>Ga0268299_1000867_pt1 | contig 73536 bp, 47 predicted proteins | sample NOBtaG_FD_193484 | JGI IMG/M metagenome (GOLD analysis project Ga0268299, IMG submission 193484) | Activated sludge microbial communities from bioreactor in Nijmegen, Gelderland, Netherland - NOB reactor | ecosystem: Engineered > Bioreactor > Aerobic > Activated sludge | place: Netherlands... | reverse complement strand
AGTACAATCTCGGCATGCAGCCGGTGAAGTTCAAGGAAAGCACCGATGCGCGCGCGGCCTATGACGAAGGCCGCTGCGACGCCTATACGACCGACGCCTCCGGCCTCGCCGCCGAGCGCACCGGCCTCAAGGCGCCGGCCGACCACATCATCCTGCCCGAGATCATCTCCAAGGAGCCGCTCGGCCCAGCCGTCCGTCATGGTGACAGCCAGTGGGCGGACATCGTCTCGTGGGCGCATTTTGCCATGCTGATCGGCGAGGAGAAGGGCATCACCTCCGCCAACGTTGACGACATGAAGGCGAAGAACGCCGAGGGCACCGACGGCGCCGACGCGGAAGTCCAGCGCCTGCTGGGCATCACCGACAAGCTCGGCGAGGGCATCGGCCTGGGTCCCGATTGGGCATACAACATCCTGAAGCAGGTCGGCAATTACGGCGAAGCGTTCGAGCGCAACGTCGGCAAGAGCTCGCCGCTGGGGTTGGATCGCGGCCTGAACGCGCTCTGGACCCAGGGCGGCCTGCAATACGCGCCGCCCGCGCGCTGATCGCAGCCAGAGATGCAACGCCCGGCGAAACCTCGCCGGGCGTTGCCGCCTTGGGGGAATCCCACCTCGCTTCAGAGGAGGTGAGACATGGCAGAAATCAGCGCCGGCCCATCCGGGCATAGCGCCGCGATCGTCTGGTGGCGCGACGAGCGCAAGCGCGCCCTGCTGTGGCAGGTCCTGGTGGTGGCCGGGGTCATCGCCGCCATCTGGTTCATCGCCAGCAACACGATCGAGAACCTGCGCACGCTGGGCGTGCCGCTCGGCCTCGACTTCCTGGACTTTCCCGCCGGCTTCGCCATCAGCTTTTCGCTGATTCCGACCGATCTGGATTCCAGCATCGGCCGCCTCATCGTTGCCGGTATCCTCAATACCCTGCTGGCGACCGCGATCTGCGTCGTGCTGTCGACGTTCATCGGTTTCCTGGTCGGCGTCCTCCGGCTGTCCGGCAATTATCTCATCTCCAGGCTCGCGACGGTCTATGTCGAGGCCGTCCGCAACGTGCCGCTGCTGGTGCAACTGCTGTTCTGGTATGTCGCGATCGTCAAGTTCTTCCCGAACGTGCGGCAGAGCATCAGCCTCAACGACATGGTGTTCCTGAGCAACCGCGGCATCTATGCGCCAAGACCGGTCCCGCAGGACGACTTCTCGATCGTCCTCGTCGCGCTGGCGGTCGGCATCGCCATCGCCTTCGGCATCCGGCGCTGGGCCAAGCGCCGCCAGGAGGCGACAGGCAAACAGTTCCCGATCGGCCTCAGCGCGCTGGGCGCGATCCTGCTGCTGCCGATCCTGGTGAGCGTGCTGCTCGGCAACCCGGTGGAATGGGAACTGCCGGCGCTGCAGGGCTTCAACTTCCAGGGCGGCATCGTGCTGCAGCCGGAGCTTGCCACGTTGGTCATCGGCCTCAGCATCTATACCGCGGCCTTTATTGCCGAAATTGTGCGCGGCGGCATCCTGGCCATCAGCCACGGCCAGACCGAGGCCGCCTATGCCCTGGGCTTGCGGCCGAGCCGCACCCTGCGCCTGGTGATCGTGCCCCAGGCCCTGCGAATCATCGTGCCGCCGTTGACCAGCCAGTATCTCAACATCGCCAAGAACACGACACTGGCTGGCGCCATCGCCTATCCGGACATCTTCTCGATCATCGGCACCTCGCTCAACCAGACGGGCCGCGCGGTCGAGAACATCGCCATCATGATGGGCTTCTTCCTCCTGCTGAGCCTGATCATCTCGTGGTTCATGAACTGGTATAATCGGCGCATCGCGCTGGTCGAGCGATAGGGGAAGGCGGATGACCGACGAAACCGTCACCACCCCGCCGGAAGAGACGCGCAAGCCCGATCTGCCGCCGCCGATCACGGCGGCCGGCCCCATCGCCTGGATGCGCGACAACCTGTTCTCCTCGCCGCTCAACATCGTTCTCACGCTGATCTCGGTCTACCTGATCTACAAGGTGGTGCCGCCGGTCCTGCAATGGGCGATCTTCGACGCGACCTGGACCTTCCCACCGGAGGTCGTGACCGGCGACCGGCCGCCATCGATCTCCGACTGCGCGCCAGGCGGTGCCTGCTGGCTGTTCGTGCGCGCGCGGCTCGGCCAGTTCATGTTCGGCTTCTATCCCGACCCGGAGCGCTGGCGCGTCATCCTGTCGTTCGCCCTGGGCGCCATCGGCATCTACGGCCTGCTCGGCGGGCCGGCGCCGCTGAAGCGGCACTTCGCGATCTTCTTCTTCGTCGCCTTCCCCATCCTGTCCTTCTGGCTGCTCCGCGGCGGGCTTGGGCTGACACCGGTGCCGACGGAACTCTGGGGCGGCTTCATGCTGACCCTGGTGATTGCGCTCGTCGGGATCGTGCTGTCGCTGCCGATCGGCATCCTGCTGGCGCTCGGCCGCCGCTCGAAGCTGCCGATCGTGCAGTTGGTCTGCGTCATCGTCATCGAGGTGGTGCGCGGCGTGCCGCTGATCACGGTCATGTTCATGGCCAATATCATGCTGCCGCTGTTCCTGCCGCCGGGCATGGATGTCAACGTCCTGCTGCGCGTGCTGGTCGGCACCACCTTGTTCGTCTCGGCTTACATGGCGGAGGTGGTGCGCGGCGGCCTGCAGGCGATCCCCAAGGGTCAGTTCGAGGGCGCCATGGCCATGGGCCTCGGCTACTGGAGCATGATGCGGCTCATCATCCTGCCGCAGGCCCTGCGCATCTCCATCCCTGGCATCGTCAACACCTTCATCGGCTTCTTCAAGGACACCACCCTGGTCTCGATGGTCGGCCTCTACGATTTCCTCAACATGGTGAAGGCCGGCTACAAGGACGCCAACTGGGTCGGCGTCGAGATCTCCGGATATGCCTTCTGCGCGATCGTCTACTGGATCTGCTGCTTCTCGATGTCGCGCTACAGCATGTATCTGGAGCGCAAGCTGCACACCGGCCACAAAAAACGCTGAACGGAGGATCGTTCATGGCACAACCTGCCGCACAAGCCGCGCCGCAGATGCAGGTCGGCTCCGACGTGATGATCGAGCTGTCGGGCGTCAACAAGTGGTACGGCCAGTTCCACGTGTTGAAGGACATCAACCTGGCGGTCTATCGCGGCGAGCGCATCGTCATCTGCGGGCCGTCCGGCTCCGGCAAGTCGACGATGATCCGCTGCATCAACCGGCTGGAGGAGCATCAGCGCGGCAAGATCGTGGTGGACGGAGTCGAGCTCACCCATGACCTGAAGAAGATCGACCAGGTCCGCCGCGAGGTCGGCATGGTGTTCCAGCATTTCAACCTGTTCCCGCATCTGACGGTGCTGGAGAACCTGACCCTGGCGCCGATCTGGGTGAAGAAGATGCCGCGAAAGGAGGCGGAGGAGGTGGCGATGCACTACCTGACCCGCGTGCGCATCCCCGAGCAGGCGAAGAAGTTCCCCGGCCAGCTTTCCGGCGGCCAGCAGCAGCGCGTCGCCATCGCCCGCTCGCTCTGCATGAATCCGAAGGTCATGCTGTTCGACGAGCCGACCTCGGCCCTCGATCCCGAGATGATCAAGGAGGTGCTGGAGGTGATGGTCGAGCTGGCGCAATCCGGCATGACCATGCTGTGCGTGACGCACGAGATGGGCTTCGCCCGCACTGTCGCCAACCGCGTCATCTTCATGGACCGCGGCGAGATCATCGAACAGAACACGCCGGAAGAGTTCTTCAACAACCCGAAGTCGGAACGCACCAAGCTGTTCCTGAGCCAGATCCTGCATCATTGATCGCAGGTCTTTACCAGACTGGTCCGGCAACTCGACCTGCTCCTTCCCCCTTGCGGGGGAAGGGTGGGAAGGGGGGTGAGGCAGCGCCAAGTATTTCAGCACTTCTCGGCCCATTTCGCCTCCGGCGATGCGCTCCCGCAGGTCGCGCTTCCCCCCATCCAGCTCCGGCTAAACTCGCTTTGCTCGTTAAGCCTCCGCATCCTTCCCCCGCAAGGGGGGAAGGGAATTGGATTGCTCTGATGTAGAGCCGGTTGTCGGCGTCCTGAACCGCCCGATCCCCAGTTCGTCGATCTCCGTCGGCGTCTTGCCGTCACAGATGAGCTCGCGCAGCACCGCGCCGACAGCCGGGCCGAGCAGGAAGCCGTGGCCGTTGAAGCCGAAGGCATGGAACAGGCCGGGATGGGTCTCGCTCTGGCCGAGCACGCAGACACCGTCGACGGTGTCGCCGTCGACGCCGGTCCAGGACCGGATCACCGGCACCTGGGCGAGGCCGGGGATGAAGTCGATGGCGATCTCCATGCCGCGGCGCATGGTCTCCGGCAACGGTCGGGAGCGCGTGGCGTCCGCCGTCGCGCGGCCCTGGCCGGAGCCGAACAGGATGCTGCCGCGCAAGGTCTGGCGCAGATAGAAATCCCCACCGACGAAGCCCAGAACCGGCCGGATGCGGTAGGGCAGCGGCTCGGTCACCTGGACCTGCGGGATTTCCGGCACCAGCGTGACCGGCTCGTCGAACCAGCCGGCGATCTTGCCGGCCCAGGCGCCGGCGCAGTTGACCAGGACCGGTGCCGCGAAGGTGCGGCCGTCGGCGACGCGCAGTTGGAACTCGCCGCTCGAATACCAGCCCTCGGTCACCTCCGCATGCTCGATCAGGTTGGCCCCGGCCTCCTGCGCCGCGCCGGCGAAGGCCGGCGCCACCAGGCGCGGATTGGCGTGGCCGTCGCTGGGACAGAGCACGCCAAGGCGCGGCTTGTCGGAGAGCCATGGATAGCGCGCCTTCAGTTGCGGCCGGTCGAGCATTTCCAGCTGCAGGCCGAGCGCGCCGGCCTTCTGGTGGAACTCGGCCAGCTGCACCTCGCGCGCCTCGTCGGAGGCGAGGCGCAGATTGCCGGTGGCGCGGAACTCGCCGTCGAGGCCGATCAGCTCCGGCAGGTGGTCCCACATCTCCCGCGCCCGCATGGCCAGCGGCAGCTCGCGCAAATCGCGGCCGTTCTGCCGCACGCCGCCGAAATTGACCGCGCTGGCGCGGGTGCCCGCCTGGTCTCGCTCCAGCAGCGTGACCGACTTGCCGCGCCGCGTCAGCATGAGCGCGGTGGCGCAGCCGGCGATGCCGGCGCCGACAATGAGCACGTCGCACTTGACCGTGGCCCGTGTGCTCATTGCGGGAGGTGCTGCCGGGGCGCTCATATCTGGCGCTCCGCGATGGTCGCCACCGTCACCGGTTTCACCGGCGGCTGGCAGCGCAGGCGGCCGACGCTGTCCAGGCTGACGCCGAGCGTGCCGGCGAGGACCTCCGCCGCCGCATGGCCGCACAGCCGGCCCTGGCAGCGGCCCATGCCGACCCGCGAATAGGATTTTGCGCGGTTGAGCTCGCGCGCGCCCATGATCCCGGCGATGCCGCGATAGGCGCCGACGGGGACTCCCTCGCAGCGGCAGAGCAGGGTGTCATCCGGCAGGGCGGTGAACAGATCGACTGGCAGGGCGAAGGCGCGACGCAGATTTGCCTGCAGCCGGGTCCAGCGGGCGACTGCCACCAGATCGGGGCCCGGCCTGTAGCCCGGCGCCTCCAGGCCGGAATCGGCGAGCAGGGCCAGGGCGGCGAGGCGCCCGCGGGCTTCCGCCGCGTCGGCGCCGAGGATGCCGTTGCCGTCGCCGGCGATGTAGAGATGCTCCCGCCCCGCCGCGCGGCCGAAGCCGTCGGTCAGCGGCAGCCATTGCCGCTGCGCCGCGTCGAAGGCAAATCGTGCGCCCGCAAGGTCGGCGAGCTGCGTCTCCGATTGCAGGCCATAGCCGAGCGCGACGGCGTCGCAGGCGATCTTGCGCGCGGCGCCGCTGCCCTTGACGACGATGCCGGTGACGCTCTCCTCGCCGGCGACCCGCTCCAGGCGATGGTCGAACAGGATCGGCACGCCGCGCCGGCGCAGGCCGAGCAGCCAGCGCAAACCGCGCGCCGCCGCGGAAGGATGGCCGAGGAGCGGCAGGCCGGCGCCGATCAGCGCGCCGCGTCGCGACGGCAGGACGATCGCGGCCGGGGTCACGCCGGCGCGCGCATATTGATAGGCCGTCAGCAGCAGCAGCGGCCCGACGCCGACGAAGGCGACCTTGGCACCGATGGTGCAGCCCTGGTGTTTCAGCGCGATCTGCGCGCCGCCGAGGGAATAGACCCCCGGCAGGGTCCAGCCCGGCGCCGGCACGATGCGGTCCATGGCGCCCGTGGCGAGGATCAGCGCGTCGAACTCGAGCTGCGACGTCTTTCCGGCGGTGGCGATGAAGGCGCGGTTGTCGATCAGGTCGTAGACCAGGCTCTGCGGGCGATAGTCGATGCGATGGCGGATGCGGTCGAAGGCGACGAACAGGTCCTTGGCCCGCTCGGCGCTGCTGCCGTAGAGCTCCTTGGCCGCGCGCGAGAATCCCGGCACGCGCGGCGGCTGGCGGTAGATCTGGCCGCCGATGCGTGGCGCCTCGTCGACCAGGATCGGCGCGCAGCCGGCGGCGACCAGCAGCTCGGCCGCGCGCAGGCCGGCCGGCCCGGCGCCGACGATCAGGATTCGAGGAGGCTGCTGGGCCATGTGGTGCGAATGCGCAGGCCGGCTTCGACATAGGTCGAGCAGGCGCGGATGCGGCGGCCATCCTCCAGCCAGACCCAGCAATCCTGGCAGGCGCCCATCAGGCAGAATCCCGCGCCGGCCGGTTCGACCTCCTGTTTCTGGCGCAGCAGGCCGCGCTGGGTCAACATCGCCACCAGGATGGTGTCGCCTTCCATCGCGCTCAGCTGCCAGCCGTCGATGCTGATCTCGATCAATTGCCGGTCGAGATCGGCGACGCGCTGCAGCCGGGGTCCGGTATTGCCGTCGCTCATGGGTGTGGCCCCGCTTGGCGGATTTCGACCGTCGCCGGAATCAAGCCCTCGAGGCGGGGGTCGCGCATGCGGCCGCGTTCCTGTTTGTAGGGGCGGAAGCCGGCCTTCTGGTAGTTGAGGAAGGCGCGCGGATGGTCGAAGGACCAGGTGCTGACCAGCAGCCGCTCGGGCCCGTAGGACCAGGCGAGATCGACGCCCCAGTTCAGCAGATAGCGGCCGAGGCCGCGGCCGATGAAAGCGGGGGCGAGGCCGAAATAGGCGATGCGGATGTCCGGCTTCGGTCGGCGGTCGAGCTCGACATAGCCGGCCGGCTCGCCGCCGGAATAGAGCACGTAGATCTCGACGCCCTCGGCGTGAATCTCGGCGGCGAGCGCTCCGTCGCTCAGGCGCCGACGGTCGGCCCACATCCATGGCGCGCCGACCGTGTCGTAGAGATAGCGGTAGAAGGCGACCGTCGGCCGTTCCAGCCGCATCACCGCGAATTGTCCGACCGGACGCGGGATGCTCGGCCGCGTGGGCGGCGCTTTCATCTCGAGATAGGTGGTGATGACCTCGAGCTCCGCCGGCGCCATGTCGACGGCGCCGTCCTTCAGCCAGCGCTCCATGACGGTCCGATCGGCCTTGGCGTAGCCCAGGCGCTCGTAGAAGGCGCGCACCTCCAGGTTGGTGTCGCGGATCATCAGGTTGCATTTCGGCAGGCCGCGCGCCACCAGCCAGCGCTCGGCATGGCGGACCAATTCGACGCCGTAGCCCTTGCCCCGGCAATCGGCGGCGACGGCAAGCTTGTAGAGCCAGCCGCGATGGCCCTCATGCCCGACCATGATGGAGCCGACCAGGCGCTCGCCCTCCAGGCCGACCAGGAGCTGGCAGGTCGGCGTCGCCTGCATCAGCGGGATGTCCTTGGCCGGATCGTTATAGGCGATGCTGATGCCGGTCGCGTCCCAGAGCGCGGTCAGCGCGGCGAAATCCTCGTCCTGGTAAGCGCGGATTTCCATGCCCCCGACGCCCCCGCCGCGCCGCTCAGGTTGCGACCGGCGTGTCGCCGGGCAGACCCCATTCGGCCCAGGATCCGTCATAGACGGCGACGTCGCGATGACCGAGCAGATGCAGCCCGAAGGCCAGCACGCAGGCGGTGATGCCCGAGCCGCAGGAGGTGACGACCGGCTTCTTCAGGTCGATGCCGGCTGCTTCATAGAGTTGGCGCAAGTCGGCGGCGCCCTTGAAGGTCGCGCTGCCTGCACTGAGCAGCTGTCCGAAAGGCAGGTTGTGCGCGCCGGGAATGTGGCCGGAGCGGCGGCCGGGCCAGATCTCCGGCTCGGTGGCGTGGAACCGCCCGGCCGTGCGCGCGTCCAGCATCTGCTCGCGCTTGCTCTGCAGGTTGCGCAGGATCTGCTCCTTGCTGCGGACCTGGGTGTTGTCGAGCCGGGCGGTGAAATGACGTTCCTGGAGCTGCACCGGACCTTCCTCGACCGGACGGTTCTCCGCCAGCCATTTCGGCAGCCCGCCATCGAGGATCGCCACCTCGCGCGCGCCGAAGATGCGGAACATCCACCAGACCCGTGCTGCGCTCATCATGCCCTGGCCGTCATAGACGACGATGCGGTTGCCGTCGCCGATGCCGAGCTTGCGCACGCGCGAGGCGAATTTCTCCGGCGGCGGCAGCATGTGGGGCAGGGATGACGAGGTGTCGCTGATGTCGTCGATGTCGAAGAAAACCGCGCCGGGAATGTGTCGCTCGAGATACTCGGCTTTCGCATCCTTACCCTGCATCGGCAGGTAGTAGGTCCCGTCGACGATGCGAAGATCCGGCTGGTGCAGATTGGCGGCGAGCCATTCGGTCGAAACCAGGCTTTCCGGATGCGCATAGGATTCGGTCATTGTCCACCCGAGCCGGCGAAGGCGATGTTGACACGCCGGTTCATCTTGCCCTTGTTCTCGATCTTGACCACTTCCACCCGGCCGATCTCGCTCGTCCGCGCCACATGGGTGCCGCCGCAGGGCTGAAGGTCGACGCCGACGATGTCAAGCAGTCGCACCTGGCCGCCGCCCGAGGGTGGCTTCACCGACATGGTGCGCACCAGGTCCGGCTGCGCCGCCAGCTCTTCGTCGGTGATCCAGCGCGGCTGCACCGGATGATCCTCCGCGATCAGGCGGTTGAGCTCGCGGGTGATAGCCTCTTTGTCCAGGCTCTGCTCCGGCAGGTTGAAATCGAGCCGGCCCTTGCCGTCGCTGACCTGGCCGCCGGTCACGTCGCCCTTGATGACGGCGCAGAGCAGGTGCAGGCAGGAATGCATCCGCATCAGGCGGTGGCGCCGATCCCAGTCGATCTCCGCCGTGACCCGGGCGCCGATCGCGGGCGGAGGGCTGCCCGGCTTCGGGACATGCACCACGTCCTCGTGGCTGGAGCCCTTCACCGCGTCGATGATCTCGATGGCCGCGCCGCCATCGAGACGCAGACGCCCGGTGTCGCCCGGCTGCCCGCCGCCGGTGGGGTAGAAGACGGTGCGGTCGAGGCGAATGCCGGTTTCGTCCGCGCCGATGACTGTCGCGGTACAATCCTTCAGATACGCGTCCTGGCGGAACAGCAATTCCATCTGGTTCTGGGGCCCGAATCCCCGACTTTCCTGCAGTTTTTCGCATCATGGGGTGGCGATCCTTGACGGTCAAGGACCGCCCCGCCTACGGTTCGGGCGCAACGCGGGAGACAGGAATGAGCAAGCCCACCCTCTACGGCCCAACCTACAGCACCTTCGTGCGCACCATCCGCATGGTCCTGGCGGAAAAGGGCGTGGATTACGACCTGGTCAATGTCGACATGGCGAGCGGCGCGCACCGCAGCCCAGATCATTTGCAGCGCCAGCCCTTCGGCAAGGTTCCGGTCTTCGACCACAATGATTTCTCGCTCTACGAGAGCAACGCCATCGCGCATTACATCGACGACGCCTTTCCCGGCCGCCGCATCGCGCCCTATGGCATGCACCGGCGCGCCCGCGACCAGCAGATCGTCGACGTGATCAATTCCTACGCCTATCACCGCATCGTCGTTCGCCTGGTGCTGCCCTATTTCTTCGCCGACAAGGAGAAGGGGCCGGACATGGCGGCGATCACGGCAGCGGTGCCGGATATCGAGCATGTGCTGGGCGCGATCCAGGAGCTGATGATCGACCCCGATCCGTTCCTGATGGGGCGCGAGATCGGCTTCTCCGATCTGTTCCTGGCGCCGATCGTCTTCTACCTGATGATGTTCCCCGAGGGCGGGCGCATCCTGCCGAAGCTGCCGCGCCTCGCCGGCTGGTGGCTGGCGATGCAGCACCACGACAGCCTGATCAAGACCGCGCCGCAGCTCGGCTGAGCCCGGCGCGCCCGGTTCCATGGGAGGTCTCTCGCCCGGCGCGCTGCTGGCCATCCTGGCCTTCGGCAATTTCGTCGTCGGCATGGGCGCCTTCGTCATCATCGGCATCGTCACGCCGATGGCCGAGGGGCTGGGCGTCCCGCCGGCCAGCGCCGGGCTGGTGCTGACGTCCTATGCCCTCGCCTATGCGATCCTGTCGCCCATCGCCGCGGCGATCACCGGCAGCTTGCCGCGGCGGATTGTCCTGGCAGCGGGGCTCGGCCTGTTCTGCCTGGGCAGCGTGATCTCGGCGCTGTCGCCCGATCTCGCCGCGCTCTGCGCCGCGCGCGTCGTGGTGGCTTTGGGCGGGGCGATGTTCACGCCGATCGCCGCCGGGGTCGCCGTCGCCCTCAGCACGCCGGAGCGGCGCGGCAAGGCGTTGGCGACGGTGTTCGGCGGCCTGACCCTGGCGCAGGTCGTCGGCACGCCGTTTGGCGCCTGGATTGCCTATCGCCTGGGCTGGCAGGCGGCGTTCTGGGCCGTCGCGCTGCTGGCGGCCCTCGCCGCCCTGGTGATGATCTTCGCCGTCCCGCGGCGTGTCAGTTTCCAGCCGACCGGCATCGGCGCGATCCTCGGCGTGCTGCGCAACGGCCGCGTGGTGTTCGCGACCGCCTTCACCGCCACCTTCGTCGGCGCGCTCTATATGGTCTTCATGTTTCTCGGGCCGCTGATCGAGGCTTCCGTCGGCCTCGACCCGGAGATCCGCACCGGGTACCTCGTCCTCTACGGGTGCGGGGCGGTGATCGGCAATGTCGTGGGCGGCGTGCTGACCGACCGCATTGGCGGGCGCGACACGCTGAAGATCATCTGCGCGGCGAACATCCTGCTGATGCCGCTGTTCTCCATCATCCCGCTCGGCTGGGTGCCCTTCGCCGCCCTGATCGCGATCTGGTCCAGCTTCTCCTGGTCCTTCATGGCGCCGCAACAGGCGCGCCTGGTCCAGGTGGCGCCGGACTCCATCTCGCTGGTCCTCGCCCTCAACGCGGCGATGCTCTATGTCGGCATCACCATCGGCTCGGCCGTGTCCGCCCGCGTGCTGGAGAGCTTCGGCCTCGCCTCACTCGGCATCGCCGGCGCCCTGGCCGTCATCCTGGCTTTCGCCCATCTGCTGGCCTCGGCGCGGCCCCGCTCCGTCGCCGGCCGTCAGAGCCAGTCGGGATAGGGCAGGTTCTTCGATTTCAGGAAAGCCGGGTTGAACAGCTTGCTCTGGTACCGCGTGCCGAAATCGCACAGGATGGTGACGATGGTGTGGCCGGGGCCGAGCTCCTTGGCGAGGCGGATGGCGCCGGCGACGTTGATGCCGGTGGAGCCACCCATGCACAGGCCTTCGTGCTTCAGCAGGTCGAACACGATCGGCAATGCCTCGCTGTCCGGGATGCGATAGGCGATGTCGATCGGGGCGTCCTTAATGTTCTCGGTGATGCGGCCTTGGCCGATGCCTTCGGTAATCGAGCTGCCTTCGGACTTCAACTCGCCGGTCTTGAAATAGGAATAGAGCGCGGCGCCTTCGGGATCGGCCAGCGCGATCTTGACGTTCTTGTTGCGCTCCTTCAGCGCCATGGCGACGCCGGCCAGCGTGCCGCCGGTGCCGACCGCGCTGACGAAGCCGTCGACCTTGCCGTCGGTCTGCGCCCAGATCTCCGGCCCGGTGGTGCGGAAATGGCCCATGCGGTTGGCGGTGTTGTCGAACTGGTTGGCCCAGATGACGCCGTTGGGGTTGCTCGCCTTCAGCTCCTCGGCCAGGCGGCCGGAGAGCTTCACGTAGTTGTTGGGGTCCTTGTAGGGGACGGCCGGCACTTCCTTCAGCTCCGCGCCGGCGAGGCGCAGCATGTCCTTCTTCTCCTGGGACTGCGTCTCCGGAATCACGATCAGCGACTTGTAGCCGCGGGCATTGCCGACCAACGCCAGGCCGATGCCGGTATTGCCGGCGGTGCCCTCGACGATCAGTCCGCCCTTGCGGATCAGGCCCTTCTGCTCGGCATCCTCGATGATGGCGAGGGCGGCGCGGTCCTTCACCGAGCCGCCGGGGTTGAGGAATTCGGCCTTGCCGAGAATGGTGCAGCCGGTCAGCGCGGAGGCTGTCTGCAGCTTGATGAGCGGCGTGTTGCCGATCGCGCCGATGAAACCGTCGCGGATATCCATGTGTCGACCTTTGTGTGAAATCCATGCTCTCGTTGAAGGCAACTTAGCGAGGGCCTGGGGCAATGATCAAGCTGCGGCTGTGGGGCCAGACGGCATCTCAACACACGCAGTCAGGTCTTTGATTTTCCAACATAGAGCCCAGGTGGCGCGTGGCGGAACCTGTAATGCGACAGGCCCGCGGCGGCGGGGCCAGGCGCATCGATGTCGACCAGGCAGCGGGCCATTCCACTGAATCCGGCGCGGAAATGGTTCTTGGCCTTCACGCAGAGCAGGTCGAGCGTCTCCGGGTCGATGCCGTGCAGGCGGAAATAGGCCGGGTCGTTCGGCGTCTGGCAGCTCTCGGTGACGATCACCTGAATGCCGCGCACGTCGAGCAGCGCGGTGCGGCCGACATCGGCGGGAAGGGCGTGCTGATAGGGCCCCTCGTTGCGGAACTTGCCGTCGGTCAGTTTCAGGATCTTCGCCTCGACCTCGACCGGCGGGCCGAAATCGGCTGTCACGCGGCCGCCGAGTCTGGCGCGGATGACCGCGCCGACGCCCTGGCGGTGGCAGGCATCGACCAGCGGCGGGTCCCAGAAGAAGCCGAAGACCGTGCGCGCCGGCGCGGCGATCTCCAGCAGCGCGCGAAACAGCGCCGGCGTGTCGCCGATGCCGCCGGAGAGCGGATTGTCCGCCGGGTCGAGGACGATGGCCGGGCCGCTGCCGCCGGCAGCCAAAGCGCGCTGCAACCCTTCAGCCGGGCTGGGCAGCTGGACGTAGAACCGATCCCGCCGGGCCGCCAGATCCTGCAGCAGCGCATCCACGGCCTGCTGCGCCAGGGACGCGTCGCCCTCCGCCACCGCCACGACGCTGGGCCCGGCGAAAGGCGAATCGCCATAGGCGAAACCGCCATAGACGGTGACGTCGAGGATGCCCGGACGGCGCCGCCAGGAATCGGCCAGGCGCTGCATCTCCGCCATCGGGCCGTCATCGGTGCGCATGTTGAAGCTGGGCAGGATGGCCGGCAGCTTGCCCATCGCGATCCGCGGCGCGCTGCGGCCCTCCGCCTTGGCCAGCAGCATGTCGAGGGTGCGGCGCGCGGCGAGGTGCATGTCGACATGCGGATAGGTGTGGAAGCCAGAGGTGACGTCGAGAAGACCGATTGTTTCCCGGCCCAGATTGGCGTGCAGGTCGAAACTGGCGCCGAGCGGCGTGTCGCCGATCGCCGCGCGCACCTTCTGCAGCAGGTGGAGTTCCGGAACCGGGTCGTCGACCGCGGCCATCGCGCCGTGCAGGGAGAGATAGACGGCGTCCCACTTGCCGCCGGCAAGGCCCGCGAGGATCAGCGCGGAGATCGCCGCGGCGGCATCGGCTTCCACCAGCCCGCCGGGCGGGGCCGAGGCGCAATGCAGATAGGTGAATTCCCAATCGGGGTAGTCGGATTCGGCCTCCAGCGCGCCGCCGATCTCGGTCGCCGTGCCGGCATAGAATGCGCGCGCCGCGTCGCCGGAGCACCATTCCCGCGCCTTAAACACCTCCAGGCCGGTATGGCTGGGCGTGAAGGAATTCGCTTCGTACCACAACCGCGCAATCGCCAAGCGTCGTTTCTGCAAGATGTGCCCGCCCGTTCTTCCCCGAGAGTACCGCAAGCTAGCAGCGGGCCCGGCCGATTCCTAGATGCGTGCATTCCTAGGCGCGCGGCGTCAGGGCGCCGGTTGAAGGGCGAGCGGAAATCGCTACAGTGCGGGCCGAATTACGGTCTGGGTTTCTGGGGATTACCGACATGGCGCGCGATCCACGTTACGACATCCTGTTCGAGCCGGTGAAGATCGGCCCGGTCACGGCGAAGAACCGCTTCTTCCAGGTGCCGCATTGCAACGGCATGGGCCATGGCCATCCGCACGCCCATGCGGCGATGCGCGGCATGAAGGCGGAGGGCGGCTGGGCCGTCATCGCCACCGAGGAATGCGAGATCCACCCGTCGAGCGACGTCTCGCCCTATATCGAGGCGCGGCTGTGGGACGATCACGACATACCGCACAACGCGCTGATGTGCGAGGCGGTGCACAAGCACGGCGCGCTGGCGGCGGTCGAGCTGTCGCATAACGGCCCGGCGTCGTCGAATTTCTACAGCCGCGAGGTGCCGATCGGCCCGGTGCACCAGATGACGCGCTACTACCCGTTCCAGGCGCGCGCCATGGATCGCGAGGACATCAGGACCTACCGCCGCTGGCACCGCGAGGCGGCGTTGCGGGCGAAGAAGGCCGGCTTCGACATCGTCTATGTATATGCCGGCCACGACCTCTCGCTGCCGATCCACTTCCTGCAGCGCTGGCGCAACACGCGGACCGACGAATACGGCGGCAGCCTCGAGAACCGCGTGCGCCTGTTCCGCGAGGTCATCGAGGACACCAAGGAGGCGGTCGGCGATACCTGCGGCGTGGTGGTGCGCTTCGCGGTCGACGAGATGATGGGCCCCGACGGCATCACCAGCGACGGCGAGGCGCGCGACATCGTCGCGCTGCTGGCCGAATTGCCGGACCTCTGGGACGTAAACGTCAGCGACTGGAAATACGATTCCCAGACCTCCCGCTTCAAGGAGGAGGGCTACCAGGAATCCTTCGTGAAATTCGTGAAGACGCTGACCACCAGGCCGGTGGTGGGGGTGGGGCGCTTCACCTCGCCCGATACCATGGTCTCGCAGATCAGGCGCGGCGTGCTCGACATGATCGGCGCGGCGCGGCCCTCGATCGCCGATCCCTTCCTGCCGAAGAAGATCGAGGAGGGGCGGATCGAGGACATTCGCGAGTGCATCGGCTGCAACATCTGCATCACCGGCGACAACACCATCACGCCGATGCGCTGCACCCAGAACCCGACCATGGGCGAGGAATGGCGCAAGGGCTGGCACCCGGAGATCATCCCGGCGCGGGAGTCCCAGGATCGCATCCTGGTGGTCGGCGCCGGTCCGGCGGGGCTGGAAGCTTCGCGGGCGCTGGGCGCGCGCGGCTATGAGGTGCATTTGGCGGAGGCGACCAACGAACTCGGCGGGCGCGTGACGCTTGAATCCAAGCTGCCGGGCCTCGCCGCCTGGGGCCGCGTGCGCGACTACCGCATGCAGCAGATCGAGAAGATGCCGCATGTGACGATCTACCGCGACAGCCGGCTGACGGCAGAGAACGTGCTCGAATTCGGTTTCGAGCGCGTGGTGCTGGCGACCGGCGCCACCTGGCGGCGCGACGGCTTCGGGCGCAGCCACTATGCGCCGATCCCGGGCCTTGCGGCGGCGCAGGTCTTCACGCCCGACGATCTGATGGCGGACAAGCTGCCCGCCGCCGGGCCGGTCGTGGTCTATGACAGCGAGGATTTCTACATGGCCGGCGTGCTGGCCGAGAAGCTGCGCAAGGCGGGGCTGGAGACCATCTTCGTCACCCCCTCGGACGTGGCCTCGGCCTGGACCTCCAACACGCTGGAGGTCGGTCATATCAACAAGCGGCTGCGGGCGCTGGGGGTGAAGGTCATCACCCATCACGATGTGGTCGCGGCTTCGGCGGATCATGTGGAGATCGCCTGCGGCTACTCCGGCGAAAAGCAGCAGGTGGCGGCCAAGGCGCTGGTCCTGGTGACCTCGCGCCTGCCGAACGAGGCGCTCTATCTCGATCTTGTGGCCACGCCGGACAAGCTGAAGGACGCCGGCATCAAGTCGGTGACCCGCATCGGCGACTGCCTGGCTCCGGGCTTCATCGCCCACGCCGTCTATCACGGCCACCGCTACGCCCGCGAACTCGATGCACCACCGGCCGGCGAGGTGCCGTTCAAGCGCCATCTGCCGATGGTGACGGTGCCATAGTCAAGAAGCCTACTCGGTGAGCCCCTTCCCCCCTTGCGGGGGAAGGTGGGGAAGGGGGGCTTGCAGCGCCAGGTCCATCCGCAAAGAGCCTTCGCCCCTATCGCCTCCGGCGATGCGCGCCCGTAGGGCGCGCGACCCCCATCCGCCCCCGGGCTCTATCGACCCGGGGGTCGCTGTGCTCGCTAAGGCTCCGCTGCCCCCGCAAGGGGGGAAGGAAAGTGGGGCTACTCCACGAACCTGTCCTTCGTCGCCGGCGACGACGCTGGATGCTGGAACTCGCCGCGCGGGTCGAGTTCGGGGGCGCCGTAGACAGTCTGCACGTTGGGCACGGCGACGTAGTCGATCTGCTCCTCCAGCGTCTTGGCGCGGCGGCGGAAGACGCGGTAGAGGGCGAAGAGGGCGACGAAGGCGTAGCCGATCCCGGTGTAGAGGAAGAGGCCGGCGGCGCCGATCAGCTCCATGACGAAGCCGGCGAGCGAGGGGCCCGCGCTGGCGCCGACGCCCCAGACGAAGAGCAGCCCCGCCGCCGCGCGCACGAAATCCTTGCGGTCGACATAGTCGTTGGTCTGGCCGACGCCGAGCGCATAGAGCGGCGAGTTGAACAAGGTCATCACGAAGAACAGCCCGACCAGCCAGGTGAAGGGCAGCGATGGCGTGAAGGCGATGGCGAGCGCCAGGGCGCCGGCGAGCAGATTGGCGCCGATGATGACCGGCCGCCGGCCGTAGTGGTCGGAGATGTAGCCGACCGGGAATTGCGTGATGAGGGCGGCGCCGGTGCCGATCGCGATCAGCAGGGTGAGGTTCTCGGGCTTCAGCCCGATATCGGCGATATAGGCCGGCAGCAGCGAATAGAGCGAGCCGGTCAGCAGGCCCGAGGCGAAGCAGCAGACGACGCCGGTGGGCGAGGCCTGGATCAGCTGGCGGATGCCGAAGCCCTGCTTGTGGCCGATCTCGGGATTGCCGACCTTGGTCAGCGCCAGCGGGATCATCGCCGCGGCGAGCAGGATGGTGGCGACCTTGAATAGGAAATCGCCCTCGATGTCGGCGACGTTGAGCGCCAGCGGCGACAGACCGCCCGCCCCCCAAGTCACCACCATGTAGACGGCGAAGATGCGGCCGCGATTATCCTCCGAGGCCTTGTCGTTGAGCCAGGATTCGATGACGATGAAGCCGCCGGCCAGCGCATAGCCCGACAATCCCTTGAACAGGGTCCAGGCGTAGACGTTCGTCGTCATGGCGAAGAACAGGGTGGCGATCGCGGTGCTGACGGCGAAGACGCCGAAGGCGCGAATATGGCCGACGCGGTTGATCAGCCGCTCGCAGGTCAGCGAGCCGAACAGGAAGCCGACATTATAGGCCGAGAACACCACGCCGATCAGGAACGCCGAAATGCCGCGATCGGCCAACTGCACGCCGATCAGCGTGCCGCTGATGCCGAGCGCCGCCTCGATCAGGATGATCCCGAGCAGCACCGGCACGACCGGCTGCACCGCCTTCCACATCTCCCCCTCCGCGATCCGGTGCAGGTTATTCGATAAGCACGGTCTGGCCCCGCTTCAGCAATCCGTTGGCGATGATCAGGCGTTGGATCTCGCTGGCGCCTTCCCAGATGCGCTCGACACGCAGTTCGCGATAGAAGCGCTCGGCCACGTTCTCGCGCATGTAGCCGCGGCCGCCGAAGATCTGCACCGCGCGGTCGGCGACGCGGTTGGCCATCTCGGAGCAATAGAGCTTCACCATCGAGCTCTGCGCGTGGCTGACCTTCACATCCTCGCCGGCATCGATGGCGGCGGCGGTCTGGTAGACCATGAGGCGGGCGGCCCACAGCTCGGTCACGCTGTCGGCCAGCATGAACTGCACCGCCTGCATATCCGACAGCATCTCGCCGAACAGCTTGCGCTGCCGGGCGAAGGCCGTCGCCTCGTCGATCAGCCGCGCGGCGGCGCCGCAGCAGCGCGCGCCGATCATCAGCCGCTCGTAGCGGAACCAGTCATGGGTGAAGCCCATGCCGTCGCCCTCGGCGCCGATGCGGTTCGCTTCCGGCACGCGCACGTCCTTGAAGCGGTAGATCGGGTGATGCGCGGCGAAGGTGTGGGTGTAGGCGGGCGAGCGCACCACCTCGATCCCGGGTGTGTCGCCGTCGACGAAGAACAGGCAATGCGCGCCCTGGTTCGGCCCGTCGGCGAGCTTGGCCTGGAAAATGATGACGTCGGCGAGGTTGCCGGAGGTGACGTGCCATTTCTCGCCGTTCAGCACGTAGTCGCCGCCGTCGCGCCGCGCCGTCGCCTGGATGGCGTCGACGTCGGAGCCGGCCTCGGCCTCGGTGATGGCGTAGCATTCGTGCCGCGTATCGGCGATCAGCGGCTTCACCCACTTGTCGATCTGGTAGGGCGAGCAGGCCTTCACCATCCACTTCTGCACATTGGAGAAGCGCCAGCCCAGCGCGTTGGTGACGCGGCCGGTCTGCTCCTGCGCCACCGCCTGCAGCAGCATGGAGGTGCCGCCGCCGCCGAGCTCCTTCGGCGCGTCCATCGAGGCGAGGCCGAGCCGGCGCGCTTCCGCCTTCTGGCGCTTGTAAACGTCGGCGGGGACTTCGCCGTGATTCATCTCGGCGTGGACCTCCCAGGGGATCAGCTCCTCGTCGACATATTTGCGAATTGCGGCTTGCAGGGCGCGCGCTTCGGGCGGCAGGGGATACGACATGGCAACGACCTATCGAGAACGGAGAGACAAGACGGGCTTGAACTGCCACGCGACCCGGTCGGGGGTGCGGGGCAAGGATGCGATCAGGCGGTGGCGGCCGTGGCGGCGCCACCGGTGCGTTGTCGGCCGAACTCGTTCGGGAAGAGGCCGCCGAGATAGGTGCGCACGACGCGCTTGGCGGCGTCGCGGTCGACCGACTTGGGATTGATCAGCATGTCGAGCCAGAGGCCGTCGATCATGGCATCAAAGCCGCGGGCGATGATGTCGGGATCGAGATCCCGGTAGCCGCCTTCCTCGATCAGCCGGGCAAACAGCTTGCGCGTCTCGGCGTGGAAGGTGTCGGAGAGCTCCTGGCAGATCTTGAGAAATTCCGGCCGCCAGCGCGTCTCGCCCCAGAAGGCATACCAGACCGTCACCCGCTTGCGGTTGGCAATGGTGCGGTGGAAATCGGAATCGATGGCCGCGTCGAGCTGCGCGGCGGCGCTTGCGCCGGCGTTGCGGATGTTGTCGTTGGTCTGCTGGATGTAATCGTCGACCAGGTGCCGGAGCGTCTCGATCAGCAGCTGGTCCTTGCTCTTGAAGTAGAAGTTGACGATGCCGACCGAAAGCCCTGCCGCCTTGGCCACGTCGGCCAGCGTCAGGTCGGAGAAGCCATGTGCGGCGATGCAGTCGATGGTGGCTTCCATCAACTGGACCCGGCGTGCCTCTTTGAGAGCGTCCCGCGACATGTGCCAATTCCTACACGGTCCGTGCTGGCAAGGCAATCAAGGACGGGCAATACTCGGCGCCGAAAAGGCGTCACGTCGGAGCTCTTGCGGATGTTCAAACCCGATCTGCTGCGCGGCAAGCGCGTCCTGGTAACCGGTGGCGGTACTGGCCTTGGCCTCGCCATGGGACAGCGATTCCTGGAACTCGGCGCGTCGCTGGCGATCTGTGGACGGCGCGAGGCGGTGTTGAAGGCGGCGGCCGAGGATCTGTCGCGTTCCGCGCCGGGCCGCGTAGCCTGGCACGTCTGCGACATCCGCGACGCCGCTGCCGTCGAGGCAATGCTGGAGGCGCTCTGGCGGGACGGACCGCTCGACGCGCTGGTCAACAACGCCGCCGGCAATTTCATCGCCCGCACCGAGGAGCTGTCGCCGCGCGCCATCGACGCGGTGCTCGGCATTGTGCTGCACGGCTCGGCCTATGTGACGACCGGTTGCGGCAAACGCTGGCTGGCCGAAGGGCGGAAGGCGAGCGTGCTCTCCATCGTCACCACCTATGCCTGGACCGGCTCGGCCTATGTGGTGCCCTCGGCCATGGCCAAGGCCGGTGTGCTGGCGATGACGCGCAGCCTGGCGGTGGAGTGGGGCGGGCGGGGCATCCGCTTGAACGCCATCGCACCGGGACCGTTCCCGACGCTCGGCGCCTGGGAACGCCTGGTCCCGCGCGCGGACCTGGCGCGGCGCTTCGAGACCAAGAACCCACTCAGCCGCCCGGGCCGGCATGAGGAGCTGGCCGACCTCGCCTGCTTCCTGCTGTCGGACAATGCCGGTTACATCAATGGCGAGGTGGTCACCATCGACGGCGGCGAATGGCTGCAGGGCGCCGGCCAGTTCAACTTCCTGGCCGAGCTGAGCGAAGCCGACTGGCGGGCGTTGAAGCCGAAGAAGGGCTAGCGGCCTCCCGAATCATCCATCCAGGCGCCGACTTCCGTCTCCCAGCCGACGAAGTTCGGCATCCGGTCGAAGCTCGTTTGCCGCGTCAGTCGCCGCGGATGCCGTCGAGTTCGAGATCGCCGGCGTCGATCGCCTCGCGCAGGATGTTGAGGCCGGTCTCGACCTCCTCGTACATCTCGCGCGCGCGGCGCAGGTCGCGGATCTCCGGCTCGCCGATCGGGCCGTTCGCGGCGGTGCCGAGGTCGACGAGCTGCGCCAGATAGCGGCCCTTCAGCTTCGCCAGGATGCGGGCCACGCGCTGGATCTCCGCCGGCGTGGTGCCGATGACGGCGTTCAGCGTCTCCGCCCGGACATAGCTGCGGATGTCGTGCTGCAGGTGATGCAGATACTGGCCGACATTGGGCGTGCGGTTCTCCAGCGCGGGTTTGCGGGCGGGCTGGGGGCGCGCCTGGGCATTGGCATTGGCGGCTGGCGGCTCCATCAGACGGATGGTGGGCTTGGAAGGCGCGGGGCCGGCGGCGCCGGGCGCGGCCTTCGCCGGCAGCGGCTTGGCCTTGTCTTCCGGGCGCGCGAACATGGACAGCATGGCGATGCTCCTGCTGGGTTGGTCTGCCAGCTTTCAAGCAAGCGCCATGCCGCGCTGCGGATGCCACGGAGCCTTGATTTCAAAAGGAAATGGCGCCCGCGAAGGGGCGCCATCCTGCGTCCGCACTCCCGCCCGGAAAAATCTGCCGGGCAGCCTAGACGAAGACGAATTTGTTGGTCGGCCGCTCCATGGCGCTGGACAGCGCCTGGCTGGCGCGGCTGATGAGCGCCTCGGCCGTGCTGCCGCTGGTTGGGTAGAGGGCGATGCCGATGGCGGCGGAGACGCTGAGATAGCGATCCTCGAAGGCGACGGGCGCGTTGATGTCGCTCAGGATCTTGGCGGCGACGATCTGCACGTCCTCGACCCGGGGCATGGATTCCGCCAGCACCACGATCTGCGAGCGTTCGAAGCTCGCCACCGTGTCGCTTGCGCGCATCAACGACTTGATGCGGTCGGCGAAGTTCCGGTAGAGCACCGGCTTCGCGCGCTCGGCGACGTCGGACGGCAGGACGCTCCAGTTGAAATCGATCAGCAGGACGGAGAAGAAATCGCGGTTGCGGCGCGCGCGGCGCACCGCGAGCGACAGGATCTCCCAGAACAGCACCTGGCTCGGGAGGTCGGAGATCGGATCGAACAGCGCCAGGCGACGCAATTGCTGCTCGGAATCGCGGCGGGCGAGGGCGTAGCGCAGGGCGCGGCGCAGGCCGTTCGGCGTCAGATCGGATGGCGCCAGCACATCGGCGGCGCCGGCGTCGCTCATCGCGCGCTCCGCGTCCGGCCAACGCTCGGCGCCCAGCAGCAGGAGCGGCGCGCCGTCCTGCCGCTCGGCCAGCTTCTTCAGGTGCTTGGGCGAACTCCAGCCGTTGACGCTGCAATCCAGCAGGATGCAGGCGCCGTCCTGATCCTCGACCTCCACCTGCGCCTTCTGCGCATCCGCGATGGCGCTGAAGCGAATCGCATGGCCGCCCTCGTCGAAGCAGGCCTTGCGCACCGCCTCGATGATGCCGGGGTTGGTGGAAACCAAAGCGACCGTCAGCGGAGTGGGTTTGGCGTTCATGGATTTTGTGGGGCTATGAGCGCGGAAGCCTTCGGATGTTGTCATCGGCGAGTTAAGAAGGATTTAATCGACTTGCGCGGAATTGAAGGACCGAAATGTTAACAGGGCTGACACCGGATCCCGTCGAATCCGGAATCATCGAAGCGGTACCGCAGCTTGGCGGGCGCGCCGCCGGATACTGGCGGTTCGAGACGATGGGTGGAATCACGAACCGCACCTATCGGGTCAGCGGGGCCGGCGAGGTCTTCGTGCTGCGCATCGCGGCCGAGAGCACGCATTACCTGGACCGAGCAGCGGAGGCACACAACGCACGCGTTGCCGGCCGCCTCGGCATCGCGCCGCCGGTCCTCCATGCCGATGGCCGGGTGATGCTGACCGGCTATCTTGCCGGTGCGCGGCCGATGCAGCTGGAGGATTTCGCCGATCCGCAGCGGCTGGACCAGGTAGCCGGTCTCCTGCGGCACTTGCAGCGGAGTCCCGAGCCCTTCATCGGCGCACGTCACCCGTTCGGTGAGATCGACAAGTATCTGGGACTGCACCCGCATCCGCGCAGCCTGGCGCTGCGCCGCGCGGCGGAGCCGATCGCCGCCGCGATCGCAACCGCGACTCTGGGTTCCGTGCCGGCGCATGTCGACCCCAACCCGGCCAACTTCCTGCTCTGCCCGGACGGGGCCCTGCGAATGGTGGATTGGGAGTTCTCGGCGATGACCGACCCGTGCTGGGACGTCGGCGCGATCCTGTCGATGATGCCCCGAGACGCGGAACGGATGCGGCGCTTCGTTGCCGCCGTCCTTGGCCATGTGGATGGCGCGGTCCTGGCGCGGGTAGCCCTGTTCCGCGCGGCGATGTTCCTGGTCGCCGGCTCCTGGTGCGCCATGGAGGCGGCCTTCCGCGGCGATTCCGGCCTGGCGGCGATGGCCGAGTCCTATCTGGATCGCTTCGCCGCGGCGCTGGCCGATGCTGAAATGCCGCGCTGGCTGTCCGGTCATTTCTCCGCCGCTTGACAAGCCCGCGTCACCTTCGCATGGTGGCGGCGCTCAACGGGGTGCCCGCACAGGGCTGAGAGATGCCACCGCATCAACCCGAAGAACCTGATCCGGATAATGCCGGCGGAGGGATCTGAGTTAAGCGAGATTTGAGCATCGCTCTCGATTTCCTCCGCCGCTCGTGGAGGACATCATGATCTTGCGTCGATGGGCTCTGCTGGCGGCGGTGATTGCAACCAGTGCGGCCGCGCCAGCTTCTGCCGACAAGCCTACGCTCACCATCTACACCTACAGTTCCTTCGTCTCCGAATGGGGACCGGGACCTGCGCTGCAGCCCTTGTTCGAGGCGCAATGCGGCTGCAGCATCAACTGGGTCTCGCTCGAGGACGGCGCCGCCTTGCTGTCGCGCCTGAAGCTCGAAGGCGTGCAGACGGAAGCCGACATCGTGCTCGGCCTCGACACCAACTTGACGGCGGAAACGGCGGCCACCGGCCTGATCGCGCCGCACGAAGCCGATCTTTCCGCGCTGACGCTGCCGATCGCCTGGGACGACGCGAACTTCGTGCCCTACGATTACGGCTATTTCGCCGTGGTCTATGACAGCCAGATTCTGCCGAACCCACCGCAAAGCCTGGCCGAACTGACGGCGCCGGGCGATGGGCCGAAGATCATCCTGATGGACCCGCGCACTTCGACGCCCGGCCTGGGCCTGCTGCTGTGGGTGAAGCAGGTCGCCGGCGACGGCGCGGCCGAAGCCTGGACGAACCTGGCGAAGAAGACGCTGACGGTCACCAAGGGCTGGAGCGAGGCCTATGGCCTGTTCCTGAAAGGCGAAGCGCCGATGGTGCTGAGCTACACGACTTCGCCCGCCTATCACGTCATGATGGAGAGCACCGATCGCTACAAGGCGGCGGAGTTCGCCGAGGGCAACTACCTGCAGGTCGAAGTGGCGGCGCGGCTCAAGACGTCGGACCAGCCGGAGCTGGCGAAGCTCTTCCTCGCCTTCCTGACCTCGCGGGCGGCGCAGGAGAAGCTGCCGACCACCAACTGGATGTATCCGGTGATCGATCTGGGCGACGCGTTGCCGCAGGCCTTCCGCGATCTCAAGGTGCCGGCGAAGGCGCTACTGATGCCGAGCGATCAGGTCGCCGCCAATCGCTCGGCCTGGATCGAGGAATGGCTGAACAGCGCCGGCCAATGATCAGCATGTCGTGACGGCCATGCGCATTGCCAGCCTGTTCGTCGCCGCGTTGCTGATTGCCGGGATCGGCGCCGCGCTGCTCATGCTTTTCACGCAGGCAGGCGGCGCCGACATCGCCGGGTTGCTGCGGAGCGTCTATCTGCGGCGGGTGCTGGAATTCACCCTGCTGCAGGCCGGGCTGTCGACCGCGATCTCGATTGCGCTGGGCGTGCCGGTGGCGCGCGCTTTCGCGGCTGAGAGCACGTTTCCGGGACGGCGCCTGCTGCTCGGCCTGATGTCGCTGCCGATCGTGCTGCCCTCGCTGGTGGCGGTGTTCGGCATCGTCGCCATCTATGGCCAGAACGGCGTGCTGGCATCATTGCTGCGCGGCCTCGGCGTCGCGGCGCGGCCCGACATCTACGGATTGGGCGGCGTGGTCCTGGCGCATGTGTTCTTCAACCTGCCGCTGGCGGTGCGCCTGCTGCTGCCGGGCTGGCAGTCGATCCCGCTGGAGACCTGGCGGCTGGCCGCGCAGCTCGGTATGTCGGGCTGGGCGCGCTTCCGCCTGATCGAGGCGCCGATGCTGCGGCGCTATCTGCCGCAGGCGGCTGCCGCCATCTTCCTGCTTTGCGTCGGCAGCTTCGCCATCGTGCTGGCGCTGGGCGGCGGCCCGGGTGCGGCGACCTTCGAGGTGGCGGTGTTCGAGGCGATCCGCTTCGAGTTCGACCCGCCGCGCGCGGCCCTGCTGGCGCTCTGCGGCCTGGCGCTCAACCTCGCCTGTCTCGCGCTGGCGCAGCAGGCGGTGGGGGAGGCGGCGCTCGGCACCGGCTGGCGCGGCGGCGCCCAGGTCTGGTCGGCGGGCTGGAGCCGCGGCCGCGTCGTGAACGGCGTTTTCCTGCTCGCCGCGGCGGTGTTCGTGCTGGCCCCGGTGCTGGCGACGGTGACGGATGGCATCGCGGGCCTCATCCGCGCGCACCTGAACTGGGCGGCGCTCGCCCGCGCCGCCGGGATCAGCCTGGCGCTGGCGGTGCCGGCGGCCTTTGCCGCGCTGGCGCTGGCGCTGCCGCTGGTGCTGGCCGAAGCGGCGGCGCGCGCGCCCGACCCGCGCCGCGCCGGCTGGCTGCGCATCGTCTCGGCGCTGCCCATCGCGGTGTCGCCGATGGCGCTCGGCCTCGGCTGGTTCCTGATCCTGCGCCTGGCCGTGGAGGGCCTGCCGCGCGCCGTCATCGGCGTGATCCTGCTCAACACCTTGATGGCGGTGCCGTTCGTCGCCGCGATCCTGCGCCCGGCGGTGGAGCGCGCGCATCACCGGCACGAGCGGCTGTGCCGGGCGCTCGGCATCGCGGGATGGCGGCGCTGGCGCCTGATCGACTGGCCGGTGCTGCGGCCCGGCATCGGCATGGCTGCGGCGCTGGCGGCGGCGATGGCGCTGGGCGACCTGGTCGGCATCGGGCTGTTCGGCGATGCGCGGCTGCGCAACCTCACGCTGCTGCTCTACGACCAGCTCGGCGCCTATCGCATGGAGGGCGCGGCGGCGACGGCGCTGTTGCTGCTGCTGCTGGTCTTCGTCACCTATCAGGGGATTGAACGCATGGTGGGCGGTCGTGCCGCGGCTTGAAGTCCGGGAGCTTGCCTTCCGCTACGAGGACATGGCGATGCGCTTCGATCTTGCGGTCGAGCTTGGCGCGTTCCTGGCGATCATCGGCCCGTCCGGGGCGGGCAAGAGCACGCTCTTGTCGCTGATCGGCGGCTTCGAGCGGCCGCTGGGTGGGCGGGTGCTGGTGGACGGCGTCGACATCACCGCGATGGCGCCGGCGGCGCGGCCGTGCACGACGCTGTTCCAGGATCACAACCTGTTCGCGCATCTGACGGTCGAGAAAAATGTCGGGCTCGGCCTCGATCCGGGCCTGCGCCTCGACGCGGCGCAGCGGGCGGAGGTGGCCCAGGCGCTCGCCGATGTCGGCCTGACCGGCTTCGAGCAGCGCCTGCCGGGGCAGCTTTCCGGCGGCGAGCGCCAGCGCGTCGCCATCGCCCGCTGCCTGGTGCGGCACCGGCCGATCCTGTTGCTGGACGAACCCTTCGCGGCGCTCGGGCCGGGATTGAGGCGCGAGATGCTCGACTTGGTGCGCGCGCTACGCGATCGGGTGGGGCTCACGGTGCTGATGGTGACGCACGACCCCGAGGATGCCCGCTACGCCGCCGACCGCACCGCCTTCATCGCCAGCGGTCGCGTGGTGCTGGTGGATGCGACGGAGCGGGTGTTGGAATCAAGTGTGCCTGACGTAAGGGCGTATTTGGGGAGCAGTCCGGAGTAGGCCAGGCGTCTGCAACAATCTCGCTGAACTCCTTCCCCCCCTTGCGGGGGAAGGCAGGGAAGGGGGGTGATGCAGCGCCAGGTGTTCGAGAATATTCGCTCCCGATCGCCTCCGGCGATGCGCGCCCGCAGGGCGCGACCCCCCTTCCGGCTCCGACTAGGCTCGCTGCGCTCGCCAAGTCTCCGCTGCCTTCCCCCACAAGGGGGGAAGGTGAAATACGGTCACTCCAGCAGCGAACGTCGCGACACCACGAACTCCTCCACCGCGCCGGCGAAGGCGTCGACCTCTTCCTCCGTCGTCGGCAGCATCAGGGCCATGAAGCCGCGGCGGGCGAAATATTTGCCGGCGGCGATCAAATCGAGATGCATCAGGTTCTGCAGCTTGGTACGGCGCTCGGCCTCGGCGGGGTCGAGGTCGCCGGGTTGGCGCACGTCGTTGCGGGTGAAATGCAGCCCGACGAAGGAGCCCACACCGGTCGCCTTCAAGCCGACGTCGTGACGCTTGGCGATCTCGTTGACCGCGTTGCGCAGCCGGTCGCCCTTGCGGTTCAGCAGGCCGATCGCCTGCGCGGTCAGCAGCTTGCGCAGGCCCGCGAGGCCCGCCGCCATCGACAGCACGTTGTTGTTGAAGGTGCCGGCATGGGGGAAGGAATCGGGGCGGTCGGGGTCGAAGCGCGTCATCAGATCCATGCGCCCGCCGAAGGCGCCGAAACTCAAGCCGCCGCCGAGATACTTGCCGAGCGTGGTCATGTCCGGCGTGACACCGACCATGGCCTGGTAGCCGCCGGTGGAGAGCCGCGAGGTCATCACCTCGTCGAAGATCAGCACCACGTTGTGCTCGCTGCAGGCCTGGCGCAGGGCGAACAGGAAATCACGATCCGCCGGCAGGCAGCCGCCGCCGCCCAGCATCGGCTCGACGATCACCGCCGCCAGTTCCGCCGCGTGTTCGCGGATCATCGCGGCGGCGCCCTCCGCGTCGTTATAGGTCGCCGTCAGCCAGGGGATCGGCAGATTGAGCGGCATGCCGCCGGCGCGGAAATAGAGCACGCCGCCGTGGTAGCCGCCCTGGAAGGTGAGCACGGCGGATTTGCCGGTGACGGCGCGCGCGGTCTGGATGGCGAAGATGTTGGCCTCGGTGCCGGAATTGCAGAAGCGCAGCAGCTGGATCGAGGGGAAGCGGTCGCGGATGGCCTGCGCCAGGTCGGCCTCGTACTGGTTCGGCCCGCCGAGCACGATGCCGCCTTCGAGCGCGTCGCGAATCGCCTGGCGGATGACCGAATTGGAATGGCCGTAGAGCCCGGCCGAATACTCGCCGAGGAAGTCGGTATAGGCGTGGCCGTCGAGGTCGATCAGGGTCACCCCGTCGCCCTTGGCCCAGGCCAGGGGGAAGGGGGTGTAGTGCAGCACGGTCCGGGTATTGCCTCCTGGCATGGTGGTGCGGGCGAAGGCGTGGCGGGCGCCGCTTTTCGGATTGTCGGCGGTATAGCGCGCCTCGGCTTCGGCGAGGGCGCTGTCCAGGGAGGTGTTCATGCTCGGAAATCCTGTGTGGGATTGGGCACTTGCCGGGTCCGGCGGGGCTGCGCTACTCTCAAGACCTGTATACAGCTTTCCGGTCGCGCCATGAAGCTTGGCCGGAAATGCGAACGAGGGCAACATAAGCCAATCCGGCACAAGAATCGGCACCTACAGGGAGATGAAATAATGAGACATCTGTCAGCGCGCGGGCTCGGCAAGACCTTGCTGGGCGCGTCGCTTGCTATTGCGATCGGCCTTTCGCTGAGCGCATGTGAGGAGAAGAAGCAGGAGGAAGCCGCGCAGCAGCCGGCGCAGCAGGAATCGACGACCGCTCAGCCCGCACCGGAACCGGCAGCGCCGGCACCGGCGGCCCAGGATACTCAGACCGCGTCCACCACGGCCCCGGCCGCGAAAGCGCCGGAGGGTGAAGTGGTGTTGAATCGAGGCTTCGGCGCTTCGCCCGACACGCTCGATCCGCACATCAATTTCGGCGCGCGCGAAGGCTGGATCCAGGACGACATGTACGAGGGCTTCGTTGCCTATGACACCAAGGGCAACATCGTCCCCGGCGCGGCGGAGACGTGGGAGGTCAGCGATGACGGCCTGACCTGGACCTTCCACCTGCGTGACGGCCTGAAGTGGTCGAACGGGGATCCGCTGGTGGCGCAGGATTTCGTCAATGCCGTCATCCGTCAGCTCGAGCCGAAGACCGCCTCGCCGCGCGCCTATTACTTCTATTCGACGATGCAGATCGTCGGCGCCGCCGATTTCAACGCCAAGGAAGGCGGCGATCCCACGACCGTCGGCGTCACCGCGCCGGACGACAAGACCGTGGTGATCAAGCTCATCAACCCGTTCCCGAACATGCTCTATTTGATGGGCTCGTACTACGTGCCGCCGCTGCACAAGCCGAGCTTCGACAAGTTTGGCGGCGACTTCATCAAGCCGGAAAACATCGTCAACAACGGCGCCTACAAGATGGCCGAAATGGTGCCGCAATCCCACGTCACGCTGGTCAAGAACAAGAACTACTGGGGCGCCGCCGACGTCAAGATCGACAAGGTCGTCTATTTGGTGACCGAGGACGACCAGACCGAGCTGAAGCGCTACAAGGCGGACGAACTCCACACCACCAACGAGGTGCCGAGCGACCAGCTGGATGCCCTCAAGGCCGAGCTCGGCGACCAGCTGCGTATCACCACCTATGTCGAATCCCAGTATCTGAGCTTCAACATCACCAAGGCGCCCTTCGACAACATCAAGGTGCGCCAGGCGATCGCCCTCGGCATCGACCGCCAGGTGCTGCAGGACAAGATCCTGAAGGCCGGCTATCAGGCGAATTGCGGCTACAGCCCGCCCAACGATCCGCGCTATCCGCAGCCGCAGGTGCCGGAATGCAGTGGCACCCAGGCCGAACGGTCTGAGAAGGGCAAGGCGCTGCTGGCCGAGGCCGGCTTCGGCCCCGACAACCCGCTGACGCTCACCATCGACACCACCACCGACAACACGGCCAAGAAGCAGTCCGAGGGCATTGCGCTGATGCTGAAGCAGAACCTCGGCGTCAACGCCAAGGTGAACGCGCAGGAGTTCCAGGCCTGGATGGACACCTTCTATGCCGGCACCTGGGAGATCCTGAACGACAACCTGGTGGGCGACATGCCCGGACCGGAATCGCATCTCTCCTACATGCGGCCGAGCGCGGAATCCGGCTACAGCTGGAAGAACGACGAATACGAGGGCCTGATGGACCAGGCCGCCGCGGAGGCCGACATCGCCAAGCGTTACAGCATGCTGGCGGCGGCGGAGAAGGTGCTGCTGGACTACTACCTGGTGACGCCGCTCAACGTCACCACCTCGCGGCATCTGGTGAAGCCGTCAGTGAAGGGATGGGACGACAATATGCTTGACGTCCATCCCACCAAACTGATCACGCTCGAATAACAGACTGGTCCGATGCGCCCCGGCGGGTTTCCGCCGGGGCGCCGGGCTTTCCGGCGCCATGTTCACCTTCGCCATCCGACGCATCCTTGGCGCGATCCCGACGCTGTTCGCGCTGATCACGATCTCGTTCTTCATCATGCGGGTGGCGCCCGGCGGCCCGTTCTCGACCAACCGCAAGCTGACCGAGGCGGTGCTCGCCAACCTCAACAAGGCCTATCACCTGGACGAGCCGCTGTGGATGCAGTTCGGCCGCTATCTCTGGGGCCTGGCGCAATTCGATTTCGGCCCGTCGATGAAGTACCGCGACTACTCGGTGACGGAGCTCATCGTGCAGGGCCTGCCGGTCTCGCTCGAGGTCGGCTTCTGGGCCATGCTGCTGGCGACGATGATCGGCATCGCGCTCGGCATCGCCGGCGCGCTGCGCCGCAACGGCGCCACCGATTTCACCGCGGGCGTGGTCGCGATGGTCGGCATCGCCGTGCCGACTTTCGTCATCGGCCCGCTGCTGCAGATCCTGTTCGGGCTGCAGCTGGGCTGGTTGCCGGTCGCCGGCTGGGACGGGTCCTGGCTCGCCAAGATCCAGCCGGTCCTGGTGCTCGCCTTGCCCAACATCGCCTATATCTCGCGGCTCACCCGCGGCAGCATGATCGAGAGCCTGCGCACGAACTACGTGCGCACCGCGCGGGCGAAAGGCATCGGCGCGCAACGCGTGATCTGGAAACATGCTTTGACCGGGGCGATGCTGCCGGTCATCGCCTATCTCGGCCCGGCGACGGCGATCACCGTCACCGGCTCCGTGGTGATCGAGCAGATCTACGGCATCCCCGGCATCGGCCGCTATTTCGTCGAGGGCGCCAGCAACCGCGACTATCCGCTGGTGATGGGCGTCACCATTCTTTATGGCGGCATCGTCATCCTGGCCAACATCGTGACCGACGTCCTCCGTGGCGTGATCGACCCGAAGGTGAGCTATGAGTGACGTTCCGGCCGGCACGATCGAAGCGACGCTCGAACGCGCCGAGCAGCCAGGCCTCAGCCCGATCCGCGCCTCCTGGCGCCGTTTCTGCCGCAACCGGCTGGCGCTCGGCAGCCTGGTCATCCTCGGCCTCATCGCGCTCCTCTGCTTCGCCGGGCCGCTGTTCTTTCCCTACGGCGTCGAGGATGCCGATTTCGAGAACATCTCGGCGCCGGTCAATCTGTTCTCCGCGCATCCCTTCGGCACCGACGATTTCGGGCGAGATCTGCTGCTGCGGGTCCTGGACGGCGGGCGGGTATCGCTGGCCGTGGGCTTCGTCGGCGCGCTTGCCGCGGTCTTCATCGGCGTGATTTACGGCGCGACCTCGGGCTATGTCGGCGGGCGGCTGGACAATGTCCTGATGCGCACGGTCGACGTGCTCTACGGCATTCCCTATTTCTTCCTGGTGGTGCTGATCAACCTGCTGGTCGGCCGCACCACGGCGGGATTGTTCGTTTCCATCGTGGTGGTGCTGTGGCTGACGCCGGCGGTGATCGCCCGCGGCCAGGCGGTGTCGCTGCGCCACCGCGAATTCGTCGATGCGGCGCGGGCGGGCGGCATGACCGAATGGCAGATCATCCTGCAGCACATCGTGCCGAACTCGCTCAACGTGGTGATCGTCTATTCCAGCCTGCTGGTGCTGGAGGTGATCATCACCGAATCCTTCCTCAGCTTCCTCGGCCTCGGCGTCCAGGCGCCTGCCAGTTCCTGGGGCTCGCTGATCGACGCCGGCGCGCGGTCGATCGAGACCGATCTGCGCCTGCTGCTGCTGCCGGGCGGCTTCCTGGTGGCGACGCTGTTCTGCCTCAACTTCGTTGCCGACGGATTGCGCGATGCTTTCGACCCCAATGAGCGCTGATCCGCTCGGCCGCCAGGTCGCCGCGCCGATCCTGTCGGTGCGGGAGCTCTGCGTCGACTTCAAGCTCGAGCACGGCATCGTGCGCGCGGTGGACGGCGTCAGCTTCGACGTACGGCGCGGGGAGGTGCTGGGCATCGTCGGCGAATCCGGCTCGGGCAAGAGCCAGATCTTGATGGCGGCGATGGGCCTGACCGCGGTCAACGGCAAGTGCTCGGGCAGCGTGACGTTCGAGGGGCGTGAGATCCTGAACGCATCGCCCGAGAAGCTCGACAAGATCCGCGGCTCGTCGATGTCGATGATATTCCAGGACCCGATGACTTCGCTCAATCCCTATATGCGGGTGCAGGACCAGCTGGCCGAAGTGCTGACCGCACACCAGGGCAAGAGCCGGAAGGAGGCGATCGACCTCGCCGTCGAGATGCTGGAGCGGGTGCGCATTCCCGATGCCGCCCGGCGCATCTCGCTCTATCCGCACGAATTCTCCGGCGGCATGCGCCAGCGGGTGATGATCGCCATGGCGCTGTTGTGCCGGCCGGCGCTGCTCTTCGCCGACGAGCCGACCACGGCGCTCGACGTCACCGTCCAGGCGCAGATCCTCGACCTGCTCAGCAACCTGGTGCGCGACCTGAACGCGGCGGTGGTGATCGTGACGCATGATCTTGGCGTCATCGCGCGCATGTGCGACCGGGTGATGGTGCTCTATGGCGGCCGGGTGATGGAGGAGGCGGCCATCGACGATTTGTTCGAGGCGCCGCGCCATCCCTATTCGCAGGGGCTGATGGCGGCGACGCCGCGCCTCGACGACGACGTGGCGCATGACCTGCGCACCATTCCGGGCGCGCCGCGCGCGCTGATGGGCAAGATCGGCGGCTGCCCCTTCGCCCCACGCTGCGAGCGCCGGGTCGAGCGCTGCACCGTCGAGACGCCGGCGCTGCTGCGCGGGGCCGGCGGGCGTGCCGCCGCCTGCCACCTGGTGATGCCGTGAGGAGGCGCCGATGAGCGAAGCGCTGCTCAGCGTCAAGGACCTCAAGGTCCATTTCCCGCTCGGCAAGGGCCTGCTCGGCGGCGCCGGCGGCGTGGTCAAGGCCGTCGACGGCATCTCCTTCGACCTCAGGCCCGGCGAGACGCTCGGCATCGTCGGGGAATCCGGCTGCGGCAAGTCCACCTTGGGCCGCGCCATCCTGCGCCTGACCAGGACGACGGAGGGGCAGGTCGTCTGGCTGGGGCAGGATTTCCTCGGCCTCGACAAGAATTCCCTGCGCGAGGCGCGCCGCGACCTGCAGATCATCTTCCAGGATCCGCTCGCCTCGCTCGACCCGCGCATGACCATCGGCGCCATCATCGCCCGGCCCCTCAAGACCTTCTGCCCCGATCTCGGCAAGGCGGAGATCGACAAGCGGGTGAAGGAGGCGATGGCCCAGGTCGGGCTGGCGCCGGAGATGATGCGGCGCTATCCGCACGAATTCTCGGGGGGCCAGTGCCAGCGCATCGGCATCGCGCGGGCGATGATCCTGCGCCCCAAGCTGATCGTCTGCGACGAGCCGGTCTCCGCCCTCGACGTCTCGATCCAGGCGCAGATCATCAACCTGCTGCGCAAGCTGCAGGCGGAGCTCGGCCTGTCGCTGCTGTTCATCTCGCACAACCTCAGCGTGGTGCGGCATATCAGCCATCGGGTGATGGTGCTCTATCTCGGCAAGGTGATGGAGATCGGCGCGCGCGAGGCGTTCTACGCCAATCCGATGCATCCCTATTCCAAGGCGCTGATCTCCGCCATTCCGCTACCCGACCCGAAGGCCGAGCGGGCGCGCGAGCGGATCACCCTGCAGGGCGATCTGCCGTCGCCGATCAAGCCGCCGGAGGGCTGCCGCTTCTGCACCCGTTGTCCGATCGCGACCGACCTTTGCCATGCCAGCGAGCCGCCCTTGAGCCCCCGGGCCGACGGCCGGCTGGTGGCCTGCCATCACGCGTGATATCGAGCATCAATGCCAACTCTTGAACGACTCGAGCCATTGCTCGACCAGCTCTTCTCGGTCAGCGAAACCTGGGGCGCCCGCGTCTCGCCGGATGGAACCCGCGTCGCCTGGATCGCCACCAATCTCGGCCCGACGACGCAGCTTTGGTGGGCGCCGACCGACGGCAGTGCGAAGCCGCGGGCCTGGGTAGTCAACGATCGCGATTGCGACTATGTCCGCTGGGCGCCGGATTCGCGCTCGGTGATCCTCGGCCAGTCGCGTGACGGCGACGAGCGCATCGGCCTCAGCCAGGTGGCGCTGGATGGCACCCGCCGCGAGCTGACCGATCCGCATCCGGAGTATTACATCCGCGGCGGCCAGATCGATCCCGACGGGCGCTTCCTGATCTACACCGCCAATCGCGACCCGCAGACAGGGCGAGAGATCGAGCAGAACGTCATCTATCGCCACGAGCTGGACGGCGGCGCGCTCGTTCCCCTGGCGCGGCTGGAGCGGGCCGCCCATGTGACCCCTCTGCTGTCGCCCGACGGGCGGCACGTGGTCTATGAGCGCAAGGACCGGCACCCGGCGGGCGAGCAGCTGTGGGTCGTCGGCAGCGACGGGGAGAATGACCGCGAGGTCCTGAATGTCGGCGATGAACGCAAGGCGGAGGGCTTGTGGGCTCCCGACAGCGCCCGCCTTGTCATTCTTGCCGAGACGGAATCGCATCGCCGCGTCGGGCTGCTCGACATCGCCGGTGGCGCGCCGCGCTGGCTCATCGACGACATCGAGCGCGACATCTCCGGCGCGCATTGGCCGCGCGGCTCCGAGAGCATCGTGGTCAGCGAGACCAAGGCGGCGAAGGAGATCGCCTGGCTGATGGACCCGGAGAGCGGCGAGCTGGCACCGTTTCCGCGCGCGGCGGGCACGCTGCTGCCGATCGCGCCGACGGCCACCACCGGCTGGGTCGCCTATCACTATGGCGCCCGCCATCCGATGCGCCTGGTGCGGGTTGAAGCGAGCGGCGGGCTGCAGCCGCTGTCGGACCGCGCGGAGAACCCGCTGGGACCGGAGTTCCTTGCGGGCGCGGAGGATTTCCTGTGGCGATCGACCGACGGGCTGGAGATCCACGGCTGGCTCTACCGGCCGAGCGGGGCGAGCAAGGGCGCCATCATCCTGGTACATGGCGGCCCGACCCATCATGACGAGGATGCGTTCGACCCCGAAATCCAATACCTCGTCGCAGCCGGATTCACCGTGCTGACGCCCAACTACCGCGGCTCGACCGGCTTCGGCCTGCCGTTCCAGGAGGCGATCAAGAAAGAGGGCTGGGGCGGGATCGAACAGGACGACATCGCCACTGCCGCCAATGCGCTGATCCAGCACAGCCTTGCCAAGCCTGGCTGCATCGGCGTCACCGGCACGTCCTATGGCGGCTATTCCTCCTGGTGCCAGATCACCCGCGTCGCGCCCGAGGTGATCAAGGCGGCGGCGCCGATCTGCGGCATGACCGACCTCGTGGTCGATTACGAGACGACGCGCCCAGACCTCCGGCCCTATTCGGAGGAAATGATGGGCGGATCGCCGGCGCAGGTGCCCGCGCGCTACCGCGAGCGCTCGCCGATCCATTTCGTCGACCGCATCCGCGGCCGGCTGCTGATCGTGCAGGGCGCCAACGATCCCAACGTGACGCCCCAGAATGTCACCGACGTGCGTCACCGCCTCGACGCCGCCGGCATCCCCTATGAGCTGCTTATCTTCGCGGACGAAGGCCACGGCATCGCCAAGCCGGAGAACCGCAAGGCCTTGTGCCGCCGGCTCGCGGCGTTTTTCGCCGCCGCATTCGAGGCATAGAGATGGACAAGATCGCCGATCTGGCGCGGCGCTGGGCGCGTTATCCGATCGCCTGGGAGCCCAAGGTCTCGAAGGACGGCCGCTGGCTGGCCTGGACCTGGACCGGGGTGATGGAGGTCGGCAATGTCTGGCTGGCGCCGACCGACGGCTCGGCGCCGCCGCGCCTGGTCTCGGCCGAGACCGAGCATACCTATATCCGATCGTTCTCGCCCGACGGCCGGCAGCTGCTGCTCGCGCAATCGGTCGGCGCGTCGGAGCATGACCAGCTGCTGCTGCTCGACCTCGCCAGCGGCACGCGGCGCGAGGTGACGCCGAAGCAGGACGACCACTACGTCTATGGCGGCACCTTCACGCCGGATGGCAAGGCGATCCTCTATACCGCCAGCTTCGACGATGCGACCGGCAAGGCGATCGAAGGCCAGTGCATCTATCGCCACGACCTCGCCGGCGGCCGGCGCAAATGCGTGAGCCGGGCCGAAAGCCTGGACGAGCGCGCGCTTGAGTTGAGCGAAGACGGCCGCTTCCTGATCTATCACCGGCACGAGCACCAGGCGGGCGGCAGCCAGATCTGGCTGCTCGACCTGGAGACCGGCGAGGACCGCGAGATTCTCAATGTCGGCGACGCGCTGAAGGCCTACGGCCACTGGCTCGGCCAGGACCGGGTGCTGGTCTGGGCCGAGGGCGACACCCACGACCGGGTCGGTGTCCTGACCCTGCCCGATCTGCGGTTGCGCTGGCTGATCGACGATCCGCGCCGCTCCGTCGACGCGGCGATCCCGGGTCATGACGGCAGGTCGGTGGCGCTGATCGACTTTCGCGGCGGCGCGCTGCACGCCTCGGTATTGACCCTGGCCGACGGCGCCGAGACGCCGCTGCGGGCGGCGGAAGGCAGCCTGCTGCCGATCGAGCAACTGGCGGATGGCAGCTGGGTCGCCGAACTCTATTCCTCGCGCGCGCCGCATGATTTCGTGCGCCTCGATCCGCGCACGGGTGCCGTCGTCAATCTCTCGCGCACGCACGATCACCTGCCGGCGGCGGGGTTGAGCTTTACCGCCGCCAAGCCGCATCGCTGGCGCTCGCCCGACGGAACCGAGATCGCCGGCTGGCTCTACGAGCCGGAAGGGAAAAGCCGCGGCCTGCTCGCCCACGTGCATGGCGGGCCGACCTGGCACAGCGAGGATTGGGTGAATTCCTACATCCAGTTCCTGGTCGCCGCCGGCTTCACCGTGCTCGACCCGAACTATCGCGGCTCGACCGGCTATGGCCGCGCCTTCCGCGAGGCGATCAAGCAGGACGGCTGGGGCGGGCGGGAGCAGGCGGATATCCGCAGCGGGCTGGAAAGCCTGGTGGCCGCCGGCAAGGGCGAGCCCGGCAAGGTCGGCGTGGTCGGGCTCTCCTATGGCGGCTATTCCGCCTGGTGCGCCATCACCAAGGCCGCCGACCTGGTCAAGGCCGTGGTGCCGATCTGCGGCATGTACGAATTGATGAGCGATTACGACGCGACCGGCATGCCGCATGGCCGCGCCTATAGCGAGGAGATGATGGGCGGCACGCCGGCGGAGCAGCCGGAGCGCTATTTCAACGCCTCGCCGGCCAATTTCATCGACCGCATCCGCGGCGACATCCTGATCGTGCATGGGCTCAAGGATTCCAACGTCTCGCCGGCCAACACGCGGGCGGCGCAGCGCGACCTCGACCGTGCGGGAATCCCCTACGAGTTGCTGACCTTCGACGACGAGGGGCACGGCATCTACCGCGCCGGCAACCGCGAGGAATTGTTCCGGCGCTCGGCCGAATTCCTGCTGAAGTCCTTCGCCGGATAGCGACAGAGGCTCAGGTCTCCGCCCACATCCGCAGCAGGTTGGCGTGGGTCTGGTGGGCGAGGTCGGTCTCCTCGGATTCGGCGGCGATCTCGCCCAGCCGGTCCTTGATCCGGGCGACATGGGCCAGGATCTCGCGCTGGCGCTCGTCGCGGACATAGGACTGAATCCAGGTCACCGCGACCAGGCGCTCGCCCCGCGTCACCTCGGCAACCTCGTGCAGGGTGGAGGAGGGGTAGATCACCGCCGAGCCGCTCGGCAGTTTCACCTCCTGCAGGCCGAAGGGCGAGTGGATCACCAGCTCGCCGCCGTCATAGTCGTCGATGTCGCTGAGGAAGACGGTGCAGGACACGTCCGAGCGCTCGCGCGCCATCTTCGGCCCCATCAGCGCGTTGTCGACATGCTTGCCATAGGCCATTCCGGGGCGATAGCGGCTGATCAGCGGCGGCCGCACCCGCTTCGGCAGGGCGGCGCGGGAGAAGATCTTGTTGCGCATCAGCGCGCCGATGACGATCTCATGCAGGACCTTACGCTCTTCCGCCTTCTGCGAGATCTGCTCGTTGTTCTTGACCCTCCTGGCGCGCCCGCCGGCCGTCTCGGCGCCGGGAACGAAGGGCATCGCCGCCGCCTCGTTGCGGATCTTCTGCAGCTCGTCGCCGCTCAGCACGTCTGGAATGCACACGATCATCTGCTGTCCCTCAGGCGGTAGGTCCTGCCTCTGCTGGCCAATGGTTTTGCCGCGAAGCCGCGCCACGTTCAAGGGGCGGCGGCGGGAAAAGCCGGGGCGCGGCGACTTGTCCTTCCCGGATTTCCGCGGCCCGCCAGCCGCGTTCCCCCACGCAACTTAAGTTTCCGACCACATGCGCAGCAGGTTCTCGTAGGCATGGTGGGCCAGGTCGGTTTCCGGATCCTCGGGCGCGATCTCGCCGAGCTTGTCCCGGATCCGCGCCAGGTGGGCGACGATCTCGCGCTGGTGGTCGTCGCGCAGCAGCGACTGGATCCAGGTGACCGCGACCAGCCGCTCGCCGCGCGTGACCTCGGTCACCTCGTGCAGGGTGGAGGAGGGATAGACGACGGCCCAGCCGGCGGGAAGCTTGACCGACTGGAAGCCGAAGGGGCTGTGGATCGCCAGCTCGCCGCCGTCATAGTCGTTCACATCGGCGATGAAGACGGTGACCGAGACGTCGACCCGCGCCCGCGCGGCCGGCGGCCCCATCAGGGAATTGTCGATATGGTTGCCGTAGGCCATGCCGGGGCGGTAGCGGCTGATCAGCGGCGCCAGGATGCGCTTGGGCTGGGCGGCGCGCATGAAGTCGCGGTTGCGCATCAGCGCGCCGATGACGATCTCGTAGAGCGGCTTGCGCTCCTCCGCCTTCTGGGAGATTTCCTCGTTGTTCTTGATGCGCCTGGCGCGATTGCCGGCCGTCGCCGAGCCGGAGACGAAGGGGGCCTTCGGCGCATCCTCGCGCAGCTTCGCCACTTCCGCGGCGGTGAGCACGTCGGGGATGCAGACGATCATCGGGGCCGCCGCGGCGGCAATGCCGGCCGCTCCATCATCGTGCGAGCATCTGGCGCGCGCCCTGCAGGCCTTCGACCATGCGGTCGATGTCGCCGAGCGCGTTGTAGAGGCCGAAGGAGGCGCGCACAGTTCCGGGCAGGCCGAGATGCTCCATCAGCGGCTGCGCGCAATGATGGCCGGTGCGCACGCAGACGCCGCGCGCGCCGAGCAGCGAGCCGACATCGTGCGGGTGGATGCCCTCGACGACGAAGGACACGATGCCGATGCGCACCTTTGGATCGCCGACCGGCGTGATGCCGGGGATTTCCGACAGCCGCCGCAGGGTATAGTCGACGAGCATCCGGTCATGCGCCTCGATCCGCCGGAATCCGACCTGCTCGACCAGGTCGATGGCGGCGGCTAGCCCCACCGCCGCGCCGATCGGCGGCGTGCCGGCCTCGAAGCGCTGCGGCGGGTCGGCGAACTCGGTGCGCGCGATGGTGACGCTGCGGATCATGTCGCCACCGCCCTGCCAGGGCGGCATCGCGGCCAGCAGTTCGGGCTTGCCGTAGAGCACGCCGATGCCGTCGGGGCCGTAGAGCTTGTGGCCGGTGAAGACCAGGAAGTCGCAATCCCAATCGGCGACGTCGATCTTCAGGTGCGGTGCTGCCTGCGCCGCGTCGACCAGAACTGCGGTGCCGGCGCGATGGGCGCGGGCCACGATCTCCTTGATCGGCGTGCGGGTGCCGATGCCGTTGGCCGCCGCCGTCACCGCGAGGAGCTTGGGCCGCGCCGCCAGCAGATAGTCGAGCGCGTCGAGATCGAGATCGCCGGCCGCATCGAGCGGCACGGCGGAAAGCCGGAGGCCGAGGCGGTCGCGCAGCATCTGCCAGGGCACGATGTTGGCGTGATGCTCCAGCAGCGTGACGAGGACGTGATCGCCGGCCCTCAGCCGCGAGCCGCCGAAGGAATTTGCCACCAGATTCACCGCCTCGGTGGCGTTGCGGGTGAACACGATGCAATCCGCCGACGGCGCGCCGAGGAAGCCGCCGACGCGCGCCCGGGCGCCTTCATAGGCCTCGGTTGCGGCCTCGCTCAGCGGATAGACCGCGCGATGGATGTTGGCGTAGCTCGTCTCGTAGAAGCGCCGCATCGCCTCCAGCACGATTCGCGGCTTCTGCGCGCTGGCGGCGCTGTCGAGATAGGCGATGTCCTGGGCGGCGAGCAGCGGGAACTGGTCGCGTTCGAGCAGGGCGGACCCGTCGATCCCACCGCTCCGCACGGAAAGGCCACGAGACGCCGCGGCGGGTCGGTCCCCGGATTGGTTTCCAGGGCTTTCGGCGGCCGTTGGCCCTGATTTGCTTTGTGGCGCCATCCTGCTAGGAATCTCGTGTTCAGGGAGCGATTGCGACCAATCCGCATGCGTAAGTCAAGGCCGCAAGGCGCAAATACGAAAAAGCCTGACGTATTGTTGACTTGACCCAAGGTCGGGTGCCGATTTCTGCTAGGCTGCAGAGGTGCCTAGGCAGGTCAGAACCGAGTTCTGGGATAAACACGCCGGCCGGACAGGGACGGCAATCGGAGGGATCCAAATGAGAGATGATGGCAAGGGTTTGAGCCGTCCCGGCGTCAGCCGGCGGCGCTTCATGGCGGGCGCCAGCGCAATGGGCCTCGGCGCCGCCGCGGGCGTGATCGCCGCGCCGCGCATCGTCCGCGCGGAAGGCAAGATCACGGTGCTCAACTGGCAGGGCTACGGCACCGACGAAGCCTGGGCTGTCGAAGCCTTCAAGCAGGCGACCGGCGTCGAGGTGGTGCACGACTATTTCACCTCCGAACAGGAGATGATCACCAAGCTGCGCACCAATCCGGGCGCCTATGACGTGGTGCTCACCAACGCCGCCTGGAACGGCATGGCCTCCGGCGAGGGGCTGGTGCAGCCGATCGACACCGGCAAGATCAGCCATTTCGGCGATCTGAGCCAGGCCTTCCGCGATTCCCCGATGCTGGGCGCGGACGGCAAGACCTTCGGCGTCGCCTGGGTCTGGGGCATGACGGCGATCGCCTACAACACGGAGAAGTTCAGCCCGGCGCCGGATTCGGTCGAGGTGCTGTGGGATCCGAAGAACGCCGGCAAGGTCTGCGTGCGCGACGACGCGGTCGAGGCGGTGTCCTATGGCGGCATCGCCACGGGCCAGGACATGAATCGCCCGGCGGACCTCGGCAAGGTGAAGGAGAAGCTGCTGGGCCTCAAGCCGCAGCTCGCCACCCTGTGGACGGCGGAGGACGAGTGGAACAAGCTGTTCCAGGCCGGCACCTTCGACGTCGCCATCTACTGGAGCGGCTCGGCGGCCCGCTCGAAGACCAACTTCAAGCTCCCCGTCGGCTTCATGGTGCCCAAGGAAGGCGGCATCGGCTGGTTCGACGGTCTCGCTGTGGCGGCGGGTGCGCCCAATGTCGACGGCGCGCACAAGTTCATCGACTACATGATCGATCCGGCTTTCTACGTCGAATGGGCGACCAAGGCGGGCGCGCCGGCCTCGGCCAACGTGAAGGCGAATGAGGGCCTGCCGGCCGACGACATGGGCCGCCAGATCCATGGCGACCAGGACGCGATCAACCGGCTGCAGTTCATGGCGCTGCTGACGGACGAGGAGCGCCAGACCTACAACGACCTGTGGACCGAGGTGAAGGCCGAGTTCGCGAAGTAGCGCGGCCTTTCACCGGCCCGCCGCAAGGCGGGCCAAAGGGCAGGCTTTTGCGCCACCGGCGATTTGGCTATCGTCGGTGGCGCAATCTTTCAGGGGTATGAGAAATGTCGGTCGCCGATCGACGAGACCGGGGTGCGATCCTGGCCTTGACCGGGCCGGCTTACCTTTGGCTGACGGCGACGATTTTCCTGCCGCTCTCGGCGATGCTCTACGTCAGCTTCCTCGACAAGTCGCCGCTGGTGCCGCAGCCCGCCAGCTTCACGCTGAAGCACTACGAAGCCTTCCTCGCCAAGCCGGTCTATCCGCAGCTGATGCTGTGGTCGCTGGAGCTGGGCGCGCTGGTCACGGTGTTCTGCCTGCTGATCGGCTATCCGGCGGCGCTGGCGCTGGCCAAGGTGGTCAAGGGCCGCTGGCGCGAGGCGCTGTTCCTGCTGGTGGTGCTGCCGTTCTGGAGCAACGCGCTGGTGCGCACCTTCTCCTGGACCATGGTGTTGCGGCCGGGCGGATTGGCGGACCAGGCGATCCACGTCGTGGCGCCCGGCGCGCCGGCGCTCGACATCCTCTATTCCTATCCGGCGGTGGTGATCGGGCTGGTGCACTCGTACCTGCCTTACATGATCCTCACCTGCTACATCTCGCTGCAGGCGATCGACGATTCGGTGATCGAGGCGGCGCGCAGCCTGGGCGCCAGGCCATGGCACTTGCTGCGCCGGGTGATCTTCCCCATGAGCCTGCCGGGCGTCCTCGCCGGCTCGGCGCTGATCTTCGTGCCCGCCGTCGGGTCCTTCATGGAGCCGCGCATCCTCGGCGGCACCAAGGGCGCCGCGCTCGGCATGGCAATCGAGGAGCAGTTCACGGTGACCGCCAATTGGCCATTCGGCGGCGCGTTGTCCTTCGTCATGCTCGCCGCCGTGCTACTGATCTGCCTGGCGCTCTACCCCGTCGCGCGCAGGCGGATGGAGGGGCTTTGATGCAGAGCCTCGGCGCGCGGCTGCTGACCGGTTATCTGTGGCTGGTGCTGCTGTTCCTCTATGTGCCGATCCTGGTCATGGCGGCGATGGGCTTCAACGCCTCGCCGCTCTATGCCTTGCCATTCGATTTCGACCTGATCTGGTATCGCGAGCTCGCCGGCAACGCCAAGCTGATCAATGCCGGCATCAACAGCGTCGGCATCGCGGTGGCCAACACGCTGATCGCCACCGCGCTCGGCACCATGGCGGCGCTCGCTTTCGCGCGCTACCAGTTCCGCGGCAAGACGGTGCTGCAATTGCTGCTGTTCCCGCCGGTGGCGATTCCCTGGCTGGTGATCGGCACCGCCATGCTGGTGTTCTTCTACTGGATCGGGATCAAGCGCGGCCTCGTCGCCATCCTGCTCGGCCATGTGGCGCTGTCGCTGCCCTATGTCATCGTCGTGGTTGGCGCGCGGCTGGCGACCTTTCCGCGCGCGGTGGAGGAGGCGGCGGCGACCCTCGGCGCCACGCCGTGGCAGACCTTTCGCCGCATCACCGCGCCGATCCTGGCGCCGGGCGTCATCGGCGGCGCGCTGTTCGCCTTCGCGGTCTCCTTCGACCAGTTCGTGATTTCGTATTTCCTGGCGCCGCCCGGCACCACGACCCTGCCGGTCGAGATCTACGGCGCGATCCGCAAGGGCTTCACGCCGGAGATCAACGCCATCTCGACCATCATCATCGTGGTGTCGATGGGGGTGCTGCTGCTGACGGCGCGCTTCTATCGCTTCGGCGGGGAAAAGTGACGGCATGAGCGAAGTCAACGTCATCGACGCGGTGAAGCGCTACGACAGCGTCGTCGCCCTCGGCGGGGTCAGCCTCCGCTTCGCCGAGGGGCAGCTGTTCGGCCTGCTGGGCCCGAGCGGCAGCGGCAAGACCACCCTGCTGCGCGCCATCGCCGGCTTCGTCACGCTCGATCGCGGCAGGGTGCTGATCGACGGGCAGGATATCGGCGGCGTGCCGGTCCATGCCCGCAACATCGGCATGATGTTCCAGAACTACGCGCTGTTCCCGCATATGTCGGTGGCGGAGAACGTCGCCTTCGGGCTGGAGGTGCGCAACCTGCCGAAATCCGAGGTGCAGGCGCGAGTGAAGGACGCGCTCGGCATGGTGCGCCTCACGGGGCTGGAGGCGCGGCGGCCGAAGCAGCTCTCGGGCGGCCAGCAGCAGCGCGTGGCGCTGGCGCGCGCCCTGGTGACGCGACCGAAGGTGCTGCTGCTCGATGAACCGCTGGGTGCGCTCGACAAGCATCTGCGCCAGGAGATGCAGATCGAGCTGCGCCGCATCCAGCGCGCGGTCGGCATCACCACCATCTTCGTCACTCATGACCAGGAGGAGGCGCTGACGCTGTCCGACCGGATCGCCATCTTCGAGGCCGGCAAGATCGTCCAGGAGGGCCCGCCGATGGAGGTCTATGAGCGGCCGCGGTCGAAATTCGCCGCCGGCTTCCTGGGCGAGGCGAATTTCCTGACCGGACGGGTGGAGGCGATCTCCGGCGGCTGCGCGACCGTGGCGCTCGACGTCGGCGGGCAGGCGCAATGCGCGCTCGAAACGGCGGCGGCGGGGCAGGCGGTGACCCTGGCCCTGCGGCCGGAGAAGATCGGTTTCGCACCGGCCGCTGCCGGAGAGACTCCGGGGCCGAACCAGGTGCGCGGCCGGGTGACCGATGTGGTCTTCTCCGGCAACAGCACGACCTATCGCGTCGCCGTGGGCGAGCAGACCATGACCCTGTTCCGGCAGAACCTCACCGGCAGCGCGATCGCGCCGGGCGCGGATGTGCTGCTCTCCTGGTCGGGTGACCACCTGGTGGCGGTGACGCCATGACCCGGTTGTTCGGCCCCATCCCGGCGACGGCCGTGCATCTGGTCGTCGACATGCAGGAGCTGTTCCGCTCGCATGTGGATTGGGGCACGCCCGCGCTCTCCGAAATAGTCCCGGGGATCGAGCGGCTGCTGCGGGCGCGGCCGGAGCGGGCCTGCTTCTCGCGCTTCATCCCGCCCGAACTGATGGAGCACGCGATCGGCGCCTGGCAGCGCTATTACCGGCGCTGGCACCGGGTCACGCTCGACAAGATGGACCGCGGCCTGATCGAGATCGTCCCGGAGCTGCGGCCGTGGGCGAAATGGACGATCGACAAGAGCGGCTATTCGGCGTTGAGCAATGCCGAGTTCCGCCAGGCGCTCCTGGCGCGGCCGGATCAATGCCTGATCCTGTCCGGGGTCGAGACCGATGTCTGCATCCTCTCGACGGTGATGGAGGCGATGGATCTCGGGTTTCGGGTGATCCTGGCGGCGGACGCGATGACCAGCTCGGCGGCGCAATGCCACGATCTGGCGATCGAGATCATGCGGCAGCGTTTCGACGAACAGGTGGAGATCGCGACGGTGGATGAGATCATTGCCGCCTGGCGGGGCGGGCCGGAAGCATGAGCGGGGACGTGCAGCGTCTGGCGGCCATGGATCGCGGCTGGAACACCTGGGCCAGCGAATGGCCGGCGCAGTTCAGCCATCTGCCGCGCGGCTTGCGCGTGACGCCCTGCGCTTACGCCGCCAGCAGGAACGCTTTCACCGATTTTCCGGCGGCGGGGGCGGGGGTTCGCTATGGCCCGCGCCAGGTGCGGGGGGAATATGCGTCGCTGCGCCTCAGTCACGCCGGCACCGAACTCGATCTCGTCTATGACCGCCCGCAGGCGGAGACGCTGCGTCTCAGCTGCGCCTATGCGAAGCTCGGCGAATGGGCGCTACGCTTCTGGCTCATCCTGCCCTTCGAATGGCGGCCGGAACCGGGCGGTCCGGCGATCACCTGGAGGTATGATCCCGAAACCGGCGCGCTGACCGCCTCGCATCCCCGCCACGGCGCCGCGGCGGTGGCGGCGAGCGCGCCGGCGCTGATGGCGACATTCCACGCCGATCGCGACGCCCTGCGCGCGGAATACGAGCGGCACGGCTATTTCTATCTGGAATCGCGCGGGTTGGAGGGCGATTTTCCGTGCCTGCGCTACAATTTCGAGGAGACGCCGCAGGTGAGTGTCGCCATCGCCTTCGGGGCGACGGTCGACGCAGCGCTGGCGCAAGCGCGGCAGGCGCTCGGCGCCGCGGCGCCGACGGCGCCGGCGCCGCTGCAGCAGGGCAGGGGCAACCGCGCCCTCGATGCGGTGCGCGATGTGGTCGGCTGGAACTCGGTCTGGGACCCGATCAACAACTGGCCCTATACCTCGCTGTCGCGCTCCTGGGTGGCGCAGAAATTCGGCGGCTTCGGCCTCTGGCTCGACGACATCTTCCATCATGCCTGGCTCGCCTCGCTGCTCGACCCCGACATCGCGCGCGAGAATGTCGCGGCGGTGCTGAGCCAGGCACAGCCGGCCGGCAATCTGCCCTGCCTGATGACCGGGCGGGATTCCTGGGTCGACCGGTCGCAGCCGCCGATCGGCAGCATCGTCACCTGGATGATCGCCGAGCATTCCGGCGACCGCGGCATCGTCGATCTCGCCTATGAGAGGTTGCTGGCGAACCACGATTGGTGGTTCCGCATGCGCGACGGCAATGGCGACGGCTTGTTCGAATGGGGCACCTCGCCCGGAATCGGCGACGGGCTCTACCGCGGAACGCATCTCGGCGCGCGCAACGAATCCAGCATGGACAACTCGCCGCTGCATGACGAGGCGGGCTTCGACGCCAGGACCGGCACGCTGACGTCGGCGGATGTCGGCCTCAATTCGCTGCTGGTGCTGGATGGCGAGATGCTGGCGCATTTTGCCGAGGCGCGCGGCGATGCGGCGACCGCCGATCGCCTGCGCCGGCGCAGTCTGGAGCTGGCCACGCGCGTGCGCACGGAATTGTGGGACGATGCGCGCAAAGTCTTCGCCAACCGGCTCTGGAACGGGAAATTCGTGCGCTCGATCGCGCCGACCAGCTTCTACCCGCTGCTGGCCGGCATCGCCACGCCGGAGCAGACCGCGCAACTGCTGCGCTGGCTCGACGATCCGCGCAAGTTCGGCGGCTTCTGGCGGTTGCCCTCGGTCACCCGCGACGATCCGGCCTATGCCGACAATGTCTATTGGCGCGGGCGGATCTGGCCGCCGCTCAACCTGCTGACCTATCTCGGCCTGCGCCGCGCCGGGGAAGACGCGGCGGCGGAACGTCTTGCCGCGGATAGCCATCGCCTGTTCGAACAGGCCTGGCGCAAGGGCCAATGCCCGGAGAACTTCAACGCCGAGACCGGCAGGGCCGACGACCAGCCGGACACGGACTTGTTCTACGGCTGGGGCGGATTGATGCCGCTCATCGCCGCGCTCGACGTCACGCGCCTATCGCCCTGGAACGGCTGGGAGATCGACCTGCGCCCAGGCGACTGGCGCATCGGCCCGTTGCTGATCCGCGGCCAAAGGATCGAGATCGCGGCAGAGGGCGGCTGGACCAGCCTGCGCCAGGACGGCGTCGAGCGCCTCGCCACCGACATGACGGGAACCTGGTCCCAGGTGACGCTCGGGGCGGGTGTATTTTCCGCCTATTGCCGGGGCGGTGGCGTGCTGCGGCTGCGCGCCTGCGCGATCGGAGACTTGATCGAAGCGCGCTATGATGGCCAAAATCTTCCGTGCGAGACTGCGGCTGACGGCAACGGCATCGAGCTCAAGGTGCCGCATCGGGAGCAGGCCGCGGTGCTCGCCGTCAGCTGGCGCTGAACCCGCGCCGGCCCGTCGTCCAAGGCACTGAGGCGAGGAACAAGCGTGATCGTCGTATTCGGTTCGCTCAATGTCGACTTGACGGTGCCGGTCACGCATCTGCCGGAGCCGGGTGAAACCGTGCTCGGTCCCGGCTACCAGATGGTGCCGGGGGGCAAGGGCGCCAACCAGGCGTTGGCGGCGGCGCGCGCGGGGGCGAAGGTGGCGATGGTCGGCCGGGTGGGGCGCGACTCCTTTGCCGAGGTCGCACTTTCGGAACTGATCGCCGGCGGCGTCGATGTCCGGCGCGTGGAGCGCGACGAGCATCCGACTGGCTGCGCGCTGATCTGCGTCGACACCAAAGGACAAAACCAGATCGTGCTCGCCACCGGCGCGAATTCCGCGGCGCTCGAGCGCCAGGTGCCCGATGAATGGCTCACGCCGGAAAGCCTCGTCGTCATGCAGATGGAGGTCTGGCCGGCGCAGAACTGGACATTGGTGGCGCGCGCGGCGGCACGCGGCGCGAGGGTGCTGCTCAACGCCGCGCCAGCCGGACCAATCCCCGGCATCGCGCTGGCGGCGCTGGACTGGCTGATCGTCAACGAAACGGAAGCCGTCGCGGTGGCGGCGGGGCTCGGCCTCGGCAAGCTCGAGGCGCGCGCGGCGGCCGGCGCCATCGCCGGCGCCGCCGGCATCACCTGCATCGTCACGCTGGGCGCGCAAGGCTCGCTCGCCTTCGAGCCGAAAGCGACTTGGCAGGTGAAGGCGATGGAGATCGCCCCGATCGACACGACCGCCGCCGGGGACGCCTTCGTCGGCGCCTTTGCCGCGGCGATGGCGGCGGGTGCCACGTTGCCGGAGGGGCTGCACAAGGCTTCGGTGGCCGGCAGCCTTGCCTGCCTCACGCGCGGGGCGCAGCCCAGCTTGCCGCTGCGCAACGCGATCGAGGCTCGGCTGGGCAACCTCGCCCCGGCTTTGCAGGTCGCCGGTTAACCACGAATATCACATGGTGCCAACATATTAGGTACAAGTCGCGCGATCGTCATTCCGACTTACTCCAGTGTATAGGTGACGATTGCGATTATCTTAAATGTGCTTTAAATTGTATTGGCGATAAAGAGGACGTGTGACGGATGTCAGATCCGAGGGATTCTATTGTGGACGACGGGACGGAACTGCCCATGCCGGAAGAGGCACAGGGTGCGGGAATTGACCTCGACTTCGCCGCGGTGGCTGACGGCGCTCTGAGCAGCGCGCTCGATCTGTCCGTGACCTTGTCGCTGTCGGAGCTGTTGCCGGATTCGAACGGCGAGATCGTCATCGTCAATGGCGGCGACGATCCGCAGTTGCAGATCGTCACCGATCTGAAGCTGCTGGAAGCCGGCGTGGCCAGCGATCATCTCACCGAGAGCGGGATGCAGGTTGCGGGCTTCAACTACTGGGTGTTCGAGGACGGGACCAAGCTGTTCTATTCGCCCGAACTGGCGATCGAGCTGCAGCACCAAGTCTGACATCTGATCATATCGGCGTGGCAGAGCCGCGTGCCGCAGGGCCGCGGCTTTTTGCTTGCCTGTGGCGCCGCGAGCCGGGGGTCAGGGCAGTTCCGCGTCGTCCTCGGGGGCCAGCACCTCGGTGAGCGACGAGAGCGACGAGCGCAGCCGCTTGCGGCGCACCAGCTTCTCCTGGGCGGCTGTGGGGAAGTCGGTCAGCACGACAATCCGCTTGCTGATGAGAATGTCGATCAAATCCTCATAAACTCGGATCATCTCCAGATCCGAGTGCAGCATGTCCGGCCGCTCGCCCGCTGCGGCCGGGGCCTCGCCGGAGAATTCCACGATTTCAGGGTGCCCGGCCGGCAAATATTCCCTGGCCTCCGGCGTCTGCTCCCGGAACAGGGCCGTCACGCGGCCGGTCTCATCGCGACTTACGAATGGCATGGCCCACTTTCCCCGACCAACAAGGGGCCTCCCCTAGACGAATGGGGTAGCTCACACCGCATGAATAGCATAGAATGCCCTTCTCTCAAGTAAAAACATTGAATAGCCGACGTTCTTAGCACCACGCATGAGCGCAGCTGACACCGCATTGGTACCCACCGCCTCCGCGCGCGGCCCGGCCGAGTCCGGCTCCGCGCGCGCGCCGCAGATGAAGATCATCCATCGCATCGTGCAGCACCGGGGGCGGCGCTATTCGCTGAAGCTGGGCGCCGACATCTGGGAGATCCTGGAGCGTTCGGCGCAACGCCGCGGCAAGCGGCTCAATCGCCTGATCGGCGAGATCGCCGAAGCCTGCCCGCCTGGCGCCAATCTGTCGGCGACGCTGCGGTCCTATTGCGTCGACGAGCTGAAGCTGCAGGTCCGCGACCTGGAGCAGAAACTGCGCGAGACGTCGATGACCACGCAGGGCATTTCCGCCGCGTCGGTGGCCGATGCGTGCCCATCGCCGTGCTTCCTGCTGAATGCGCAGAGCCTGGTGCTGAAAACCAACGGCGCGGCGCAGAAATGGCTGTCGATCGACGAGGCGACTTTGCGCGACAAGCCGATCGACCGCTACATGCAGATCAAGGTGCCGGTGCCGCTGCCGCAGATTCTCGAGCAATTCGCCGCCGGCCGCTCCAACGTCTTTCCCGCGCGCGTCATCTGCCTGCGCCCGGGGCGGCTGATCATGGCCAAGGGCAATCTCTGCCCGGCGGTCGTCCGCGGCGATGGCGACCTGCTCTATTTCCTGATGATCGACGCGTCCGCCTAGACGCGCCCGCCTGAGCCCGCTCACCTGAGCGCCCCCGCGACGCGCATCCGCAGGCGGGCTTCCAGGCTTGGCGAAAGACCTGGCGAATCCGATCCTAGTCGCCGTCCGACGGCAGGATTTTATGCACGCATGGGCCCCCCGGCCACATGCCCTCTGCGACATCCCTGTGACTGAAAAACCCTTGCATTAACAATGTGTTAGTAATTTCGTGAGCACCCCTGTCGACGCCTAAGTCTTTGAATCAAAATAGAGTATTTGCGATCCGAACAATTTGACGCAATCCCGAGGATTCGAAAAACCTATACATAGGGATATATTTGCGTTGTCTTCGAGCGAATTGCGCACAGCATTGTCACATCACATACTCCGCCGCGCTGGAATTCAGTCATGGGGATTCGACGGGATCTGGGTTCCACGCATCTGCACGCTCGGCACGGCGCCTGGCGCATCATTGAGAGGGCTGACACATGGCTACGGATTCGACCAACGTCCCGCAGGGCGAGCTGAACTTCGACGCCGGCTCGGATATGGCTGGCAACGAGCTCGAATTCGGCGCGGTGCAACTGGCGCAGGTGACGGCCGATGCCGGCCAGCCGGTGCAGCTGCCCCAGGGCCAGCAGGTCGTCCTGGTGCCGGTGCAGCCCGGCCAGACGCTGACGCTGCCGACCGCTGAGACGACCGGCCTCCTGGCCAAGATCGGCCCCGAGGGCAACCTGTCGATCGTGGTCGACGGCCGCACCATCATCTTCCAGGGTTACGTGCGGGCGAACGAAGAATCCCCGGTTCGCATCGTGACCACCGACGGCGATGTGATCGACGTTGCCGACGTCGTCGCCGCCACTGACCCCAATCTCGACATCCAGACCGCGGCCGGCCCCGCCGCGGGCGGCCAGGGTGACACGGTCGGCAACGGCATCTACACGCCGTTCGTCGCCGGCCCGCCGCTCGGCGGCCTCGACGCGATCGGCGTGCTCGACCCGACGGCGTTGCAATATCGCCTGATCGACGACGAGCGCCGCCTGTTCACCCGCCTCGAGGAGGATGCGTCGCCTGATTTCCAGATCACTTTCGATCTGCTCGGCGGCATCGTCAACGAAGACGACCTGAAGGGGACCGTGATCGAGTTCCCGCAGGACCAGAAGGCCGCGTTCCTGATGCCGGAGAGCGGCAGCGGGGATTTCGGCCAGGGCAACGATCCCTTCGACACCAAGGACCACGAGGACGAGGATCCGGCGGACAATGACGGCGTCGACGACAATGGCCTCGGCGTCGATGACGACCGCGAGCCGCTGACGACCGTCGCGACGGTGACGGTGGACTTCCACGGCGAAGGCCCGGGCACGCTGGTGATCGACACCTCGCTGCTGCCGACCGGCCTGAAATCCGAGGGCGAAGACATTGTTTATGAGGTGATCCCGGCCGGCGGCGGCGTGGGCACCCTCATCATCGGCTTCGTCGACGAGAACGGCGACAACCATTTCGATGAGGCGGACGGAGACCGCAAGGTCTTCGACGCGCAGGTCGACAAGGACGTGTCGGACAGCGTGTTCAAGATCGCCTTCACGCTCTATGACAACATCGACAACGCGGCGCCGGACGCCAATGGCGATGGCCGGGCCGACCTGCTCAGTGGCGACGAGCAGATCCTCGGCCTGCCGGTCAATTTCACCATCACCGACAACAACGGCTCCGCCGTGGTCGGCCAACTGCCGCTGGGCGTCGAGGACGACATTCCGTTCTTCGGCGAGACGCAGCTGACCGAGGGCTCGGGCGGCATCCTGCTGACCATCGAGAACACCGATGCCAGCATCACCCATGACGAGAGCTGGTTCCCGCAGGGCGACGCGGACGACCAGTCGATCTTCAACCCGCAGGCCTCCGGCGCGGCGTTCGACGCGGGCGTGAAGGTGGTCGGCGCCGGCTTCAGCCTGCCCTATGGCGACAGCGTCGGCGCGATCTTCGGCATCGCGCAGAGCAAGGTCGCGGCCAGCTTCGGCGCCGACCAGTCCTCGCGCGAGGACGACAAGCTCGATAACGACCCGACCGCCCGCAATTCGATCTTCGGCGAGCTCGAGGATCGCACCGATGCGGATGGCGACGGCCTCGACGACGGCGAGAACGAGCAGCCCTTCGAGCTGTTCATGATCGAGCAGGGCAAGGGCAGCACGCCGACCGAGGACAACCTCCTCACCCCTGGCAACGAAGGCAACCTCACGATCGAGGACCAGTTGACCAACGCCACCGTCAGCTGGAATGGCGAGGAGCTGCAGGTCTGGGTGCACCAGATCGATGCGCAGACCATCGTCGGCTACGTCAATGTGGAATCCGACCTGCCGGAGCAGGCCGCCGCGTTCTTCAAGGACGAGGACACCGGCAAGGAAGCGGTGTTCGTCCTGACCATCGACGATGAAGGCAACCTGACCTTCGTCCAGTATCACCAGATCAACCACCTGCCGAACGGCGATCCCAGCAGCCATGACGAGGACTTCCAGATCCTCGGCGAGGACGGCACGCCGATCATCCAGGTCCGCATCAGCGACTATGACGGCGACCACGCCACCCAGCCGGTCAACCTGGTGATCCAGGACGACGGCCCGAAGGTGGTCTGCGATTTCGATTGCGTCACCGAGGGCGATGTCGAAGGCGAGCCGAACACCGCGATCGGCAACGTGGTCACCGGCGCCAACTGGACCGTGTTCGGCAGCGACGCCAACTTCCTCGACGGCAACAAGGACTTCCCGGGCGTCGACAAGCCGCACACGATCAGCAAGATCGGCCATGACGGCGTGACCTACTTCCTCAACACCCCGGACGTGGGCGATCCGTTCGTCACCAAGGGCGCGCCGTTCGGCGAGCCGGGCTCGGAGCCGCTCAACGGCACGACCGAGACCTTCGACCCGGCGACCGGCATCCTGCACATCCCGACCGAGAAGGGCGGCACCTTCGACATCGTCCTGATCAGCGACAGCCTCCATCAGGTCGGTGATTACAAATACACGGTGCCGGAATCCGCCGAGCACGAGCATGGCGGCGACAAGCATGTCGGCCCGGAGAGCACGGCTGAGTCGCGGAGCGCCGCGTTCGACACCGTCGGCGAGTGGGTGAGCACCTTCAATGCCGGCGGCATCACGCTGGAGGCGCAGATCAACGGCGTGACCGTTCCGGGCTCGCTCGGTGTGAAGAACGTCAACGTCGCCGGTCCGGACGATTACCGCGGCATCGGCGTCGACGTCCCCGGCGATTTCGCCGACGAGGAAGTCGACACCCAGGGCCCGCAGAGCCTGAAGATGACCCTGCAGCCGGGCGAATTCGGCGCCGGCACCGACAACGCCAAGCTGACCCTCGGCGCGCTGTTCGACGGCCAGCAGCATGACGACGGCTACCAGGAAATCGTGCTCTGGCAGGTGTTCAACAACGGCGTGCTGGTTGCCTCCGGCCAGATCCTCGGGGATTTCGACGGCCTGGTCACGCTGGACATCGACACCAACGGTGCCTTGTTCAACGAGATCGTGCTGACCCCGCTCAGCAACGGCTCGTTCGACGACATCCGCGACAACTCGGATTTCGTACTGGTCAATTTCGAGACCTGCTGCCCGACCGACAAGTTCATCGAGGAGTTCGACTACACGCTGCGCGACGTCGACGGTGACGAAGCCAGCACGACGCTGAAGATCGGCGTCGAGGATACCGAGCCGTCGATCCCCTACACCTCGGGCAGCGGCAACGAGGTCCATGTCGACGAAGACGGCCTGCCGGCTGGCATCGGCGACAACGGCTCGAAGTATGACGACCCGGCGACCGCGGCGAGCGCGAGCGGCTTCATCAGCTTCACGCCCGGCGCCGATCCGGTCACCATCGAGCTCAGCGTGGGCAATGGCGGCGACACCGGCCTCAAGACCCTGGACGACCAGCGGGTCTTCGCCGCGTGGGACGCCGAGTCCAACACGCTGGTCGGCTACATCGAGGGCACCAACCCGCTCGATCCGGCCAACCAGGTCTTCAAGGTGGTGATCACCGACGCGCAGTCCGGTGCGTTCGACTTCTTCCTGCTGCAGCCGCTGCAGCACTCCGACACGGATGTGGAGGACGGCGACAACACCGAGAACCTCCAGGACCTCGTGCTGGACATCAACGTCCAGATCGAGGACCAGGATTGCGACGTGGCCCACACGACGCTGAAGGTCGTCATCGACGACGACATGCCGCTGGCGGACCTGATCGCGATCACGGTCGGCGGCGACGGCAAGCTCGTCCATGACGAGACCCCGGGCGTGCAGAACAACGGCAACACGCCGGGTGATCCGGGTGCGAGCGGCGAAGATGAGGATGACGTGGCCGGCCCGCTGGCGGCGTTCGGCGGTCTCGAGACCGCCGAAACGCTGAGCGCGATCGGCTATGCCTCGACCACCATCGCGCTCGACCTCAGCGGCGGCACCGCGAATGTGGACAAGGCCTACGGCGCGGATGGCCCGGGCCATGCCGAGCTGGCGCTGACCAAGTCGGACGGCAGCCCCTTCGAGGGCGACCTCACCAACCTGACGTCGAACGGCGAGTCGATCTTCCTGTTCACGGAGGATGGGCTTGTGGTCGGCCGCATCGGTGCCGGCGGCGTCGCGGACGAGAACGGCGACGTCGTGTTCGCCCTGTCGCTGAACAGCGGCACAGGCGCCTTTGACCTCGCGCAGTATCTGCCGATCGACCAGCCCGACCCGAACGCGTCGGACGAGGCGATCACGCTGCTTTCCGGCGATGATGCGGGCGGGGCCCTGGTCTATGCGACCGCGACGGTCACCGACGCCGATGGCGACACGGTCACCAAGAGCATCCCGATGGACGGCGAGGAGGGCAACCCGTCGATCCAGTTCCAGGATCACCTGGAATTCGTGGACCTGCAGCCGGTCGCCTATGACGACAAGGTCTGCACCGTCGAGCCGCAGAAGAACGCCAACATCATGCTGGTGTTCGACCGCTCGGGTTCGATGAACGATCCCTCCGGCATCCCCGGCCTGACCAAGCTCCAGGCGGCCAAGGAAGCGGCCAAGAACATGCTTGGCGAATACGCCGCGCTCGGCGGCGACATTCGGGTCATGCTGGTGTGGTTCAACGACAGTGCGGGCCGCGAGAATGCCTGGCTCAGCGTGTCGGAGGCCCTGCTGGCGATCGACGCCATTGGCCCCAGCAACAACAACGCCCTGACCAGCTATCAGGATGCCATCACCACCGCGATCTCCGGCTTCAACGACACCGACGGCCGCGGCGATACGGCGACCCATCCGGGCGTGGTCTACTTCCTCTCCGATGGCCAGCCGACAGTCGACGGCGGTCCCGGCAACGCGATCCTGCCGGGGACGCTGACCACCTGGAACACGCTGCTGGAGAATGACGCCAACAACGTCGACCACGTCTACGCGGTCGGCTTCGGCGACGGCATTCCCGACGGCGCGGCCAACGTCCATCTCAACTCGGTCGCCAACCCGGACAACGACGCGGCGCCGGGCGACCCTAACGGCACCGTGCTCTTCGTCAGCAACCTGGCGGATCTCGAGGCCACGCTGGTCGACACCATCGGTGCCGAGGTTTCCGGCAACATCCTCAACGGAACCATCGAGGACGATCCGGACGGCACCGCCGGCCAGGATCCGGATTACGAGGGCAACGCTCCGGCGCATATCTCGAGCTTCGCCTATACCGGTGCCGGCCCGAACGCCATCACCATCACCTGGGCGGGCGTCAGCGGCGGCGTGAACGTGTTGATAGCCGGGACCAACGTCTCGTTCGACACCGACCATGGTCGCATGACGTTCCATTTGGCCACCGGCGACTTCACCTTCGTTCCGGATGTGATCGCGGGCGGCGACAAGCACGAGGTGTTCACCTACTTCATCACCGACAGTGATGGTGACGTGAGCAACAGCGCGAAGCTGGACATCTGCATCACCGACCTCGCCCCGATCGCGCCGGTCGTGGTGCCGCAGACGCAGGATCCCAGCGGCTTCCTGACCAGCGGCGAGGACTCTGAGAACGACAATCCTTGGCAGGGATCGAACGGTACCAACTCCAACCAGCGCGACAATGTCGACTTGGGCGATGGCAATGATGTCGGCAACGCTCGGGCGGGCAACGATCATGTTGAGGGCGGTGACGGCGATGACACCTTGGATGGTGGTAGCGGCAACGACTACCTCGAGGGCGATGACGACAACGACACCTTGAGTGGCGGCACCGGTAACGACCTGCTTCAGGGCGAGAACGGCAACGACACCCTGAATGGCGATGCCGGCAACGACCTCCTTGAGGGTGGCAACGGTATCGACACGCTGAACGGCGGCGAAGGCAACGACGAGCTCTTCGGCGGCGACGGTGCCGACACCATGAACGGCGGTGCCGGCAACGACTACCTGCACGGCGAGGCCGACGGCGATCTCGACAAGCTGTTCGGCGGCGACGGCGACGATTGGCTCGACGTCGACAGCAGCGATCTCGGTGCGGGTCGTCAGATCGACGGCGGTGCCGGCAACGACGTGCTGGACATCAGCGGCTTCGACCTCACCGGCAGTGCCGGGATCACCAACATCGAGGTCATCAACATGGAGGGTGCCGGCACGCAGGATGACGTAACGCTCACCGCGGCCGACGTGATCGCGATGACGGACGAGAACAACACCCTGTTCATCTGGGGCAGCGGCAACGGCGGCAATGACGACGACCTGCACCTGCTGACGTCAGACAACTGGGTGCTGGCGAGCGACAATATGCCGAGCAATGGCCGCACCTACGACGTCTACCACTCGGGCAATGCGACCATCGCGGTCGATATCGACGTGGACGTGAACTTCTCGTAACCGGCTGCGGCGGGCGTCCGCGTGGACGCCCGCCACGAACCCCCGATCTCTTGGGGAAGGGCGCCTTTCGGGGCGCCCTTTTTCTTTGCCCAGCCAGCATGGCGTCTTGCCCGCGCGGGCGTAAGACATCAGGCCTATCGGCGTCCGCTTCATCCGCCCTCGGCCGAGGCTTAGCAAGGCCCCGGTAAGACACTTCAGCTGGTCAAGAATGTCGCAGTGCCTTCTGCCAGAGCCCGGTCATTCCTACATTAAACGGCAGATATAAAAGGCGTTTTTGGCTTCCGGACCCCCATTGTGCAGTGCGGTCCTAAAGGCGAGACCCGACACACGCGGATATGTCGCTAGACCCCCTCGCGAGTTGGGGGATTAACGGGTTAGGCCCACCTTTAACGCATCATCGCAGCACAGCTGATCAAGCGTCAGCGGCTGTGAATTCGATCCGGGCGCGGCACCCGGGCGACCAATTTCCCGCCATGTGCGGCATGGCGGCTTATCCGAGGGTAAAGATCATGGCGACCGACACCACCCATCTCCCGCAAGCCAACGACAATTTGGACGCGGACATGTCCACCGACGCGCTGGATCTCGGCGCGGCGCAGATCGCCGCCGCCAGCGATGCGGGCCAGCCTGTGCAGCTGCCGCAGGGCACGCGGGTGATGCTGATTCCCGTCCAGCCTGGTCAGACCCTGACGCTGCCGACCGACAGTGCGGACGGTCTGCTGGCCAAGATCGGCCCCGAGGGCAATCTCGCGATCGTCGTCGACGGTCGCACCATCATCTTCCAGGGCTTCGTCGCCGCCAACGACCAGGCGCCGGTGACCCTGCAGACCAGTGACGGCGAAACCATCGACGTTGCCGATGTCGTGGCCGCGACGGATCCGAGCCTCGACATCCAGACCGCGGCCGGCCCGGCCGCGGGCGCGCAGGGCGATACCGGCGGCAGCGGCATCTTCACCCCCTTCGTGCCCGGCGCCGGCCCGGGCCTGATCGGCGCGGAAGGCGTCCTGGGCGCGACCGAGCTCAGCTACCGGTTGATCGACGATGAGCGCGTGATCTACACGCGCGAAGAGGCGGCGGCGCCGGAGGTCTCGGTCACCACCTTCGCCGCGATCAATCCGGAGGGCGAGGCGTTCCTCAAGGAGGACGTCGAGACGCCGATCGCGCTGATCGCCCTGCCGGGCGCGGGCGACCAGGTGACCCAGATCGTGCTCTCCAACATCCCGGTCGGCTGGGGCGTCAATGTCGCCGGCATCGTGCTCACCGAAGGCACGCTGGGCCTGGTGACGCTGGTCGGCAACACGCTCACCATCAACATCGTCGGCGCGACGCCGGGCGTTCCGGTCAGCGCCACCGTGCCGGTGATCGCGGCGGCCGACAGCGATGTCGACGGCATCGACCTGGTGGTGCAGGCGACGGCGGTCGAGGGCGGCGCCACCGCCACGGCCTCTTCGACCTTCAACGCGGTGGTCGACGCAGTGCTCGACCAGTATCTCGACGTCTCGCAGACCGCGCCGGCTGTGGCGGGCGAGAGCGGCGCCAGCCAGCTGGTCGGCCTCAACCTCGCCGGCGCGCTGGCCGGCGCGGCGGGCACGCCGTTCGTCCATTCCTTCGCCGGCGGCGCCGGCGCGGATGGCGACGCCTCTGAAGTCCTCCCGACCAGCGCCAGCATCACGGTGCCGAACACGGCCATCGACCTGGTGCTCGGCGCCGGCGCGCTGGCTGGCATTACCCTGACCGAAACCGCGCCGGATTCCGGCGTGTGGGTGCTGAACGCCGGCAGCGGCGCCGATCTGCAGGCCGCCTTGGCCTTCGTGCAGGCGTCGATCCCGGCCGGCTTCGACGGCACCGTCAGCGGCTCGATCTCCGTCACCACGGCCGAGGCCAACACGCCGGAAGGCACCGCCCCGGCCAGCGGCAATGAGCCCGACACCAGCGACAACGCGGTGACCGACAATACCGACTTCTCGCTCGAAGTGCGGCCCGACACCCATGTCGAGACCTCGGCCGAGGTCGGCACGGAAGGCGCCGCCTTCCTCAAAGAAGACGTCTATGCCCCGGTCGCGCTGACCGCGACGCCTGGCGCCACCGATCACGTCACCCAGATCGTGCTCAGCAACATCCCCGCCGGCTGGGACGTGAAGGACGACAGCCTGGCCGATTTCCAGATCTCCGGCGGCACGCTGGTTGGCACCCCCGTCTATGACGCGGTCGTCCATACCATCACCTTCGACATCGCCGGCGCCGCCGATGGCGCGGCGGTGACCGTCACCGTGCAGATGAAGGCGGCGGCCGACAGCGACGTGGACGGCTCCGGCCTGACCGTGGCGGCGACCGTGGTCGACGGCGACGGCGGCGAGACCGCGACCGGCAGCAGCAATTTCGAGGTACCGGTGGATGCGGTGCTCGACCAGTATATCGACGTCTCGCAGAGCGCCGCGGCATCGGCCACCGAGCGCGGCTTCACGCAATATGTCGGCCTCAACCTGACCAGCATCCTGGCCGGCGGCAGCGGCAATCCCTTCGCCAATTCCTTCGCCGGCGGCGCCGGCGCGGATGGCGACGGCTCCGAGCAGCGGCCGATGAGCGCGCAGATCTCGGTGCCCAACACCGCGATCAACCTGGCGCTCGCCTGGGGCTTCCCCGGCGGCACGACACTCGCTGAGACGGCGCCGAATTCCGGCGTCTGGGTGCTGAGTGCGACCAACGCGGCCAATCTGCAGGCGGCGCTCGGCTTCGTCCAGGCGGTGGTTCCGGCTGGCTTCGACGGCACCGTGACCGGGTCGATCTCGGTCACCACGCAGGAGGCGAATACGCCGGCCGGCACTGCGCCCGCGAGCGGCGCGGAGCCGGACACGAGCGACAACGCCGTGACCGACGTCACTTCCTTCTCGCTGGTGGTCAGCAACGAGCACTGCAATTCGATCGGCGGTCAGATTGGTGTCGCGGAAGACACGGTGTTCAACCAGTTCGAACACACCCTGCCGCAGATTTCGGTCGCCGGCCTGATCGGCTTCGCCAGTGTCGTTGACCTCGGCGTCGGCGAGGCTCTGAGCGCGCTCACCATCACCGGCATCCCGGCCGGCGCGACGCTGACCATCGACGGCGCGGCCGTCACCAACGGCGTGGCCCTGACCCCAGCGCAGCTGGCCGACTGGATCTCCGGCGCGCCGATCGTGGTCACCCCGCCGGCGAACCGCGACAACGACTTCAACTTGAGCTTCAGCGGCCAGACCACGGATTCGAGCTCCGGCGCCGTCTCCGCCATCGGCGGCAACGTGATGGTGCGGGTCGACGCGGCAGCCGACGATCCGAGCAACGTCACCATCGACGCGTTGAGCAACTCGGGCGACGAGCAGTTCCTGTCGGGCGAGCAGGGCACCGTGCGGGTCACCGCGACCTTCGGCGACGTCACCGACGGCTCCGAGGCGCACAGCCTCGTCATCACCGCGCCGGCCGGCTTCGTGATCGACAGCGTGGCGAATTTCGACGGGCTCGGCGCCACGAACTTCTCCGGCCTCGGCACCGGCACGGTCACCGTGACCATTCCTGGCGGCGATACCGGAATCGGCAATCTGATCCTGAACGTCACCGCGCCGGCCAATTATGCCGGCAGCACGCCGACCTTCTCGGTGACCGCGGTGGCGGTCGACACGCCCACCGACCAGGGCATCGGACTCTTCAATTTCGACATCGCCTTCAACAACGTCGCCACCGAGACCGCCATCGACAAGGTCTCGGTCAAGACCGACGAAGCCAGCGGCACGACCTCCGGCGTGGTCTATGTCACCGAGGACAGCCTGCCGTTCCAGTATCTCGGCAACTTCGCCACGGTGGTCGGCGGCTCCGTCGCGCTCAACCTGGCGCCGTCGGACAACGAGCAGTTCGTCTCGGTCACCATCAACAACATCCCGCTGGGCGTCGTCATCTCCGACGGCACCCAGACGGTGACCGGCACGGGCGCCAATTCGATCACCATCCTGGCGGCCAATCTGGGCACCGTGACGCTGACCCAGCCGGTCGACGACAAGGGCAGCGACTACACGCTGAACTATACGGCGCAGATCAAGGACCCGGATTCCAGCGACCTGACCACCATCGGCGGCGCGCTGGCGGTGACGGTCGACGCGGTGGCCGATCAGCCGACCGCGCTCGACACCACGGTTTCGCCGCGCGGCTTCGCCTATTCGGTGGCGGAGTCCAAGGACACTGGCGAGGCGACGCTGTTCCGCATCGACCTCGACACCGGCGCGGTGCGTGAGGTCGGCCCGGTCACCATCCCGAGCTCGACCCAGCCCGACATCGAGGGGCTGGCCTACAATGCCGGCACCGGCCTGCTCTACGGCTTCACCACCGGCCCCGGGCAGAACAAGTACCTGGTCACCATCGACCCGGCGAACGCCTCGACCACGGTGATCGGCGACGCGGCGCCGGTGGGCGAGATGGGCACCGAGTTCGTGAGCAACACGCTCTATGCCGTGGTGAAGAGCGGCAACACCAGCCAGCTCTACACCGTCGACACTGCGACCGGTGTGTTCACGGCGGTAGGTGGCACGACGGGCGCCAACATCTCCATCGACGGCATGGCCTACAACACCGACAACGGCAAGATGTACGGCCTCGATAAGGACGGCACCGCCACGTACCTGTACCAGATCAACCTGGCGACGGGTGCCGCGAGCAGCCCGGTCCTGGTCGGCAACAACGTCGACCTGCAGAACCTCGCCTATGGCGCGGACGGCAAGCTCTGGGCGGTCGACCGCGTCAGCGGGCAGGTCTATCAGATCGACCCGGTGAGCGGCGGCCTGACCCTGGTCTCGACGGTTCCGGTCAGCTATTTCGAGGGCGACGGCTTCGAATCCCTCGCCATCGCGCCGAATACCGGCGACACGGTCGAGCCGGGCAGCAAGTTCGGCTTCGGCTTCACCGCCGATTTCGGCGACCACACGGACGGCTCGGAAGACCACACCATCCTGATCAAGCTGCCGAGCGCGGCCTGGGACGATGCCTCGACCTCTCCGGCGCCGACGGTGCTGGGGGCGGGCAACGCCTACGGCGTGCCGGCCGGCACCTACCTGATCGTCGATGCCGACGCGCTGATCGATCCGGCGACCGGCGTCGCCACCGGTTCCGTGCTGTTGACGGCACCGGCCGGCACCACCGGCGACCAGACCTTCACCGTCTATGCGGTGGCGCAGGATGGCGAGCTGCCGGGCGACACGGTCGACCCGGTGCATGAGCTCACCGGCAACAACCTGTCGGTGGTTTCCACCGAGCAGGTGGTGCATGTCGTCCCGAACGGGCCGAGCGCCGACGAAGCGCTCGCCAGAGTGGATGAGGACGGCATCGCGCTGATCGGCAACAACGACAACCGCCCCGGCGACGACAATGCCAACGTCGTGCCGGACATCGCGCCGAGCGAGGCGGTCTGGCAGGCGGCCCTGCCGATCGACTGGAACGGCAATACCGGGTCCATCGCGCTCAATGCCGGCGACTGGAGCGGGCTGCGCACCGCCGACGGCAATGCGATCGTCGCCATCGGCGCCGGCAGCAACCTGCTGCAGGGCTATGACGCGACCGACGTGGTCGGCGGCGTGCCCAAGGTGGGTGCCACGCCGGTCTTCGAGGTGCAGATCCTCAACACCGCCACCGGCGCCTATGAGGTCCGCCTGCTGCAGGCCCTGCAGCATCCGGACAGTAACAACAACCCGGCCGACAACGCCACCGACGACGGCACCGGCAGCTACGAGGACAACCTCAATATCCCGGTGCGGGTAACCTACACCAACAGCGGCGGCAGCGTGACGGCCGATCTCTCGATCGACGTCGACGATGACTCGCCGGTGGTCAACCCGCTGACCAAGTCGGCGACGGTGTCCGACCAGATCGATACCAATCTGATGCTGGTGCTGGACGTGTCCGGCTCGATGGCCGATCCGTCTGGCCTGACCGGCCTCAACAAGCTGCAGCTGGCGGTGGCCTCGATCAAAGAGCTGGTCGAGCAGTACGACGCCCGCGGCGACGTGAAGATCCAGATCGTCACCTTCAGCAGCAACGCCGACATCCAGCCGAGCGGCGTGTGGCTGACCGTGCCTCAGGCCAAGGCCTTCCTCGACTCGGTGTCGGCCAACAACTACACCAACTACGACGAAGCCCTGACCGATGCCATGACGGCCTTCGGCAACGGCGGCAAGATCGCCGGGGCGCAGAACATCGCCTACTTCCTGTCGGACGGCAATCCGAACCGCCCGAATGGCGATGCCGGCATCGACGGCGGCGAGGAGACCGCCTGGACCAACTTCCTCAAGGCCAACGACATCAACGCCTACGCGCTCGGGTTCGGCGAGCCGGGCGACGTCGATCCGGCCAATCTGCATCCGGTCGCCTATGACGGCGCGCAGGAGGTCAACACCAATGCGACGGTGGTGACCGATTTGAGCCAGCTGACGGCGACTCTGGTCTCGACGGTGACGACGAGCGTCTCCGGCAACCTGAAGACCGACGGCGGCAACGCCGCCGGCGCCGATACCGCCGGTCGCATCAGCCAGTTCACCTTCGGCGGCACCACGTTCGATTTCGACGGCACGACCATCACCCGCTCGGGCACGGCGCTCGCCTTTACCCAGGCGGCCGGCGTGCTGACCTTCGCCACCGCGGCGTTCAGCTTCGAGCTCGACATGAACTCCGGCGCCTACAAATACACGGTGCTGGACGACGCGGCGCTGCCGGCGAATGCCAGCTTCGGCTACACCCTGTCGGATACCGACGGTGACGCCGCCAGCTCCACTCTGGGCGTGGCGGTCACCGGCGGCGACGTCGCGCCGATCGTGCGCGACGACCAGGTGTTCACCAACGTGACGGGCAAGGGTGCCAGCCTCGTGGTGCCGGACTACGCCCTGCTGTGGAACGACACCGACGCCAACGGCGATGCGATCGCCGTGGGTGCGATCTCCAACGTCAACAGCCTCAGCAGCGTGCTGCACGCCGGCGGCAACGTCACCATCACCGACAACAACAGCAATGGCGGCGCGTTCACCTACGACGCCACGGCGAACGGCCAGACGGACAGCGGCGACGTGACGGTCGACCGCGGCCAGGCGGGCGAAAGCACGCTGGACGGCAACGGCCTCGACAACATCCTGGTCGGCCGCAGCCAGGCTGACACGCTCAACGGCTACGAAGGCGACGACGTGCTGCTCGGCGGCGGCGGCAACGACACGCTGAATGGCGGGGAGGGCGACGACCTCCTGGTCGGCGGCGCGGGGAACGACACCATCAACCTGTCCAGCGCCAGCGGCGACCACGACACGGTGCTGATCACCAGCGTGCTCGACGGCAACGACCGGGTGACGAATTTCGGCGACGGCGTCAACAACGGCGGCGCTGACAGCCAGGACTTCATCAACCTGGATCCGCTGTTCGACAGCCTGGGCGTCGACACCGCCGACCGCGCGGCGCGCGTTCAGGTCTCCGACGGCGGCAGCAACGCGATCGTCACCGTCGACATCGATGGTAACGGCTTCGATGCAGGGGACCTGCAACTGACTCTGTTCGGCATCGGCAATCCGTCGAACATCTCGGTCGGCCTCAACACGGACGACGACATCCAGGTCGGCGCTGCCTGATCTCCGGCAGTCCGCGGGGCGCAGAAGCTGCGCTCCGCGGTGCCGCCGGGCGCCACAATTGCCGCGCGAACTGGCCTTCGGCAGGTGCAATCCACCGCTGCACAGTTTGATATTAAGCCAACCTATCTATCGGCCAGTAGATAAGCCCATAAAATCGAGACCTGCTTGGCCCCTTGCTTTGCGGGCCGGTGCCGTCCCCAAGTGTCCCCACGGGAACTTAATCGCAGGGTTTGGTAAAGAATCCTTAAATATGATCTAAGCAATTAAAAACGCGTAGAAAATTGCCTCTGCGGCATTTTCACCGTTTTTGAAGAATACTTAAATCAATACACCGCGTTACATAGGAATTGCCCTTCTTCCGTTTGCGAGACAGATCGGTCCCGCACGATAATCCGCACCGCCAAAGGCCAAGCTTGGGGAAGTTTTCGGCCGGCGGCACCTCACCGGGCCAGAGAACCCGGACAGGTCGGATATCGGGAAACGTCATGCACGGCGCATGGCGAAATTGCAGCTTGAGGGCAAAATCATGGCGACTGACACCACGCATCTCCCGCAGGGCGAGCTGAGCTCCGATTCCGGCGCGGACATGGCCGGCACCGAGCTCGAATTCGGCGCCGTGCAACTGGCGGCGGCGACCGACGGCGCCGGCCAGCCGGTGCAACTGCCCCAGGGCCAGCGCGTGGTGCTCGTTCCGGTGCAGCCGGGCCAGACGCTGACGCTGCCGACCGACAGCGCCGCCAACCTGCTGGCGAAGATCGGCCCCGAGGGCAATCTCGCCATCGTGGTGGATGGCCGCATCATCATCCTGCAGGGCTACGTCGCCGCCAACGAGCAGGCGCCGGTGCGCATCCTCACCACCGACGGGGAGGAGGTCGACGCCGCCGATCTCGTCGCCGCCACTGATCCCGCTCTCGATATCCAGACCGCGGCCGGCCCAGCCGCCGGCGACCAAGGCGACGCCACGGGCAGCGGCATCTTCACGCCCTTCGTGCCGGGCGCCGGCCCGGGCCTGATCGGCGCGGAAGGCGTGCTGGGCGCAACCGAGCTCGGCTACAAGCTGATCGACGACGAGCGCCGCCTGTTCACCCGTGACGAGGATACCGGCCCGACCAGCATCGACATCGTCTTCGACGTGCTCGATGGCGTGATCAACGAAGACGATCTGCCGGCCGAGCAGCGCGGACAGGAGACCTTCCGCTCGGAGTTCGTGCTGCAAGACGTGGGCAATGACGGCGCCGGCAACGATCCCTTCGACACCAAGGACCGCGAGCCCGGCAGCCAGAACAACCCGCCGGACGAGGACGACGTGGACGACAACGGCACCGGCGCCGACGGCGACCGCGAGCCGCTGCGGACGGTGGCGACCGTCACCGTCACCTTTGGCGACGACATACCCGGCACGCTGAAGCTCGACGACAGCGAGCTGCCTGCCGGCCTCACCTCGGAAGGCGAGCCGATCATCTACCAAGTCCTGCCGGCTGGCGGTGGACAGGGCAACGGCATCGTCGCCTTCGTGGACGGCGACGGCGATGGCAAGTTCAATGAGTTCCTCGACCGCAAGATCTTCGACGTGAAGGTGCAGGAAGACAAGTCGGACAGCGTCTTCCACGTCGTCTTCACCGTTTACGACAACATCGACAACGAAGCGCCCGACGGCAACGACGATGGCATCGCCGACCTGCTGGGCTCCAACGAGCAGATCCTCGGCCTGCCGGTCAAGGTGACGGCGACCGACAGCGACGGCTCTTCGCTCTCCACCGTCATGAATCTCGGCGTCGAGGACGACATCCCGTTCTTCGGCCAGGTCAACCTGACCGAGGGGTCGGGCGGCATCCTGCTCACCATCGAAGACACCGACGCCGCCATCAATCACGACGAAACCAAGGGCGTCGACGGCGGCTCCGACGATGTGAGCTACCAGGACGCCGGCGCCTATGCCGACGCGGCCAACCAGAAGGTCGCCGCCGCCGGATTCAGCCTGCCCTATGGCGACAGCGTCGGTGCGACCAAGGGCTTCGCCCTGGCCCAGGTCCAGGCCAGCTTCGGCGCCGACGGCGCCACGCAGGAGACCTACAAGTCGGACGACGTCGCCCGCAACTCGATCTTCGGCGCGCTCGAGGATCGTCTCAACGCCGACGGCGACGGCATCGCAGACGGCGAGAACGAGCGGCCCTTCGAGCTGTTCATGATCGCCACCGGCAGCGGCGCCAATGCGGTGCCGGCCGAAGACAATCTCAATACCGTGGCGGTCGAGGGCAACCTCACCATCGCCGACCAGAAGACCAACGCCACGGTCACCTGGAACGGCGTCGAGCTGCCGATCTATCTGCACCAGGTCGACGCCCAGACCATCATCGGCTATGTCGAGCCCGGCCTGCAGGTGCCGCAGAACGCGGCCGCCATCGCGGTGGAGAGTGGCCAGGAGGCCGTGTTCGTCCTCACCATCGACGACAACGGCGTGCTGACCTTCGTCCAGTATCACCAGATCAATCACGCCATCGACGGCGACAATTCCAACGGCGAGCACGACGACACCTTCCAGATCCTCGGCGAGGACGGAACGCCGGTCATCCAGGTCCGCATCAGCGATTTCGACGGCGACCACGCCACCCAGCCTGTGGTGCTCGAGATCGAGGATGACGGGCCGAAATTCTGCGAGACCAAGTTCATCACCCACTGCGACATCGACGCCGACTGGACCATCATCAATGGTGAGGTGGTTGGCGCGGTCGACGAGGATTGGCTGAAGGGCGGCAACAAGGGCCTCGACTTCGCCGCCGGCGACAACAGCCTGCTCGACGGCGTCTCCACCGACGGCGTGATCCTGTTCACCTTCGGCACCGACAAGCCGGGCACGCTGTCCATCGGCGGCCTGACCATCACGGATTCAAAGGGCAACGACGTCCCGCTGGACTCGCTGACGACCGCCGACGGCAAGCCGGTGCTGATCGAGCAGTCGGCGGCCGATGGCGACGGCGTGGTCACCTATCGCGGCTATGCCGAGGACGGGAAGGGCGGCACGATCCCGGTCTTCACCTTCACCATCGACACCGCCGGCGACGACATCGGCGCCTTCGAGTTCACGCTGCAGGCGCCGCTCGAGCACGACTTCCAGGACCCGGACTTCGCGAACGACGGCCCGCAGACCCGCTACGAAGACGACCTGCTGTTCGATTTCACCATCATCGGCAAGGACGTCGACGGCGACACCGCCGAGGGTCACGTCAAGGTCAATGTCGACGACGACGTGCCGGTGGTGGTCAACAACTATCTCCACAGCTTCACCCTGCGCACCGACGAGACGGTCGGCGGCAACGGCGACGTCAACGCCAACGGCTCGGGCAGCAAGGACGGTCCCTATGCGGAGAATGACGAGAGCCTCGTCGCCCTGCCGGCGAGCCTGACCGACGCGGCCTATGGCGCCGTGATCGGCGCGGGGGTCGCCTCGACCGCCAATCTGTTCATCGTCAACGGTGGCGGCGACGGCACCTTCAGCTCGGTGTACACGCTCAACATCACCGGCGGCGGCAATACCGGCCTGGTCGACACCCTGACCGGCCAGCCCGTCACCCTGGTGCAGAACGGCGCGGTCATCGAAGGCCGCACTGGCAGCGGCGCCGTGGTGCTCGCGCTCACCATCGATGCCACGACCGGCGAAGTGAGCATGGCGCAGTACCGCGCCATCAACCACAGCGACGACGATCCGAACTCCTATCCCGACGAGATCAAGTCGATCCTCGACGGCAAGCTGTCGGTGACGCTCACCGTCACCGACAATGACGGCGATTCCGCCTCGGCCACCCGCGACATCAGCGGCGGCATCAAGATGGAGGATGACGGCCCGAGCGTGACCCTGGTTTCCGGCGCCACCATCTCGCTCAACGTCGACGAGACGGTCGGCGGCGACGGCACCGACCTCGATACGTACCATCCGAACGGCAAGGAAGACGGGCCGACGATCGAGAACGACGAGGACCTGATCGGCTCGCTGCCCACCTCGATCACCAGCTATGGCACCGTGATCGGCGCCGACGTCGCCCAGGCTTCGGCCCTGTTCAGCTACAATGCCGGATCGGACGGCGAGGCGTTCCACAGCTACAACCTGGTCTTCAAGAGCGGCGCCGATACCGGCCTGATCGACGTGGCCACCGGCCAAGCGGTCAAGATCTATGACGGCAGCGGCACGCTCTACGGCGTCAATACCAATGGCGACTTCGTCTTCGCCATCACGATCAATCACAACACCGGCGAAGTCACGATCGGGCAGTTCCGCGCCCTCGACCACGGCGACGAGGAGGGCGAGTTCGGCGCGCCGGACGAGATGCTCGCGATCAAGGACGGCGTCCTCTCGGTCGAACTGGTCGTCACCGACAAGGACGGCGACGTCGCCAGCGTGTCGAAGGACATCGGCAGCTCGATCACCTTCGACGATGACGGGCCGAAGGCCGAACTGGTCACGATCGACATCGAGAGCAAGGCCGGCGACGGCCTGCTGATCCACGACGAGACCACGGGGGACGATGGCGATGACGACGTCGCCGGTCCGCTCGCCGTGTTCGCCGGCGTTGAGGCGAGCAAGAGCCTGACCGCGATCGGCTATGCGCAGACCATCGTCAATGTCGATCTGAGCGGCGGCACCGGCAATCCCAACGCGGCCTATGGCTCGGACGGCGCCGGTACGACGGCCCTGAGTCTGACCGGCGCGGGCGGCGTGACGCTGTTCGGCGCGGCCACCAACTTGACCGATACCGCGACCGGCCAACCGATCTTCCTGTTCGCCATCGGCAATGGCGTGGTCGTCGGTGTTCTCGGCAACGATCCGAACGGGACCGTCGCTTTCGCCCTGGCGATCGACAACGCCGGGAATCTGTCCCTGGCGCAGTATCGCGCTATCGCGCACCCGGAGGCGGGCGACGAGGCCTCGGGCAATCACGACGACCCGGTGACCTTGCTGGCTTCGGTGAACGGCGAGGCCGCGGTCTTCATCTCGGCCATCGTCACCGACCGGGACGGCGATTCCGTGCGCGTCAGCGTGCCGCTCGACGGCAAGGACGGCAACGGCGCCATCATCTTCGAGGATGACGGGCCGAGCACCGACCTGACACTCGGCTCCGGCGCGAGCCTGATCCTCGACGAATCGGTGGGCGCGCCGGGTCTCGGCGAGCCGGCCGATGCCAACGCCAATGACGAAGCGGGCAATGTCGACGGCGACATCGCCTATGCGACGATCTCCGCCGGCGCCCTGTTCTCCGAAGTCACCAGCTATGGCGCGGACGGAAAGGCGGGTTCCGAGGAGCGGGTCTTCTCGCTGGTGGTCAAGGACTCGGAGTCCGGCCTGGTGGACTCGGAATCCAACCAGGCGATCGTGCTGGTCGACAAGGGCAACGGCGTGGTGGAAGGCCATGTCGGCACCGCCGACGGCGCGCTCTCCTTCCGCGTGACGGTGGATACCGCCACCGGCGACGTGACGGTGTCGCAGTTCCGCGCCGTCGAGCACGACAACGCCGCCGATGCGGACGAGTCCGCTTCGCCCGAAATCATGGATGCCGACACGCTGCTGCTGCAGCTGACCGTCAAGGACGGCGATCTCGACACCGACAGCGACACCATCGATCTCGGCGCCATCATCAAGTTCGAGGATGACGGCCCGATCGCCAGGGACGACGTCGATACCATCGAGACCGCCGATGACGGCGCCACGTTCTTCGCCAGCGGCAACGTCATCAGCGGCGCGGACACGACCGTCGCCGGCGTGGATGACGGCGGCAGCGACAAGGTCGCGGTCATCAGCAAGCTGCAATCCGTGACCCAGGATTCGGACCCCGATGGCGGCTTCGTCGCCAACGGTGTGTTCGGCACACTGACCATGGACACCCAGGGCAACTACACCTACGACTTCGACGAGACGAACTGGCTCGGCAAGGTGCCCTCGGGCTCGACCGAGGTGTTCACCTATACCTACAAGGACAGCGACGGCGACACCGACATCGCGACCCTGACCATCAACCTCGGCGACGCGACGGTCTCAACCTCCGCCGTGGTGAACCCGGGCGGCGCGTCCTTCATCAAGGAGGACGTCGAGACTCCCCTGGCGCTGACCGCCACGCCGGGCGCCGGCGACCGCGTGACCCAGATCGTGCTGGACGACATCCCGGCCGGCTGGACCGTCAACCAGGCTGGCATCGCGCTGTCGAGCGGCACGCTGGGCGCCGTGACCCTGGTGGGCGATACCCTCACCATCAACATCACCGGCGCCGCGCCGGGCGTGGCCGTCACCGCGACGGTGCCGGTGACCCCGGCGGAGGACAGCGATGTCGACGGCGACAACCTGGTCGTGCAGGCGACCGTCGTGGACGGCGTCGTCTTCGCCAGCAATTCGGCGACCTTCGATGTGACGGTCGACGCGATCCTGGACGAGTATCTGGACGTCACGGCCGGCGCGATCGCGCCGCTGACGGAGAGCGCGTCGCAGCAGGTGGTCGGCCTGAATCTGTCGTCCGCCTTTGCGGCGACACCCTACGCCAACGCACTCGCAGGCGGCAGCGATGGCGACGGTTCGGAATGGGTGCCCTTGACGGTGCAGATCACCGTCTCCGGCGATGTGGCCGACCTGCAGTTGGCGGCGCCGATCGCCGGCGTGACGCTGGGAGAGGGCGTACCGGGGACCTGGCTCCTGAACGCCGATTCCCTGGCAAACCTGCAATCGGCGCTCGCGACTCTGCAAGCGATCGTGCCCGCCGGCTTTGACGGGACGATCAGCGGCTCAATCTTGGCTTGGACGCGTGAGTCGAACACACCGCAAGGCTCCGTCCCGGCGAGCGGCAACGAGCCTGACCTCGCTGACAATGTCTACGAGGACCTGACCGACTTCTCGATCGTGGTCACCCCGTCGACGACGGTGACGACTTCGGCTGTGGTGGGTACGCAGGGCGCGGCCTATCTCAAGGAAGACGTCTTCGGGCCGATCGCGCTGACGGCGACGCCGGGCGCGACCGACAAGGTGACCCAGATCGTGCTCAGCAATGTTCCGGCCGGCTGGGACGTGAAGGACGATAGCCTGGCTGACTTCACCATCGTCGGCGGCACGATCGTCGGCACGCCGGTCTATGACGCGGTCAATCACACCATCACCTTCGACATCACGGGCGCCGCGGTCGGCGTTCCGGTCACGGTGACGGTGCTGGTGAAGGCCAGCGAGGACAGCGACGTCGACGGCCTGAACCTGAACGTGGCGGCGACCGCGGTCGACAATGACGGCGGCGAGAGCACGACCAACAACACCAACTTCAACGTCACCGTCGATGCGATCCTGGACCAGTACCTGGACGTGACGGCGGGGCCAATTGCGCCGCTGGCGGAAAGCGGTTCGCAGCAGGTGGTGGGACTCAACCTGTCGAGCGCCTTCGCCACCACGTCCTTCGCCAACGCGCTGGCGGGCGGTGCCGACGGCGACGGCTCGGAGAAGGTGAGCCTCATCGCGACCATCACGGTGACCGGCGACGCCGTCAACCTGACGATGGTGGGAGCCATCGGCGGGGTCAGCTTCGCCGAAGGCCCGGCCGGCACCTGGACCATGACGGCCCCGGATGCGGCCAGCCTGCAGCTCGCTCTGTCGCTGGTTCAGGCGGTCGTCCCGGCGGGCTATGACGGGATCATCACCGGTTCCGTCTCGGTCACGACAGCCGAGGCGAATACGCCGCAGGGCACGGTGCCGGCGAGCGGCAACGAGCCGGACCTGAACGACAACACCCAGACCGACATCACGCCGTTCTCGATCCTGGTCACGCCGTCGACAACGGTAACCGCCTCGGCGGTGGTCGGCACGGAAGGCGCGGCCTTCCTGAAGGAGGACGTCTACGGCCCGATTTCGCTGACGGCGACCCCCGGCGCGACCGACTACGTCACCCAGATCGTGCTGTCGAACATCCCGGACGGCTGGGACGTGAAGGATGCCAGCTTGGCCGACTTCACGGTCGTCGGCGGGACGATTGTCGGCACGCCGGTCTTCGACGAGGTCACCCACAGCATCATCTTCGACATTTCCGGCGCCGGCCTCGGCGCGCCGGTGACGGTGACGATGCAGGTGAAGGCGGTCGAGGACAGCGACGTCGACGGCCTCAACCTGCACGTCGCGGCTACCGCGGTTGACGGCGACGGCGGCGAAACGGCCTTCGCCGGCAGCGATTTCAACGTCGTGGTCGACGCGGTGCTCGACCGCTACCTGGACGTGTCGCAGAGCGCGGCGCCCAGCGTTGCGGAAAGCGCCGGCAGCCAGACGGTGAACCTCAACCTGACCAGCGCGCTCGCGGGCGGCGCCGGGAATCCGTTCACCCATTCCGATGCCGGCGGCACGGATGACGACAATTCGGAAAACCTGCCGACGCAGCTGATCATCCAGATCGCCGCGCCGAACCAGGCCATCGACCTGACCCTGGGAGCGGGCGCGCCGGCTAGCGTGACGCTGACCGAGTTCGCCCCCGATACGGGCGTGTGGTTCCTCAATGCCACCAACGGCCTCGATCTGCAGCTGGCGATGACCTTTGTGCAGGCGGTGGTTCCAGCCGGGTTCGATGGCACCATCACCGGCCAGCTCAGCGCCACCACCAGCGAGGCCAACACGCCGCAGGGTGCGGCGCCGGCGAGCGGCAATGAGCCGGACACCAGCGACAATTTCTACAACGACCTGACCGACTTCTCGATCGTGGTCACCCCGTCGACGACGGTGACGACTTCGGCTGTGGTGGGTACGCAGGGCGCGGCCTATCTCAAGGAAGACGTCTTCGGGCCGATC
>Ga0268299_1000866_pt1 | contig 73717 bp, 63 predicted proteins | sample NOBtaG_FD_193484 | JGI IMG/M metagenome (GOLD analysis project Ga0268299, IMG submission 193484) | Activated sludge microbial communities from bioreactor in Nijmegen, Gelderland, Netherland - NOB reactor | ecosystem: Engineered > Bioreactor > Aerobic > Activated sludge | place: Netherlands... | reverse complement strand
AGCTGCTCACCATCCTCAATGCCATGGTGCGCACCCGCTCCCGCTTCCAACCCGGGCCCGCGGCCACTTGATATCGAACACGGTTACTCAGGGCGGCGACCGCATTCGCTCGCTCGGGTGTCCCGCCGGCGATTCACGCGCGCGATACCCCGCGGCATTTCTCGCGCGCGCCGGCCGGGTGGGGTCCCGCACGAGCGACTTGCGGTCGCCGCCAGGAGCGAGTGCGGGAACCCCGCCAGGCCAAGCGCGCGAGAAGCGTCTCGGCACATCTCGGGCGGGCATGCCTTGAGGTATCGTGAGCCATGGCCGGCCGCATCCCGCAGGCGTTCATCGACGAGCTGATCGCCCGAACCGACATCGTCGAGCTGATCGGCGGCCGCGTGCAGCTCAAGAAGGCGGGCCGCGAGTGGAAGGCCTGCTGCCCGTTCCACAACGAGAAGACGCCCTCGTTCTGGGTGAGCCCGGACAAACAGTTCTACCACTGCTTCGGTTGCGGCGCGCACGGCACGGCGCTCGGCTTCCTGATGGAGCACGACAAGCTGCCGTTCCCGGACGCCGTGGACGAACTCGCCTCGCGGCTCGGCCTCGACGTGCCGCGCGAGGGCGGCGAGGCGGCGCGCGCCCGGCCGGGCGACGACCTGCACCCCCTGCTCGCCGACGTCACGCAGTTCTACCGCGACTGCCTGCGCGAATCGCCGCGCGCCAGGCAGTACCTCGAGGGTCGCGGCATCACCGCCGAGAGCTGCGTCAGGTTCGCGGTCGGCTACGCACCGGACGCCTGGGACGCCGTGCTGAAGCGCTTCGGGGGCACGCCGGAGCGCGACCGGGTGCTGCTCGAGGCCGGACTCGTCGTCGAGCGCGGCGGCAAGGGGGAGTCCGGGCACTACGACCGGTTCCGCGACCGCATCATGTTCCCGATCCGCGACGCGCGCGGCCGGCCGATCGCCTTCGGCGGCCGCATCCTCGACAAGGGCGAACCGAAGTACCTGAACTCGCCCGAAACGCCGCTGTTCCACAAGGGGCGCGAGTTGTACGGCCTGTACGAGGCACGGCAGGCGCTTCGCAAGGTGGAACGGCTGATGGTCGTCGAGGGCTACGTGGACGTCGTGCGCCTCGCGCAGTCGGGCATCGCCTGGTCGGTCGCGACGCTCGGCACCGCGACCACGCCCGAGCACCTCAACCGGCTGTTCCGCGTCACCAACGAACTGGTGTTCTGCTTCGACGGCGACACGGCGGGCCGCAATGCGGCCTGGCGCGCGCTGGAGAACGCGCTCGAGCACGCGCGCGACGGACGGCAACTGCGGTTCCTGTTCCTCCCGGAAGGCCACGATCCGGACACGCTGGTCGGCGAGGAAGGCGCGGCAGCCTTCGAGGCGCGCGTGGCCGGGGCGGTGCCGATCTCGGAGTTCCTGGTCGGCCAGCTGGTCGCGCGCACCGACCTCTCGAGCATCGACGGACGCGCGCGGCTCGCCGAACTCGCGCGGCCGCTGCTCGCCCGCGTGCCGGCCGGCGTCTACCACGAGCTGCTCGTCGAGCGCCTGGCCGAGGCCGTGCGCATGCCCGCCGGAAGGCTGGCGGAGCTGCTGCGCGCACGGCCGTCACGCGCCCGCGGCACGCCGGAACCGGCGCCCGCCCGGGAAACGCGACGGTCCGCTCGGTCCCCGGGCCGCCAGCCGCTCCTCACCCAGGCGATCCTGCTGCTGCTGCACCACCCGGGGTCGGCGCAGTCCGTCCCGGTCCTGCCGGCCTGGCTTGCAGAGGACCACAAGGGGTTCCCGGTCCTGCGCGACCTGCTAGAAACCGCCCGCGCCGAACCCCAACTGACCACGGCGCAGCTGGTGGAACGCTGGCGCGAGCGCCCGGAAGGTGCCCGGATTGCCGAACTTGCGGGCGAGGAAAGCCTGGTGCGGGACGCCCGGGCCGCCGGCCGGGAGCTGGTTTCGCTGCTGGATCGGATCGGCGGGGAACTCGGGCCCGGAAAGCGGCTCAATGAGCTCATCGAAGCCTCGCGCGAGCGGCGGCTGTCGGGTGAAGAACAGAAGGAAATTCAAGGACTTCTAGGCGCCCGCAGCCCGGCTCCCAAGCCCTGAGCACGCGCGTCCCGATTTCTCGGACGCTGCCGCAGGGTGTACAATGCTCGGCTGATTTCCGGCCGCCCTTCACCCCCCTCGAGGAACACGCTTTGAGCGAAAAGAAGCTCCCGGCCATCCCTGAAGATCGCCAGTCCCAGCTGAAGCTGCTCATCGCGCGCGGCAAGGAGCAGGGCTACCTCACCTATGCCGAGGTGAACGACCACCTGCCGCCCGAAATCGTCGATCCGGAGCAGATCGAAGACATCGTCAACACGATCAACGACATGGGCATCACGGTGTACGAGAAGGCACCGGATGCCGAGTCGCTGCTGCTCACCGACGCCTCGGCGCCCGACGAAGAAGCCGTCGAGGAGGCCGCGGCGGCGCTCGCGATCGCCGACTCGGAGTTCGGCCGCACGACCGACCCGGTGCGCATGTACATGCGCGAGATGGGCACGGTGGAGCTGCTGACGCGCGAAGGCGAGATCCGCATCGCCAAGCGCATCGAGGAAGGCCTCGACCAGGTGCGCACCGCCCTTGCCTACTACCCGCCGACCTACGACTACCTGCTCGCCGCCTGGGAGCCGGTGAAGGCCGGCCAGGGCCGGATCACCGACCTCATCGTCGGCTTCCTCGACCCGAACGCGCCGGACGAAATCGCGCAGCCGCAGAACCCGAAGACCGCGGTGCGCAAGGAAGGCGCGGAGTCCGAGGACGAGGAGTCCGAGGACGGCGGCGACGACGAGGAAGAGGCGATCGACACCGGGCCGGACCCGGAGGAGACGGCGAAGCGCTTCGCGGCGATCGCGCGCCTGCACAACACGGTCGCCAAGGGGCTCACGACCGCGAAGAGCGCCCGCGACCCGAAGATCGTGCGCGCCCGCAAGCGGCTCGCCGAGCAGTTCATGGAACTGAAGCTGGCGCCGAAGATGTTCGACGCGCTGGTCGCGCACCTGCGCAGCCACGTGGACGAAGTGCGCCGGCTCGAGCGCGAGATCATGATGGTGTGCGTCCGCCAGGCGGGCATGCCGCGCAAGGACTTCATCAGCACGTTCCCGAAGAACGAGACGAACGTGCGCTGGATCGACAAGCACATCCGCGCCAAGCGCAAGCACTCGGCGCCGCTCGGCCGCCTCAAGGAAGAGGTCGTGCGCCGGCAGCAGGAGCTGCGCGCGCTGGAGAAGCGGCTCACGCGCTCGATCCAGGAGCTCAAGCAGGTCAACCGCGACATCGCGACCGGCGAGGCGATGGCGCGCCGCGCGAAGAAGGAGATGGTCGAGGCGAACCTGCGCCTGGTCATCTCGATCGCCAAGAAGTACACCAACCGCGGCCTGCAGTTCCTGGACCTGATCCAGGAGGGCAACATCGGCCTGATGAAGGCGGTGGACAAGTTCGAATACCGCCGCGGCTACAAGTTCTCCACCTACGCGACGTGGTGGATCCGCCAGGCCATCACGCGCTCGATCGCCGACCAGGCGCGCACCATCCGCATCCCGGTGCACATGATCGAGACGATCAACAAGCTGAACCGCATCTCGCGCCAGATGCTGCAGGAGATGGGCCGCGAGCCGACGCCGGACGAGCTGGCCGGGCGCATGGAGATGCCCGAGGACAAGGTGCGCAAGGTCCTGAAGATCGCCAAGGAACCGATCTCGATGGAGACGCCGATCGGCGACGACGAGGATTCGCACCTGGGCGACTTCATCGAGGACGCGGCCGCCGAGAGCCCGCTCGACTCGGCGACCGTCGAGTCGCTGCGCGAGACGGTGCACGGCGTGCTCTCGCAGCTGACGCCGCGCGAGGCGAAGGTGCTGCGCATGCGCTTCGGCATCGACCTCTCGACCGACCACACGCTCGAGGAAGTCGGCAAGCAGTTCGACGTGACGCGCGAGCGCATCCGGCAGATAGAAGCGAAGGCCCTCAGGAAGCTGCGTCACCCGAGCCGCAGCGAGCAGCTGCGGAGCTTCCTGATCGAGGACTGAGCGGCTCGAGCCGCAGCCAGCGGCTCGGGTGACGGTCGAGCGGGTTCGGCCGGAAGCCCGTCACGCGCGGCGCAACCAGGTGCTTGTTCGTCATGAAGTAGAGCGGCGCAACCGGGTGGTCGTCGAGCAGCACGCGCTCGGCCTCGGCCAGCAGGCGCGCGCGAGCCGCCGCATCGGCTGAAACCGCCGCCTGCCCGACGAGGGCGTCGTAGCGCGGGTTGGCATAGCCGGGCAGGTTGTTGTCCCCTGCGGTCGTGAACAGGTCGGTGAAACTCGACGCGTCGTCGTAGTCGCCGACCCATACGAATCGCATGACCTGCCATGAATCGCGGTCGGTCCGCTGATCGAGGAATGCCTTCCATTCGAGCTGGCGCAGCGTCACCTCGAGGCCCAGCACCTCCTGCCACATGGAACGCACCGCCAGCGCGACCTGCCGGTGGACGTCGCCCGAATCGTAGGTGAGTTCGATCGAATCCGGCCGCGTTCCCGCGGCCTCCCAGGCCGTGCGCGCGCGGCGCTCCCGCGCGGCGCGGTCGAGCGGCCGCCCTTGCGGATCGGCGGCGACGTGCGAGGCGACCGACGGCGGCACCAGCCCGTAGGCCGCGGCTTCGCCCCGCCCGAGCATGGCGACCAGCCGTTCGCGGTCGATGGCCAGCGAAAGCGCTTCGCGCAGCCGCAGGTCGTCGAGCGGCGGCTCGGTGACGTCGAATGCCAGGTAGTAGAGCCCGAGGCCCGGCGCCGCCTGCAATTCGCAGGGTCGTTCGAGCCGCAACGATTCGAAGTGCGCCGGCGGAACCGTCGCCGTGAGGTCGAGCTCGCCGGCGCGGTAGAGATTCAGTTCCGTCACCGGATCGGTGACGGGCAGGTAGCGCACGGCCTCGATCGCCACGGCATCCGCATCGTGGAAATGCGCATTGCGGACCAGCCGGATCTCGCCGCCGGGACGCAGCCCGGCAAGCCGGTAGGGACCGTTGCCGACGAACCTGCCGGGCGTCGTGAAACTCGCGGCATCGTCGTGGACGCCGGGCAACCGGGGCAGGGCGATGCTCATGGCCAGGATCGTGGGCAGCCAGGGTGCAGGCCGCGCGAGCCGGATGCGCAAGACGCCATCGCCGTCGGCTTGGATGCCGAGCGCATCCGGGGCGACTTCGCCGCGCAGGATTTCCGCCGCATTGGCGATCGGTTCCAGCAGGAAGGCATTGGGCGAACGGCTCGCCGGATCGAGCACGTGGCGCAGCGCGTGCACGAAATGCGCGGCGGTCACGCGCTCGCCGTCGGACCACCGCGCGTCATCGCGCAGCTCGAAACGCCACTCCAGGCCATCGGCCGAGACCTCCCAGCGCTGCGCCACCCCCGGCGCGATGCCGCCGTCCGCGGTTGCGACCAGGAGGCCTTCGTAGAGATCCGCGAGCACGGCGTAGGCGTGCAAGTCCTCGGCCAGCGCCGGATCCAGGCTGCCGGGGTCGCCGCCGTTGCCGCGGCGCAGCTCGTTTTCCGAGCCCTCCGGCCCCGTCGGCGCTTCGGCCCCGCAACCGCTCAGGAGGGCAAGCACCGTCAAGAGAAGGCCAGCGCAACGCATCGGGGTACCGCTTCATCCGGAGCGGGCAGGCGGGTGCCCTGCGCCAGGCGAAAAAGACTTGCATGAAACCGCAGTTGGGTATAATTTACCCAACAGTGGAACTGGAACAGAAGGCCGTGGTGCATCGCAGCTGCAGGCTGCTCCTGCGTCCCATTGCCTTGCTGTTGCTGAAGTGTGGCATGACCTGGAAGGAATTTAGCGATTTGTCGAAACGGGTTTTCGTGGAGGTGGCCGGCGCGGAATTCGGCATCCGCGGCCGCCCGACCAACGTCTCGCGGGTGTCGATCCTGACCGGCATCGCCCGCAAGGAGATCGCCCGCCTGCGCAAGGACGCCGACGCCGAGCCCGCAACGCCCGGCACGCGCACCAACGACGCCACCCGCCTGCTCTCCGGCTGGCACGAGGACCCCGCCTACCTCGGCAGCGACGGCAAGCCGCTTGCGCTGCCCGAACGCGGACCGGCGCCGAGCTTCGAATCGCTGTTCCAGCGTTACGGCGGCGACACGCCCTTCCAGACGCTCCTGAAGGAATTGCGTGCCGCCGGATCGATCGGCGACGACGCGGACGGCCGCCTCACGGCAGCGCGCCGCTACCACATGCCCGCGGCGATGTCGGAGGAGAACATCCGCCTGTTCGGGACCAACCTGTTCGACCACGCGCGGACCCTGGAAGGCAACGTGAGCGGGCGCAAGGACGCACGCCGGTTCGAGGGTTACGCGACCGAAGAGCGCATACGCGCCGCGGATGCCGCGGCCTTCCGCCAGTTCGTCGAGGATCGCGGACAGCAATTCCTCGAAGAAATCGACGCCTGGCTGCTTCGCCACCGCGCCGCCGATCTCGAGCCCGGCGCCCGGCCCGTGCGGCTGGGCGTCGGCGTCTATTCCATCGAAGGACACCTACCAGAAGGCACCTGACCATGAAATCCCCGAAGTCACTCCCCACCCTGCTGATGCTCGCTGCGCTGGCCGCCTGTGGCGGCGGAAGCGGCTCCAACAACGGCGGCGGCGGCGGCGTCGTACCGCCGCCCTCCAACGGCATCGTGCGCACGGGGAAGTCGATCGGCGTGATCACGAACTTCGGCAGCGTCGTCGTCAACGGCATCCACTACGAGACCGACGATGCGACGATCACCGTCGACGGTCAGCCCGCGACCCAGGCCGACCTGCGGGTCGGACAGGTCGTCAGCATCGAGGCCGAACTCGAAGACGGCGAGACGACCGGGACGGCCTCCTCCGTCAGCTTCGACGACAACGTCGAAGGGCCGATCTCCAGCGTGGACAGCGCGGCAGGCGTGCTCGTCGTGCTCGGCCAGACGGTGCGAACCGGCGCCGCCACCTCGTTCGACGACAGCATCCAGCCGCGATCGCTCGACGGGCTGTCGGTCGGGGACTTCGTCGAGGTGAGCGGCCTGGTCAGGTCCGACGGCAGCATCGACGCGACCCGCATCGAGCTGAAGGCCGCCGGCGGCGAGATGGAAGTGCGCGGCGTCGTCGCCGCGCTCGACACTTCCAACCTGCGATTCAGCCTCAATGCGCTGGTGGTGGACTATTCGGGTGCCCAGCTCGACGACTTCCCCGGCGGCCAGATCGAAGACGGCCAGGCAGTCGAGGCCAAGGGAACGACGCTCGACGGCAGCGGCGCGCTGGTCGCCACGCGGGTCGAGTTCAAGGGTTCCATCGCCGGCGGCAACGCGGACGACTTCGGCGAGATCGAGGGTTTCATCTCGCGGTTCGCCTCGGCCCAGGACTTCGACGTGTCCGGCCTGTGCGTCACCACCGGCGCCGCGACGACCTTCGAAGGCGGCACGGCCGCCGACCTCGGGCTCGACGTCAAGGTGGAGGTCGAGGGCCTGTTCGACGACGACGGCTGCCTGGCGGCGCGCAAGGTGGACATCCGCCTCGGGACCGCCGTGCGCGTGACTGCGCTCATCGATTCCATCGACCTCGCGGGAGAGAGCCTCGTGGTGCTGGGCATTGCCGTCGACATCGACGCCATCACCCGCATGGAAGACCAGAGCGACGCGGACGTGGAACCGCTGACGCTGGACGACCTCGCGGTCGGCGACTATCTCGAGATCCGCGGCGGCGAGCGGCCGGCCGGCAGCGGCCGCGTGCTGGCGGCGCTGCTCGAACGCGAGGATCCGGATACCGATACCGAACTGCAGGGTTTCGTCACCGCCGTCGCGGCGCCTACGCTGACCATCCTCGGCGTCGACATTCAGACCGACGGCGCGACGCAGTTCCGCGACGTGAACGACGCCCCGATCTCCGCCGGGGAGTTCTTCAGCGCGGTCGCGGCGGGTTCCCTGGTCAAGGCGGACGGCACCGAAGTCGCGGACACGACGATCCTCGCCCGCGAAGTGGAACTGGAGAACTGATTCCAGCCGGCGGGTCCGCGGCCCCGGCGCCGCGGACCCGCCTGGATTGCCGCGCCCCGGGCGATGGCTCAAGATCATCGACGTGATCCATCGCCAGCCTGCCCGACGACCGGCGCGTCTGGCCGAAATCCTCGCCGTCCTGCTGATGGCCGCCTTCGCGGGCTCCCGTTTCCCGGGACCGTTCGCCCTGCTCGACAACCTGTCGAACTTCCCGGCGCATTTCGGTCTTGCCTTCCTCGCCTGCGCGGGACTGCTCGCCTGGCGCGGGCGGCCCGCTTTCGCCGTGGCGGCGGCTGCCGGCGCGTTGCTGGCGTTCGCGCCGGTCCTGCCCTGGTACTTCGACCGCGACGCGGACGCGCCCGCCCCGTCCGGGGCACACGCGAAGCTCCTGGTCGCCAACGTCTATTACTCGAACCACCAGTTTCATCGCATCAAGCAGCTGGTGGCCGAAGAAGATCCGGATGTCGTCGGCCTCGTCGAAGTGAGCGACCGCTGGCTGCGGAAACTTGCGCCGCTGCGCGCACGTTACCCGTTCCATTTCGAGGTTCCGGACGACCTGCACGTCGGGCTCGCGCTCTACAGCCGCCTGCCGATCCGCGACGCCCGGATCATCCGGGTCGGCGACCGTTCGACACCGGCGATCGCCGCGACGCTCGCGACCCCGGACGGGGAAGTCGAGATCCTGCTCGCCCACCCCGCGTCGCCGATCGACGCCGCCGCCATCCGCCGCCGCAACGCGCAGATCTGGGCGCTCGCGCAGCACGTGCGCGATGCCGGGCGGCCGGTGCTGCTGGCGGGCGACCTCAACATCACGATGTGGAACCCGGGTTACCGGCCTCTGGAGGAGATCGCCGGGCTGCGCAATGCGCGCGCGGGCCGCGGCATCGAACCGACCTGGCCCGCGCTCGGCCGGCTCGGCGTGCCGATCGACCATATTCTCGCGACCCCGGACATCGGCCTGCGGGACTTCCGAGTCCTGCGGCCGGTCGGCTCGGACCATCGCCCGATCGTGTCCGAGTTCGCGCTTCGCGAGCGCCGGCTTGCCTTGGACTGCCCCCCCATGCATGCTGAAACGGCATCCCCGCCCGGGCGGGAACCATCCAGGAAATCGACGGAACGCCGGTGTCCAGCGCCACCCTCCTCCGCCGCCTCGGGCGCGCCGCACTGATCGTCGCGGCCTGCGCCTGCACCGCGCCGGCCTTCGCGCAGCGCGGGGCGCTGACGCTGCCGCGCAACCTCGAACAGCTCACCGACCGGGCCTCCGACATCGTGCGAGGGACCGTCGTCAGCGCGCACGTGGAAAAGCACCCGGAGCTCGACAATCTGGACACCGTGGTGGTGACGCTGCGGCTCTCGGACACGCTCAAGGGGTCCGCGCGCGGCACGTATACCTTCCGGCAGTTCATCTGGGACGTGCGTGACCGCCAGGACGCCGCCGGCTACCGCAAGGGACAGGAACTCCTGCTCCTCATGATCGCGCCGAGCCGCTACGGCCTCTCGAGCCCGGCCGGCCTCGACCAGGGCAAGTTCCGCATCGAACGCGACCGCAAGGGTCGCGCTACGGCCATCAACGGCACCGGCAACTTCAAGCTGTTCGACGGCCTGGAGGCCAGCCCGAAGTCCACCGCGGTGCTGTCCACGCGACAGGCGAGCCTGGTCGCGAAGCATCGCAAGGGACCGGTCGATGCTGCCGAACTCGCCGCGATGATCCGCGCCTACGCGGGGAACGACTGATGCGGCCGGCTTTCGCCATTGCCGCCGCCTGCGTGGGACTCGCCGCCGCCGGCCTGGCGCGGGCGGGCGGGCCGCTGGGGTCGGATTCCAATGGCGAGCCCTTCACCTGGCCGGTCGGCACGACCATTCAGTACCGGACCGATGGTGGCAGCCTCAGCAGCACCGTGACCCAGAACCAGGCCAGGACGCGCGTGGCTGCGATGTTCCAGGTCTGGCAGGACGTGGCCGCTGCCGCCCTCAGCTACAACCGCCAGGGTGCGATCACCGGCGTCGCCGACGGCGACGTGAGCACGGCCGCCGAGTACAACGCGGTCGAAGGTTCCTGCAACAACGGCACGCAAAGCCCGATCGTCTTCGACGTGGACGGCTCGCTGTTCGAGGACCTCGGGCAGGACTCGGCAGTCATCGGCTTCGCCGGCCCCTGCTCGATCGACGGCAACGGCCATTACGCCAGCGGCCAGGCAGTGATGAACGGCATCTTCCTCGACGGCGTCAGCAACGCCGACAATCTCGAGCTGACCGACGCGGAATTCGACGCCGCCTTCGTGCACGAATTCGGCCACTTCTCGGGCCTCGATCACTCGCAGATCAATGTCCAGTGCGGATTCAGCAACTGCAGCCTCATCGACCTCGACGGACTGCCGACCATGTTTCCGTTCCTGGTGAGCGATACGCAGCGCACGCTGTCGATCGACGATGTTGCCTGGTTCTCCCGCCTGCACCCGGTCGAGGGCGTAGGCGGCTTCGATGCGACTCACGGCACGATCACCGGCACGGTCTATTTCTCCGACGGCGAATCCCACGTGCAGTATGCGAACGTCATCGCGCGGCGCGTCGAAGCGGGCGGCAGCGAACCGCGCTGGCTCGCCGTTTCCAACGTCTCGGGTTACCGTTTCCGCGCCTGCACGCCCAACAGCATCACCAACCCGGCCCCGGATTTCTGCCCGCCGTCCGGCTCGCTCAACCCCGCGCACATCGGCTTCTACGAAATCCCGGTGCCGCCCGGCAGTTACACGATCGAAGTCGAGCCCATCGATCCCGCTTTCATCGACGGCTCGAGCGTCGGGCCAAGCGACCGCCCCATCGCCATGCCCGGCGGCGCCCCGGCGCTCGGGCCAATCACGATCAGCGCGGGCCAGACTTCGAGCGGCAACGACATCGTGCTGATCGGCACGCCGCCACGCTTCGACCAGTTCGAGGGACCCGGGCCGTGACAAGCGGCCTTGGCAGCGCCGTCCGTGCATTCACGGCCCTGGTGGCCGCCGCATCGCTCGCCGCCTGCGGCGGCGGGAGCGGTGGCGATGGCGGCGGCTTCGGCGGTCCGCTCACGATTTCGACCACGACCGTCGACGACGGCGTCATCGGTGCCGCCTACAGCGAGACGGTCTCGACCACCGGCGGCCGCGGCGCCAAGACGTTCAGCATCACCACGGGCTCGCTGCCGGCCGGCCTCGCACTGAGCGCGAGCGGCGCGATCACCGGCACGCCGACCGGTCCCGCCGGCAGCGCGAGCTTCACGGTCCAGGTGACGGACTCGGCGGACACGCCGGCGACCGACACCCAGGCGCTCACGATCGACATTGTCGAGCCGCTCGTGATCACGACGGCCGCGCTCGCCGACACGAATGTCGGGGACGCCTACTCCGCCGCCGTGCTTGCAACCGGCGGTACGTTGCCCTACATATTCGGCATCGCGGGCGGCGGGCTGCCAACAGGGCTCACCTTGGGCACCGGCGGCAGCATCACGGGTACGATCAGCACGAGCGCGATCACCGAGAGCGCCACGGTCGAGGTCACCGATAGTTCCTCGCCGCCACTGAGCGTCACCCGGGACTACACGATCCGGGTCGCGATGGAGATTGCCACCAGCGCCCTGACCGTCGCGACCGGCGGAGTTCCGTACAGCGACGCGCTCGTCGTGCGCGGCGGGTTGCCGCCGTATGACTGGTCGCTCACGGGCGGCGCGCTGCCCGCAGGCCTCACGGGCCCCGATGCGTCGTCGGGCGTCATCAGTGGCACGCCGGTCGCCGCCTGCACGCCCGCGAACGCGAGCCTCTCCGTGCAGGTGACCGACAGCGACACGCCAACCATGATCGCCAGCCGCGCCGGCATCAACCTGAGGGTCGATCCGTCGCGGCCAGAGTTTCCCCAAGGCCAATTGCCGAACGCGCGCCTCGACACGCCATACGAGCACCTGCTCGCCGTGACGGGCGGCGTGCCGCCCTACAGCTTCGCGGTCACCGGCGGCGTGCTGCCGAGCCAGCTCTCCCTCGACGCGGCCACCGGCCGCATCACGGGCACGCCGGACACGCTCGAAACGCAGGTCTTCCAAATCACGGTGACGGACGCTTGCCCGCTCGCGTTCCCGGGAACTCTCACGCTGACTGTCGCCCCTCCGTCGCTCGGCCGGAACGACTCGATCGCGACGGCGACGACGCTTCCCGGCAACAACACCTATTCCGCTTCCATCAGCCCGAGCGGCGACCCGAACGGGACGCTCGACCCGGACGAGGACTTCTACCGCATCGCGACCACCGCGACGTCGACGATCACGATCGACATCAATGCCCAGGCGATCGGCAGCCCGCTCGACGCCGTGATCGAGCTGCTCGACGCCGGCGGCAACGTGCTCAACCTGTGCGAGTCGCCGAACTTCGTTTCGGAATGCATCAGCGACGACGAGGATCCCGGCGTGTCGCTCGATTCGCTGCTGCAGGTGCGCATCACCGGCGCCGGCACGTTCTACATCCACGTGCTCGACTGGGGCAGCAACGCGCGGCCCGACCTCGTCTACGACCTCGTGATCACCGGCGTCAACTGATGCCGCGTCGCATGCCGGCCGCGCTGCGCGTCGTGGCCATCGTCGCTTCCTGCCTCGCGTTCACCGCGGCCCTGGCCGCTGCCCCGGACGAACGCTTCGTCGTGCTCGTCACGCTCGACGGCGTGCGCGTGCAGGAGCTGTTCGGCGGGATGGACCCGGTCATCGCCGACGCGCCGGCCGAGCAGTCGGGCATCTACGACATGGCAGTCACCCGGCCGCGCTGGTGGCGGGAGACGCCCGAGGCGCGCCGCGAGGCCCTGATGCCCTTCTTCTGGAAAACGCTCGCGCCGGCGGGCCTCGTGCTCGGCAACCCGACGCTCGCCTGCCCGGTCACCGTGAAGAACGAACAGTGGTTCTCGTATCCCGGTTACTCGGAAATGATGACCGGCGAGCCGCAGGCCGAGGTGACGAGCAACGACTTGGTGCGCTACCCGCACCGGACGGTGCTCGAGCACGCGCGCGAGTCGCTCGGCCTCGGCTACCACGAGGTCGCGCAGATCGGCTCCTGGGACGGCCTGAAGTACGCCGCCTCGAGCCGCGACGGCGCCTTCTTCATGAACGGCGGGCACGACCCGGTGCCCACGGAGCTGTCGACGCCGGCAATTGACCAGTACGTGGACCTGCGCCGGCAGGTCCAGCAGTTCTGGGAGGAAACCTCGAGCGACGTGCTGACCTGGCGGATCGCCCGCGAGTACCTGCAGAAGAACCGGCCGCGCGTGCTGTGGCTCGGCCTCGGCCAGTCGGACGACTGGGCGCACGCACGGCGTTACGACCTCGTGCTCGACTACCTGCACATCGCAGACAGCCTGCTCGCCGACCTGTGGCAGACGCTGCAGTCCATGGAGCCGTACCGCGGCCGGACCACGCTCATCGTCACCACCGACCACGGGCGCGGCCGCACGCCCGCGGACTGGGCGGAACACGACTTCGGCATCGCGGGTTCCGAAGACATCTGGATCGCGATCATCGGCCCGGATACGCCGGCCACCGGCGAGGCGCGGGACTGCGCGGGCGTGACGCAGGGCACGGTCGCCGCGACGATGCTCCAGCATCTCGGGCTCGACTGGAAGCAGTTCAACCCGGAGGCGGCAGCGCCGGTCCCGGGCAGCCTCCGGGCGAACCCTTAGCTCAGGTCTTCGAGGAACTCGATCAGGCGCCTGCGCTGCTCGGGGTCCTTGATGCCTTCGAACTGCATCGTGTTTCCCGGAACGACGGCCGCAGGATCGGCGAGGAATTCGTCGAGCCGCTCGCGCGTCCAGCGCCCGCCGAATTCCTTCATGGGCTTCGAGTAGCGGAACTGCCGGTCCGAGCCGACTCGCCGACCGACGATTTCCCAGAGATTCGGGCCGATCGACGCCATCTCGCGCCGGTTGAAGGTGTGGCAGCCGGCGCATTGCGCCTTCAGCGCCTGCGGCGAATTCTCGTCCGCCGTCCCCAGGATGATCAGGTCCTGCCGGTCCGTCCAGATGGCCATGCGGCCGTCCCGGCCCTGCACCACGTCGCGCAGGCGCCGGTCGATGTGCATCGGCTCGGCCACGACCACGCGACCGTCTGCGATCCGCAGGCGCCTGAGGTCTCCGGACAGCGAGACCAGCAGCAGGTCGCCCGACCAATGCTCGAACGGGCCGCCGGCGATGCCGGTCAACGCAGACAACGCGATGGAAGGCACGAACGCGACGACGGGACGCTCGAACTGGTCGTGCCGCCCGGGGTGCTTGCCGACCGGCCAGTAATCGAGCCAGTACTCGGTGCCGTAGCTCTCGAGCGGCCAGCCGTAGTTGGCGCCCTGCCGCACCAGGTTCAGTTCGTCCCCGCCGCGCGGGCCGTGCTCGGTCGACCACACCTGCCCCTCGGCGTCCACGATCATGCCCTGCGGATTGCGATGGCCCGAGCTCCAGATCTCGCTGCTGCCGTCGGTGAGATCGATGCGCAGGATCTTTCCGTACGGGCTCGCCGGGTCCTGCGGGAGGATGGGATTGCGGTTCCAGCCGTCGAACTCGTGGTCGCCGAGCGCGAATAGCAACGTGTCCTCGTCGAGCAGGGTCATCGCGCCGCCGATCTGGTAGCCGGCGAACCAGGCGCCGCGGTGGCCGTCGGAATTGAAGGTGATGCACGGGTCGGACTCGTACACCGTGCGCCAGGCGAGCGCCCCGTCCGCGGCGAGCAGCGCCTCGCGCGTGCCCTCCAGCGCCGACACGCGGGCGGTATAGCAGCCGCCGGCATCGTTCCACCAGTGGTGCGACGCCAGCAGGCGCCAGGATCCGTCCGGACGCGGCTGCGCGATGAGGTCCGCGACGCGCAGCCGCTCGCGGTGGTAGTGGTCGGTCCAGTCCGCGCCGAAGTAGCGGCGTCCCGCGACGCCGAACTCCTTGCGGTTGATGGGCACCGGCCAGGCCAGCTCGCGCACCTCGAGCGTCGCGCCCGCGCGGTCCTCGTTCACCGCGTACAGCGTCCCGTTGCCGGCGGCGATCAGGTAGCCGTCGCCGAATGCCGCGATCGCCCCGCCGCGCGCGCGGTCGCCGAAGAAATTCCGGTACGCAGCCGCTTCCACGATGTGCAGTGAACTCTCGATGTAGCTGACTTCACGGAACGGCGCACGGTCGCCGTCCTCCTGGCGGAGGTAAACCCAGGCCGCGCCGGCCGCCAGCAGCGCGGGCACGACGGGCCAGAGCCGCGACGGCATGAACGCCTCGGCGATCGTCACGCCGACCAGCGCCGCCAGTCCCGCAAGCAGGAAGTAGAACGCAAGCGGGGCGGTCACGAGGCCCTGGTACGCACTCGCCCAGTGCCACTGCGCCCATTCCAGGCCGACGAAGGCCAGGCCCAGCATGCCGACGCCGAGCACCAGGGAGCGCACGATACGCCGGCCGCGCGTGGCCGGGCGGCTGAACACGAGCACCACGGCCGCGACGGCATAGGCACCCGCGAACAGGGCGACGATGACCAGCATGGCCTTGTGCGCGCGCCAGACTGGCAGGTCGAGCCAGTAGCTCGAAGCCAGGACGAGAAGGATGCAGGCGAGTGCGTGGTTGGCGAGGGAAAGGACGCTGCTGCGGCTCACTCAGGTCCTTTCGATGCGCGTGGAACTGCGGCCGATCCTGCCACGGCCGGCGCGGCTGAGGCAAGCGCGCAGGCTCAGCCGCCGCCGCGCACCAGTTTCGCCAGCGCGTCCTCGCCGAGCGGACGCTTGCCCTTGATGCGCAGGCTCTCCGCCCACTCGCGGTTGAAGTCGCGCTGGAAGCGCCGGTTGATCGCGTAGGTCACCAGCATCGCGATCAGGGCGCCGAGGCTCGCAAGCGCCATGTCCTTGTGCGCATCCCAGATGTCGCCCTGGGTGCCGAGATAGGCCTGGCCGAGGTCACCGCCGAACAGCTCGGCCGCACCCCACTCGATCAGCTCGAACAGCATCGAGGTGGACATCGTCAGGTCGAGCGGCAGGAAGTAGCCCCAGAAACCGCGCACGTCGGCGACGCGCAGGAACACCTCGCGGATCGGGTAGGCGAGCAGCAACCCGTAGCAGAAGTGCACGACGCGGTCGAAGTTGTTGCGCTCCCACCCCACCAGCGAATTGAAGGTCCTGCCCGTCAGGCTCTCGAACCACGCGTCATACGGAACGTCCGCGTACGAGAAGTGCGCACCGACCTGGTGCAGGCACATGAAGAGGAAGATCAGCGTGTAGGAGACGCGCGACAGCAGCAGCCTGCGGTGCCCGCCGACGATCAGCGCCGCGGCGGCGACGGCGAGCGCGTTCTCGACCAGCCAGGTGTGCCGGTCCCAGGGCCGGATGGCGAGCAGTGCCCACCAGACGGCGAACACGAGGGACAGGATCAGCAGGTATCGGCGGTGCGGGATTCGCACGCGGGAACTGTCAACGCAGGTGGCGCAGGAGCCGGGCGACCGGCAGCAGGCCGCCGAGCGGCAGGAAACGCACCAGCCCGAACGCCAGCTTCGGCTTGACCAGCGCGAGGCCGGCGAAGAGCCCCAGCGCGACCAGCCGCCCGCTGCCGCCCATCACGAAGCGCATGGTCTCGCTGCGCGGGAAGGCGTCCGCATCGGGCGGCCCGAGCAGCTCCGCGAGCGCAGCGCGACTCTCGGCCAGTCGCCGCTCGCCCGGCGTAGGCGGAATCGCGGGACCCGGGTGATCAGCGGGCGGCGTCTTCATCATCGTCCTTCCTGCCGGCAGTGCGGCTGCGCGCGGCGTATGCGCGCTCGAGCAAATCGCGGTCGCGACGCAACCCTTCGCGCGTGCGCGAGAAGAACGGGGGCGGCCCGCGCCGCGGCTTCAGCACCGGCCACGCGAGCGCGGCCGCCGCGAGCGCGAACACGAGCGCCAGCCCGCCCGCGACCCAGTCGCGCCACGGCCCGTCCCAGGCGAGCGCGAGCAGCCACACGCACAGCATCAGCAGCGCGATGAAGGCGGAAGCGGCAGCGACGAGGATCGACGCCAGCTTGCGCGCGAGCACGGCGGCCGCGTCGCGAACGTCTTCGCCGGCCACTTCGGCATAGGCCTCGAGGTGGCGCAGGAACGCGGGTGCGAGCGTCGCGATCAGCGAGCGCATCCTGGAACTCCCCCCGGTGGGCGGCTGGTCAGCGGCGCCCGGCGACGAACCCGACGACGATGCCGATCGCGGCCGCGATCCCGATCGCGGCCCAGGGATTCTCGCGCACGTACTGGTCGGTCGCATCCGAGACCTCCCCGGCGCGCTCGCGGACCGCCGCGGCGCCCTCACCGGCCGTGGTCTTCGCCTTCGCGAGCGTCTCCTCGACCTTGCCGCGAATCTCGGCGATCTCCGCATCGTCCACGTTGGCGACCTTCTTCACCAGGTCTTCGACGTCAGCCACCAGGTTGTGCCACTCGTTACCCCGGCCCGATTCGCCATTCGTCTCGGCGCGCCGTCCGCGCCCGCTCCTGCCCATCGCCTCTTCCATCGCAGTTCCTCCTGGCGTCACGCCTCATTTTAGCACGGGCCCGACCGGGCCCCTTCCGGGGCCGGGCGAGTCCTCAGGCGCGCCGGCCCAGACTGATGAAGAAGGTGATCACCGCGCCGATCAGGAACAGCACGAACAGGATCTTGGCGATCCCGGCGGCGCCGGCCGCGATGCCGGAGAAGCCGAACACGGCGGCAATCAGCGCAACCACGAAAAAGACGACAGCGTAGTAGAGCATGGCGGAACCTCGTTGATGTGGGGCTCAGCCTGCCGCGAGGCGCGATCCGGGGCCGTCGGTCGGGCCAACTACAAATCGTAGGACAGGACCCACAGGCCGACTGCCGCACCGCGCATGGCGCCCGCAGCGCCTGGCAGGCCATCCTGATTCCGGGCCACGACCCGGGGTCAACCATGAGCGACATCCGCCAACGCCCGTCGATCGAAGACATCATCAAGGATCCGGTCAAGCACTACCGTGCACCCGCCGACGTGCTCACAGACAAGCGCCTCTCGCGCGCCGAGCAACGCCGCGTCCTCGAATCCTGGGCCGTGGACGCGCAGCTCATCGCCGTGGCCGACGATGAGAACATGAGCGCCCCGAAGCGGCCGCTGCTGCACGAGGTGAAGCTCGCGCTGCTCGAACTCGAGCGAGGCGGCTGAGCATCGAGCCGATAGCTCAGGTCAAGGCGCGGCCGCGCGTCTCGGGAATCGCGACGAGTCCCACCAGGAAGCAGATGGCGGCGACCACGACGGGGTACCAGAGGCCCGCGAAAACGTTGCCGGTCGCGGCGACGATCGCGAAGGCGATCGCCGGCAGGAGCCCGCCGAACCAGCCGTTGCCGACGTTCTGCGCGACCGATACCGCCGAGTACCGGAAGCGCGCGGGAAACAGCTCGACGAGCAGCATGGGCACCACGCTGGTCGGCAGCGACGCGAGGGCCATCAGGAAGGCCAGCAGCAGGACGATGCGCACGTGATCGACCTGCGCGGGATCGGCCACCTCCCGGTAACCCGCCGCGGAGAGCGCTTCCCGCGCGCGGGTCTCGAACGCCGCGACCGCGTCCCGTCCCGCGGGCCCGGCCAGCGCATCGACAGCCGGCGCCTCGAGGATGCGGTTGCCGACGGCGAGCCGGGCCGGACCCGGCGTCGCGAGCGGGCGCGTTTCGTGGCTGATACCGGCGTGCGCGAGGAAGGCCTTGACGACGTCGCAGGAACTCGAGCGGTCGCGCTGCCCGCCGACCGGCTCGAACAGCAGCGAGCAGTCGCCCGGCGCGGCCTGCAGCACCACGGGCGCCGCGCGCCGCGCCTGCGCGAGCTCGGGATTCGCCGCGCCGAGCAGCGCGCCGAAGACCGGGAAATACAGCAAGGCGCCGAGCCCGATCCCCGCCAGCAGGACGGGCTTGCGGCCGATCCGGTCGCTGAGCCAGCCGGCGAGCAGCGCCACCGGAATGCTCGCCGCCAGCGCGGCCATGACGAGCCGCGAGACCGTCGCCGGTTCGACACGCGCGATCCGCTCGAGGAAGAAGAACGCGTGGAACGTCGCCGTGTAGTAGCTGACGGCCTGGCCCATGACGGCGCCGAACACGGCGAGGACCACCAGCCGGCAGTTGCGCCACTCGAGAAACGCTTCCGTAAGCGGCGACCCGGACAGGCGTCGCTCGGTCTGCATCTGCAGGAAGACCGGGCTTTCCCGCAGGCGCAGCCGGATCCACAGCGAGATGCCGAGCAGCACGACGGACAGCAGGAAGGGCACCCGCCAGCCCCACTCGGCGAAGGCTTCCGGCGTCATCGCCGCGCGGGTCGCCGCGATCACGATCAGCGACAGCAGCAGGCCCGCGACCGCCGTGGTCGGGATCCAGCTCGTGAACAAGCCGCGCCGGCGGGCGGGCGAGTGTTCCGCGACGAAGATCACCGCCCCGCCGTACTCGCCGCCGATCGCGAACCCTTGCGCGAGGCGCAGCAGCACCAGCAATGCCGGCGCGGCCAGCCCGATCGCCCCGTATCCGGGCAGGACACCGACCAGGAACGTCGCGATTCCCATCAGCGACAGCGTGATCAGGAAGGTGATCTTGCGTCCCGCGCGATCGCCGATCCTGCCGAAGACCATCGCTCCGACCGGCCGCACCACGAACCCGACCGCAAAGGTCGCGAGCGCGAAGATGAATCCCGCGGTCTCGTTGACGCCGGCGAAGAAATGCGCGGCGATGTGGCTCGCGAGCGAGCCGTACAGGAAGAAGTCGTACCACTCGAAGAGCGTGCCGAGCGACGAGGCGCCGATCACGCGCCCGATCCCCGGACCGCCAGGCGCCGCGTGCCCCGCCTCGCCGCCGGTTCCGCTCGTCATGGCGACGTCAGGCGTTGCGCAGGAAGACGGGCAGCTTGCGCACGACCCGGTACAACTTGCTGCCGAAGCGCGCGAACGGCCCCGGCGCGACTTCCGGGCGGCGGTCCCATGCGGCGTTGTGGCGCACGTCGAACTCCGCGAGCGCCGCGGCGAGGTCACCCTCCGCGCCGATCCGGCTCCAGAACTCCGGGAACCGCTCCCGCGCCTCCTCGAGGCGCAGGTCCATGCGGTTCCGCTTGTCGCGCAGGAACAGGCGGATGTTCGCCTCGACCGTGTCGCAGTAGTCCAGCGCCACCTCGAGCGGCGTGGCGTCCTTTGGGCAATGCCAGAGGATCGCGTGGCGGTAGGCGTTCATCATCCCGGTGTGCGCGCGCTTCGCCCAGCTCGCGGCAACCGGCCGCGTCTCGCGGGTGAGGTGCACGTAGAAGGCCCGGTCGCCGTAATGCCGGTCGAGCCGCCCGAGCAGCCAGGAGAGACGGTTGTCGGACTCGATGTGGTTGTCGGGATAGTCGAAGTGCGCCTCGCCGAGCAGGCCGCTGCGCGACTCGTGGGCGCTCGTGTAGTTGGCGATGTGGTCGCAGGCCCGCGCGAACGTCTGGGAACCGGAACGGCCCGCGCTGAGGATGAAGACGTTCACGGGCGGCCAGTATATAGTTTTCGCGCCGCGAGGCGCCGGCGCCAGAGGAAGGCAGCATGGCCGAAGACCCGACGAAGACCGTACGAATCCGCAAGATCGACAAGGTCGCGCCCGATACCCGGGGCCGCTCGGTCTGGCTCGGCAAGGTCGAACCCGTCGAGCTCGAGCTCGTCTCGACGACCGCGCTGCAGACGATCCTGAAGACCGAGGGCGGCAAGACGCGCGTCGAGATCCAGAAACTCGCCGCGGGCCGCAAGAACGGCGTGCTCGCCAGGGACACGGCGACCGGGCATTTCCGCATCCTGAGCGAGGCCGACCTGCGCAAGGCGGCCACGACGCCGCCCGGCGAAGGCCCGAAGCGCAGCGGCGTCGTGACCGGGGCGCCGCTCACCGACACGACCCGCAAGAAGGCCGACGAGCTGTCGCTGGTCAGCACCCAGATCCTGCGCAAGGTCGTGAAGCCGGGCGGCGAATCGGCCGTCGAGAAGCCGAAGGCAGCCGGCAGGAAGGACAAGTTCGGGGGCTTCAACCCCTACGACAACAACTGACGAAACGGGGACGCTTCCGAGAGGGGCGTTGGCCCTTTCAAGGGGGAAGGGGAAGGGGTTTTGAAATGAGTGACAACCCGCTTGTCAATTGATCAGGTTCTGACCGAGATCAGCAACCAGTGAAGAATTGACAAGCGGGTTGTCACTCATTTCAAAACCCCTTCCCCTTCCCCTTTGAAAGGGTCGTCGCTTTTCTCAGGAGCGTCCCCGCTTCGTCCAGTCCCGCGTCCAGGCGGGGAAGTCGCCGGGCGGCAGCGGCTTGGCGTAGTGGAACCCCTGGACATAGTCGCAGCCCATGGCGGCGAGCCGCGCGGCGATCTCGGCGCTCTCGACGCCTTCCGCGACCACTTCGAGGCCGAAGGAATGGCCGAGCGCCACGACCTGCGCGACGATGCGCGCGTCCGCCTCGTCCCCGAGCATGTTCATCACGAATGACTTGTCGATCTTGAGTTCGTCGGCCGGCAACTGCTTCAGGTAGGACAGCGACGAGTAACCGGTGCCGAAGTCGTCGATCGAGATGCGCACGCCCATCGCTCGCAGCTCGGTCAGCACGCGGTGGCTGCGCTCCCGGTCCACCATCAGCGCATTCTCGGTGACTTCGACCGTCAGGCGCTCCAGCGGCACCGACCACAGCCCGGCCGCGCCGCGGATCGCCTCGACCAGCTCCGGATTGCAGACGATCGACGGGGTCACGTTGACCGCGACGCCGAGCGCTCCCAGCTCCTTCGGCCACTCGCCGAGCTGGCGCAGCGCGCGGTGGAAGGCGAACCGGGTCAGCGGGTCGATCTGGCCGGTCATCTCGGCAACGTCGATGAAGATGTCCGGCGGCACGTTGCCGGCGTCGGGGCGGTTCCAGCGCATCAGCGCCTCGCAGCCGACGACCTCGAGCTTCGGCAGCGACAGCTTGGGCTGGTAGTTGAGCACGAGGTCGCCGTGCTCGAGGGCGCTGGCGAGCTGGGTCTCGAGGTCCCAGCCGGCGACCAGTTCCTCGGCCTTGCGCTCCGTGTAGACGACGGTCGGGACCTGCGTCTTCCAGGCCTCGAGCAGCGCGATCTCCGCGCACTGCATGAGCTCCTCGGGCGTGCGCCCGTGCGCGGGATGCATGGCCACGCCGATCGAAAGGCGGACCGTGGCGTGCTGGCCACCCGCCGAGACCGGCTCGCCCGCGGCGCGCAGGATCTTGTTGGCGGCGAGCAGCGCGTGGCCCTCGTTGCGCAGGTGCGAGAGCACGAACACGAACTTGCGGTCGCCGAGGCGCGCGAAGTAGTCGCCCGCCTTGCTCACCTGCGACAGCCGGTTGCGCAGCTCGTCGAGCATGCGCGCGCCGTTCACGTGGCCCGCGCTCGCGTACAGGCGCTCGAGCTGGTGCACGTAGACGACCACCACGGCGATGCCGTAGAGCTTCGCCTCGCGCGCCGCGAGCCGCGCGCGCACGGCCTCGAGGCAGTCGGCGTAGCCGTTGCCCGGTACCGGTGCCTGCAGCGCTGCGCTCATGGCGTCAATTGAGGTAGTACTCCGCCGGGTCGATGCCGTAGGCGCCGGGTTCCAGTCCCTGCTCGATCCATAGCGAGGCCTGGTCGTCCGCCGTCGCCGAGACGCCGTTCAGGTCCACGACGCGGTAGTCGTCGAGCGGGCGCTTCTCGGCGTCGAGGATGACCATGATCTCCGGCCGCAGGCGCCGGACCCGGCTCTGGGCGGTCACCACGGCCACTTCGCCGGTGTTCAGCAGCACGAGCGTGCCGGTCGGGAACATGCCGATCGCCTGCGTGAACTGGTCGACGAGTTCCGGCTGGAAGTCCGTCCCCGCGAGCGAGCGCAGCTGGCGCAGCGCGCCGTAGGAAGACTGCGTGCTGGCGTACGGGCGCGAGGTGATCATCGCGTCGTAGGTGTCGACCAGGCCGGCGATTCGCCCGTAGACCGGGATCGCGTCGCCCGCGAGGCCGCGCGGATAGCCGCTGCCGTTGTGACGCTCGTGGTGGTTCGCGACCATCTCCAGCACGCGCGCGTCCACGTCGCCCGATTCCTGCACGATCTCCAGGCTGAACTCGACGTGGCGGCGCATCAGCGCGCGCTCCCGGTCGTCGAGGCGGCCCGGCTTCTCGAGGATCGCCTCGGGGATGCGGGTCTTGCCGACGTCGAGCAACATGGCGCCGAGCGCGACGACCCGGAGCGCCTCCCGCTCGAGCCCGATCTCGCGGCCGAGCGCCGTCGCCCACACCGCCGAGGCCAGAGAATGCGAATAGAGGTAGCCGCTCTTGCGGCGGATGCGCATCAGGCAGGACATCGCCGCCGGGTTGCGCAACACGCTGTCCACCATCGGCAGGACCGCGGTCTCGAGCTTCTGCACGTTGAGCTTGCCCGAGTTCTTGAGCTCGCCCATCACGTCCTCGATGGTGGCCGCCACGGCGACGTGGATGCCGGACGCCTGCTTGATCTCGTCCTTCAGCTCGCGCATCGCCTGCGCCGGCGGGCGCGACGGCGCGCGCGCCGCGAGCGGCTGCGGGCGGTCCTCGTCGCGCTGCGTGTCGACCGTCACCTCGCGGCAATGGCTCTGCACCGCGGCGACGTCTTCGTCGGACTGGACGAAGAACCCCTGGAACAGGAACGGCGTCTCGAGCCAGGGACGGTCCAGTTCGGACACATACATCCCGACCTCGAGCTCGGCGACTGGGATTTTCCGGTATCTGGGCAAGGCGGTGCGTTCCGGGGCCGGAGTCTGGTCCGGGGACAGTGACAAACCGCGCGGCAGGCGGGCGTGACGGAAGGCTCAAAAATATGGCAAACGGCCCCCGCAAGGCCCGGAAAGCGCGGATTCCGGGCCAAAAAAAGGGGCCGGCCCCCGCGGGCCGGCCCCGGTCTCGCGTCCCGGCGATCAGCGCGTCGCGCGGACCACCACGCGACGGTTGTTGGCCCGGCCCTCGCGGGTCGAGTTGGTGTCGACCGGCTCGGCGAAGCCCTTGCCCACCGTCGAGATCAGGTCGGCCGGAATGCCGCCCGCCACGAGGTGCTGCTTCACCGAGTCCGCACGGCGCTGTGACAGGGCGAGGTTGTAGGCCTCGGAACCCGTGCTGTCCGTGTGACCCTCGACGACGATCCGCGTGCCGGCGGCGACGTCGGGCGGCAGGCGCTTGAAGTTGCCGATCGCCTGGTCGAGCCGTTCCTTGTCGGGGCCGCTCAGCTCGGCAGAACTCGTGTCGAACAGCACGCCGCGCAGTTCCACTTCGCGGAAGCAGCCGATCTCGTCCACCTTCACGCCGAGCGTCGTGCCCGGGCAGCGGTCCTTGTCATCCGTGACGCCGTCCTTGTCCTCGTCGCCCGGGGGCGGCGGCGGGGGCGGCGGCGGCGGCGGGGGCGGCGGGGGCGGCGGCGGAGGCGCGGCGGCCGCCATCGGCGCCGGCTCCGAGTGGCCGAACTCCTTGCGGAACGAGATGCCGTAGGTGCGCGGCTGGTTGGTCAGGAAGCCGACGCGGGCCACGCGGCCCCGCTCCTGGTCGAGGCCGAGCAGCGCGTTCTCGTCGGCGATGTTGTTCACGAACAGCGCGGCTTCCCAGTCGTTGCCGCGGACGCCGAAGCGGACGTTGCCGATGTCGTAGGCCGGCAGCAGCGGGTCGAACGTGAACTCGGTGATCGTCGGGTCTCCGAAGGAGCGGATCGCGAACGTGCCGAACCCGTCGGCCTGGTCGCCGATCTGCGTGTAGCGGCTGCCGACGTGCTGGTAGACGGCGGTCAGGAAGCCGTCGACCCGCTCGCCCATCGGCCAGGTGTAGGTCGCGTTCGCCGAGAGCTGGAACTCGGGGACCGACGGCAGGCGGTTGCCCTCCTCGATGCCGGCGACGATCGAGGTCACGCCGCCGGTGGTCGAGGTCACGCTGGTGTCGATCTCCGACTGGGTGTAGGTCGCGGAGATGCCGAAGTCGAAGCGGTCGGTCGGCGCGGCGGTGAGCTCGAACTCGACGCCCGTCGAGTGCGCCTCGGGCACGTTGAACACGATTCGCGAGGAGCAGGTGCCCGCCACGACCGGCATCTGCAGGTCGGAGATGTCGGCGTAGAACGCCGCGATGTTGAACTGCCCGCGGCCGCCGGCGAAGCCGACCTTGGCGCCCAGTTCGTAGTTCCACAGCGTCTCGCTGTCGAAGCTGTCGCGGCCGCCGAAGGTGATGAGGTCCTCCGGCGAGCACAAGCCCTGGTTCAGCGGGTCGTTGATGCCGCCGAGGCGGAAGCCTTCCGCGGCCTGCGCGTTCAGCTGGACCATGTCCGAGACGTCGTAGGACAGGAGCATGCGCGGCAGCACGCCGTCGTCGTCGGAGGAGCCCGGGCCGTTGGTCGGCTCGGTCGGGAGCCCGTCGCTGTCGGCGAACAGGCCGCCGAAGTAGAGCTCGCGATCCTCGGAGAAGTCGTAGTAGCGCGCGCCGACCGTCGCGTTCAGCCGGTCGGTGATGTCGAACGAGCCTTCGGCGAAGAACGCCGTCTGCTTGAAGTCGTACGGGATGCGCGAGAAGAACGGCGTGTCGACCGGCGAGCCGAGGTCGGGGCTCGTCACGCCGCAGTTCGGCGGTCCGCCGCAGATCAGGTCGATCATGATGGCGTCGTAGCCCGGCGTCGGCAGCGTCTGGCCGTATTCGCGCTCGATGTCGCTGTAGAAGCCGCCGAGCACCCACTGGAAGCGGCCGTCGTAGTCGGAGGCGAGGCGGATCTCCTGCGTGAAGACCTCGACGGTCGTGTAGTCGTACAGCGGCGAGTTGGTGCGCACCTGCGCGGAGGTGGCGGCGCCGCCGCCGATGTCGAAGGTCACGCTGCCGGTCAGCTGCGTGGCATCGCGCGTGACCAGGATGTCGCGATCCGTGTACGAACTGACCGAAGTCAGCACCGCGGGCCCGAGGTCGAACTCCATGGTGAGGTCGGCGAGCATGAACTGGTCGTCGAACTTCTCGGTGAGCTGGCGGTACTGCTCGCGCTCGCCCATGCTGACGATCGGCTCGGTGGTGGTGAACTCGTTGGCCAGGATGTTCCACTCGTCCTGGCGGTTGTAACCGTCGATCTTGACGTCCTGGTAGATGACGCGCGGCGTCACCGCGATGTTGTCGGTCAGCTCCCAGCGCAGCGCGAGGCGGCCGCCCTGCCGCTGGCCGTCGTTCACGTCGCGGTCGAGCGTTCCGCCCGGGCCGTGGGCGTCGATCCAGCCCGGCAATTCGTTGTAGTAGCCCACCACGCGCATCGCCGCGCGGTCGCCGAGCGGCACGTTGATCATCGAGCGCGCGAAGCCGCCCGTGCCGCCGTCGGAGATCGTGTTGATGCCGGCCTCGAAGTCGCCGTAGCCGTCCGAGAGGTCGGGCTGATTGCTGATGTAGCGGATCGTTCCGGACAGCGAGCCGGAACCGAACAGCGTGCCCTGCGGCCCGCGCAGGACCTCGACGCGGTTCAGGTCGTAGAGGTCGAGGTCGGGCGTGAACAGGGACAGCGAGATCACCGACTCGTCCATGTAGACGCCGACCTGCTCCTTGACGCCCGGCAGGTCGCGGTCGGTCTTGCCGGCGGAAATGCCGCGCAGCGCCACCTGGCTCTGGCCCGGGCCGAGGTTCTGCACCGAGAGGCCGGCGATGTTGCGGGAGATGTCCTCGATGTTCTGTGCGCCCGCCGCCCGCAGCGCGTCGCCCGTTCGCGCGCTGATCGCGAATGGCACGTCCTGGATGGACTCCGCGCGCTTGCGCGCCGTGACGGTGATTTCGCCGAGCGATGCGACTTCTTCCTGCGCCACGGCGTTCTGCGCGAGGACGAGCGCGACCGCCGTCGCCACGAGTGAAGCGGGTCGCAACCGGAGATTCCTGTTCATGTTCCTGCCCCTGTGCCGGCCCGCCGGTGCGGGCGTTGTTGTGCACAAGAGTGTCTCTACATTAGGTAAATACCGCAAGTCCGGGAGGGTTGTTGCGTCGCAGCAACGAAAACGAAGGGGACGCACCCCTTCATGTTCTGCCGAGTGTCGCCTGCACTTCGGTGCCGGAACATGAAGGGGTGCGTCCCCTTCGTTTTGGGCCCGCTGGGATTCGAACCCAGGACCAAGGGATTCGCGTGGTCCCGCCGTTTCCGGCGGGCGCGGACTATCTCTTCACCCGCGGCCGCGGGGCCGCTTCGGGTGCGGGACGCTCTCGCCTGTCATCAAGGGCACTCAAAGCCCCCAGGTAGTCTCTGCACCTTCCGGCGGTGCACCGCCGGCTCGGCTCAGGATTGCCATCAGCCGCCCATGCGCTGGAAGGTTTCCCTGAATTCGTCCCGTCCACCCGGCGCCTTCCGGCGCCGGGGCACCTTTGCCGCCAAAGATGAGTCCCCTGCTCTAACCGCTGAGCTACAGGCCCGGGGCGAGTCTAGCAAGGACCCGGCGCCAGGGCGCTCACTCGCGCAGGTAGCCCCAGGCGTGCAGGCGGTCGCTGTCCTCCTCGATCCAGCGGTCGCCGATGTCCTCGCGGTAGTACATGTTCGGGATCATCACGTTCTTCACGCGGTTGTAGGCCTGCTTCTGCGCGTGGCGCATGGAAGGCCCGGTGCCGCAGACGATCAGCACCACGCCCGAGGTCCCGGTGACCAGCCACTCGCCGTTCACGAGTTTCACGTCCTCGAGGTGGATCCCCTCGCGCGACTTGGTCTTGAACAGGATCACGGCGTCCTTGCTGCTGGTCTCGAAGCGCTTCGGGTCGCTGTACGGGAACGGCGGCACGACGATGCGCACGCCGATCTGGTAGCCGCTGCGTGCGCGCACGCGGGTAAGCGTCCCGGAGGCGAGGCCGTGCAGCAGCTCGCCCATCGGCGTCAGCAGCCCCTCCTGCTGGATGCTGATGGTCGGGTAGCCGAAGCGCGCGGTGAACTCGAGCGGGTAGACGCCGTTGGCGTTGACGATGCAGTTGACGTCGATGTAGCCGACGTAGCCTTCGCGCGCGAGCGCGGGCTCCATCTTGCGCAGCGTCTGATTGAAGATCTTGTTCGGCTCGCTCCAGAACATCGCCGTGCCCATCTCGCCGGTCGAGGGGCCGATGTCGCCGGGGAACAGCTTCTTGTGCTCGAAGTTCACGCAGATCGGGTACACGAACTCGCGCCCGTTGAAGAACGCGCCGGTCGCGACCTCGACGCCGAGGACACGCCGCTGCAGCTGGAAGCTGCGCACCTGGTTGGCCCAGGCGCGCTTGTAGTCCTCCAGCACCTCGATGACGTCGCGCCCGTCCTCCTCCTCGCCGACGAACAGCAGGCCCTTCAGGTTCTGCGCCTCCCCGCTCGGCTTGATCACGTAGCGGTTGGGGTTCGCGCGCACGAAGGCGGTCGCGTCGTCGAAGGAAGTGAAGTCCTGCTGCGGGATGATGTTGACGCCGGCCGCCTTCAGCTCGGCCTGGCCGAAGCCGCGGTCGTCCTCGAGCCTGTCGCAGTACGGCGTGCCGCCGACCACGAGCTTGCCCCTGCCGCGCAATTCCGCGGCCAGCGTCCCGTGCCCCAGCACGTCGTCGAACACGACGACGTCGGCCCAGTCGACCTCGGCACGCCAGTCGGTCGTCTGCGGCACGAAGCCAGCCGTGATCTCGCGCTCCTCCTCGTGCTCGATGTAGTACTTGGCCTCGTGGCCTTCCTTGGTGACCTGCCAGGCGATGTCGCCGATCAGGCCGTCGTAGGAAACGAACAGGAACTTGAAGGGCATCGGATGCTCCAGCGACCGCGCGGGTCCCGGACCGCAAAGTTACACGCATCGCGGCCGATTTAGGAATGGTTCTCATTCGAGGCAAGCTGCGCGCGGAATTGCGACAATTGCAGCGAGGCTTCCGCGCCGCGTACCACGAGGAGTTTCCGATGAAAGACGACACGCTCTCCCGCAGGCGGCTCCTGCAGACCGCCATCGCCGGCCTCGCCGCCGTGCCGGCTGCCAGCCTGCTCGCGCGCCGCGCCGAAGCCGAGATGCTGTCCGAGACCGACGCGACCGCGAAGTCGCTCGGCTACGTGGCGGACGCCAAGCGGGTGGACCCGAAGGCGAACCCGAACTTCAAGCCGGGGCAGCACTGCGGCAACTGCATGCAGTTCACCGGCAAGGCCGACGCCGCCGCCGGCCCCTGCAACATCTTCCCGGGCAAGGACGTCGCCACCGCGGGCTGGTGCAAGGTCTGGGTGCTCAAGCCGGGCGCCAAGGTCGGCTGATCGGCAAAAAGGGGACGCACCCCTTTTCTCGACCACCGTCCGATCCACACGCCGGGTCGCCGCCGCGAAAAGGGGTGCGTCCCCTTTTACGAATTTCCTATGATCGGGCCCGGGGCCGACGCCCCTGAGCCGGATGATGCACGACCCCAGATTTCCCAACCGCCCGCGCCAGCGCCCCCGGCCCGCGCCCGCCGAGCAGCCCGAAGGCGAGCGGCTGCAGAAAGTGCTCGCGGATGCGGGCGTCGCTTCGCGCCGTGACGTCGAGTTCGCGGTCCGCGCCGGGCGCATCCGGGTCAACGGCAAGCCGGTCCACGAGTTGCCCTGCCTGGTGGACCCGCGGCGCGACCTGATCGAACTCGACGGCGAGATCATCGACCTCGGCGCCGGGGCCGGGCGTCGGTCGCGACCGCGTCTGTACCTGCTGCTGAACAAGCCCAAGGGCGTGATCTCGACCGCGCGCGACCCGGGCGGCCGCGCCAACGTGGTGGACCTCGTGCGCCAGGCCGTGCCGCCCGGCGACCGCGTCTACCCGGTCGGACGGCTCGATGCCGACTCGACCGGGCTGGTCCTGCTGACGAACGACGGCGAACTCGCGCACCGTCTCGCGCACCCGAGTTCCGGCATCACGCGCGAGTATCGCGTCGCGGTCCAGGGCACGCTCGACGATGCCGCGCTCGCGCGGCTGTCGAGGGGCCTGTTTCTCGCCGATACCGGGGCGCCCGAAGGCGGCGCCCGGCGCGCCCGGATGCGCGAGGTACGCGTGCTCAAGCGGATGAAGGATCGCCGCCGCGGCGACCTCTCGCTCGTCTCGGTGACGCTCACGGAAGGCCAGAACCGCGAAATCCGCCGCCTGTTCGCCCGCGTCGGCGCCAAGGTGCGCAGCCTCGAGCGCGTGGCGCTCGGCACGCTGAAGCTCGGGCGCCTGCCGCCCGGCAAGTACCGGCCGCTCGGCAACGAGGAGATCCTCATGCTCCGCCGTTCCGTGCGGCTCGGATGAGCCCTTGATCCCGCGCGACCGTCGCATCGCGGCGCTGCTGCTCGCCGTCATCGCCTTCCTGATCGCCTTCGGCTCGCTCTATCCGTTCAGCTTCTCGCTCGACAGCGCCGAGGCGCTGGCGCGGTCCGGCACCCTGCCGCGGGCCGGCACGACGCGCAGCGACGTCGCGGCCAACGTGCTCCTGTACGTACCGCTCGGCGCCTGCCTCGCCTGGCTGCTGGCGCCGCGCGTCGGCGGCCTGCTGGCGGCGCTGGCCGCGACGGCGATCGGCGCGGCGATGTCGTTCGCGATCGAGACCGCGCAACTCTACGAGACCCGGCGCGTGTCGAGCCTGGCGGATTTCGCCTGCAACACCGCGGGCGCCTTCGCGGGCGCCTGCCTCGCGCTCGCCATCGCACGCACGCGCAGGAACCTGCAGACCTCGCGCTTCGCGGGACTCCTGCGACACCCGGTCGCCGCGGCCCTGCTCTTCTCCTGGGTCGGCTACCGGCTCGCGCCGTTCGCGCCGGCCCTCGACCCCTCGGAGTGGTCCGCGGCCTTCACGCCGCTTGCCGCGGGCGGCGCGTTCGGGCTCACGACGTTCCTCATGCACCTGCTCGCCTGGCTCGCCGTGCTGGCGATCTGCGGCCGGCTCGCGCCGGGGCGCGCGGCGGCGCTCGCGGCCGCGGCGATGGCCGTCGTCCTCGCCGGCAGGATCGTCTTCACGGGCCTCGCGCTCGAGCGCGAGGAACTGGCCGGCATGGCGGTTGCGCTCCTGCTCGCCCGCCCGCTCGCGAGCGTGCCGCCGGCGCGGGCCGCGGGACTCCTGGCCGCGGCGCTCTTCCTGCTGACGGCCTGGTCCGGACTCTGGCCCTTCGACTTCCAGGTCAATCCCGACCGCTTCGCGTTCCTGCCTTTCGGCGAATCGCTCACGCAGTACCGCGCGGCGAACCTCGCCGACGTGTTCCTGCGCTGCTTCACCAACGGGACGCTGGTATGGCTCATGGCGCGCAGCGGCCGGTCCGTGCTCGCGGCGACCAGCCTCGTCGCCGCGGCCGTTTTCAGCCTGGAACTGCTGCAGACCTGGCTGCCGGGGCAGACCGCCGAGATCACGGATCCCCTGCTCGCCGTGTGCGCGGGCGGGCTCATCGCGGTCTTCGAGCGCGAGGGCGACGCTGCGTGAATCCGGCCGCTGCCAGGCGGGAACATGCACGGCCGGGAATGGTCTATCGTCGCAGCATGACCGCGGTGCTCGCCCTGCTGTTGCTCATCGCCGCGCCCGCCTCGTCGCAGGTCGAGGGCGCGCCCGCGTCCCCTGCGCCCGCTCCCGCGGCGGAGCAGCCCGCAGCCGGAGCACCGCCGGCCGCAGCGCCCGCCGGCGAGCCGCCACGGGGCGACGGGCAGCGGCTGCCGGAAGCGACCGCAGGCCAGGCGCCCACGAAGCCGCTTGCGCCCCGCCAGCAGCTGCGCATCCTCGGGGAGGACTCGCGCCTGGAGGCCTACCAGGAGTTCCGGGCGCTGTACGAGGCCTCGCGCTTCGAGGAAGCGCTGCCGCATGCCCGGCAGGTGGTCGAACTCTCGGAGAGCGGCGACGACCCCGACTACGAGCTGCCGATCGCCTACAACAACCTGGGCGCCACGCAGTACCAGCTCGGCGACTACGCCGGCGCGAATGCCAGCTACCGCAAGTCGCTCGACCTGCTGGAAGCCACGCAAGGCATCTCGTCGCGGCGCCTCGTCGTGCCGCTCGCCGGACTCGGCGCGGTATTCGCCGCCCAGGAGGACTACCAGGCCGCCGCCGAGCTCTACGAGCGGGCGCTCGCTGTCAGCCGGCGCGCGGACGGCCTGTTCAACCTGCAGCAGATCCCGCTGATCAAGCTGGCGGCCGACACCCGGTACGCGATCAGCGACTTCGGCGGCGCCGAGCGCGAGTACCTGTATGCGCTCAAGATCGCCGAGCAGAACTACGGGTACGGCGACGTGCGGACCATCCCGCCGCTGCTGGAACTCGGGACGTTCTACGAGGGACTGCGCGAGTTCATCGCCGCGCGGATCATGTACATGCGCGCGCGCGACTCCGCGCTCGCCGCGAATCCCGGCTACAGCCCGGAGGCCGTCGAGTCGCTCACCGGCATCGCCCGCTGCCATCGCCTGCAGTACACGATGGATCCCGAGACGCTGGACAGCCAGCAGCCCGCGCGCGACGAGATCACCGGCGAGATGGTCGGCAAGGTCTACAAGGAATCGCGCGTGCCGCCGCCCTCGGCCGACCGCACGGGCCTCAAAGCCGTGCAGCAGGCGCTCGACCTGCTGCGCACGGCGCCGCAGCCGCCGCCCGACCTGATGTCCCGGACGCTGATCGAGCTCGGCGACTGGTTCCAGGCGACCTCGCGCCCGGCGATGTCGATGCCGTACTACACGGAAGCCAACGCGATACTCGACGCGCAGGTCGCCGCCGACCCGCTGCTGGGCCATCCGCTGCGCGCCCCGCGCATGGTCTTCTACCGTCCGCCGGTGTCGGCGAGCCGCGGCCTCAACACGCTGTCCGGCAAGTACGTCATCCGCAAGACCGTCTTCAGCTTCGTGGTCGGCGAGGACGGGCTGCCGCAGGAGATCGGCGTGGTGACCTCGAACATGAACGAGGACCAGATCGGCCTGTCGCGGCGCTCCGTCGCCAAGGCGATCTACAGCCCGCGCTTCGCGGACGGCAAGCCGGTTTCGACGGCGGGCGTCACGTTCACCGGCGAATGGTACGAGGAGTTCACGGGCGAGGTCCCGCCGACGGCACCCGCCGAAGCCACGGCCGAACCGTCAGCCGATCCGGAACCCGCCCCGACCGCCGGCACCTGAGGGCGGCGGTTCCTCGCCGGCCGGCGGATCGTCCGCCGGCCGCGGTTCATCGGAACCAGCCGGTTCGCCCGAGTCCTCCTGCGCCGCGCCGGAAACCGGCGGTGCCGCTGCGGGTTGCGTCTGCACCGACGGCGGCCGCAGCGTGTCCGGCGGCTGCGGCGGCGACACCGGAAGCGGGCTGCCCGCGCCGCGCAGCAGCAGCCGCACCGATTCCTGGTCGGTCAGCTCGACGGCGACCTTGGCGCCCGCGTCGCGCATGGCGCGCTGCGTCGCCAGCGCGAGCGGCTCCTTGCTCGCGAGCGTGCGCGCCTTCTCGCGGCCGTAGCCGGTGAAGGCGAACGAGTCCACCCGCGCGCCCGCGCCGTCGTAGACGGTCAGCAGGTAGCGGATCGTGACGATGAACGCCTCCCCCGCGACGTCCTTCGGCGTCAGGAAGGAGAACTCCTCGAACTTCGGCTCGAGCACCAGCGTCAGCGGCGGCGAGACCTCGGCGATCCGCGCCGGGTCGTCCACGTGCACGACGTCGCGGAACATGGCCTTCAGCAGCCAGTCGAGGTTGGTCACGTGCGCCGGGCCGAGCGTCACCTCGTAGTCGATCTTGGAGCGCGTCTCGCGGTGCACGTACTCGCGGAACTCCTGCGAGTAATACACGCCCACCCGCACGGGCAGCTGCTCGAGCAGGGGCGGCGGCAGCTGCGCGCGCGTGTCGAGCTTCGTGGTCGTGCACGCGGCGAGCATGCCAAGGCACAGCGCGGCGAGCGCGACGCGGCGGTACGGCTTCATCGTCATCATCTGCTCCGTCGGATGGCGGCGGCCTGGCCTTCGGGCAGGCCGACGAATACCCCGCCGTTGCGGGCGGACAGTATGCGCATCAGCGTCGCGTAGCGCATGCTTGTGTGCTGAGGATACTGGCCCGGGATCGGGAAGCCGAGCGAGTGTATGCGCACCAGGCGCTCGCCGCCGGCGGCGCGGTTGATGCGGTCCACGGTGTCCACGACCTCCTGGATGGAGGGCCCGGTGAACTCGTCGCCGAACACGTAGATGCTGATCGGCCGGTCCTTGGCCCAGAACGTGCGCACCGCCGCGATGATCCCCTCGGACGGGCTGGAGTTGGAGAACGCCTGCCAGTTGCGGAAGCGGTCGAGGATCGCCTTGCGGCGCGCCGGCGAGTCCGGGATCCACTTGCCGCGGTACTCGGAGAACATGTACCCGCCCTCGTCGTCCATCACCTGGATGCCCTTGAGCTTCGGGTAGATGTTCAGCACCTCGGCGAGCTTCTGCTCGGCGTAGCGCCAGTTCTGCGACTGCATCGACCCGGACGTGTCGACGATGAAGATCACGTACTCGCTGTCGATCGGCACGCCGGCGACCGGCTGCTCGAACACCCGCCGCCGGCCGGTCCGTTCCAGCTCCTCCGACTCGTCGATCAGCGAGCGGCGCGCGGTCGCCAGCGTCTCGGTCAGCTTCTTGAGCGCGTCCTCCTCCTCGTTGCTCGCCTTGTGCTGGCCCTCGACCTTCGACAGGTCGCCCTGCAGCCGCGAGAGCCTGCGCTGCTCCTCGGTGAGCGTCGCGATGCGCTCGCGCAGCTCGCGCTCGAGCACCACCGCCATGCCGCGGATGTCGAAGATCTCCTTCTCCATCCGCTCGATCTGCTGGTCGAGGTCCTGCTTGCTCTTCTCGAGCGCGATCGGCTCGCCGAACTCGTTCAGCACCAGGAGCAGGATGATCGCCCCGAAACCGCAGCAGATGCAGTCGAGGAACGACATGCTGAAGGTCTCGGTGTCGCGCCGGACGCGCCGCTTCACGGCCAGTCCCTCGCCGGGCTCAGGAAGCCTCCGCCGGTCGCGCGCGCGAGCCGCCAGAAGTAGATCGGCGCCGAGGGGTCGCCCTCCATCGGCAGCAGCACGATGCTGATCGGCGGCGCGGACGGCGGCAGGGACTTCACGGCGTCCTGCATCAGGTCCTCGCGCTGCTCCATCGTCACGAGCGTGCGCATCAAGGGCGGCTTGTCGCCCTGGGTCGGCAGCCCGTCGGTGACCAGGATCACGTTGTCCGGCGCCGGGTCGAGCTGGCGGATCACCGCGAACGCATTCTGCAGGCTCGAGCCGCCGGTCGGGGCAGTGCGCCTGAGCGCGCGCAGCGCGCCTTCGACCTGGTCCGAGTCCTTCTTGTTCAGCCAGCGGCCGGCCGTGCCCTCGACCACCGGCCGCGGCGCGGTGTCGAACGCGTAGACCTGGAACTGCGTCGCGTCCGGCAGGCGCGCCGCCACCCACTCGACGGTATTGACCGCCTGCTTCCACTTGGCCGAGGTGATGCGCCGTTCCGGCGGCATGTTGCGCAGCCGGATGATGTTGACGAGCGTCTCGTCGAGCATGCTCGCCGAGGCGTCGACCAGCACCAGCACGCGCCGGCCGTCCACCCTGAGCGTCACCAGCTGCTCGCGGTCGAGGGGCGCCGGCACGGTCTCGGGCGGCGCGGTCTCGCGCAGGCGGCGCGTGCCTTCCTCGAGCTGCTTCAGGTCGGCCTTCAGCCGCTCGAGGCTCTCGCGGCGCGCCAGGGTGTCGTGCTCGTAGCGCGACAGCTCCTCCTCGGTGACGCGCAGCTTCTCCAGGATCTCGCGCGAGCGGCCGGCGGTCCGGTCGGCGCGGTCCTCGGTGGATTCCAGGGCATTGCGCAGCTCCGCGAGCTGCTTGTAGCCGTCGATGACCTCCTGCTCGAGGCGGCGCGCCTCGGCGCTGAGGTCGGTGTTCTCCTGGATGCGGTACAGCCCCGCCTGCGCGGCGATGATCGTGTAGAAGAGCACGACCGCGCCGAAGCCGCAGGAGATCACGTCCAGGAAGGACATGCTGAAGGTCGTGGTCTGGCGACGGGCCATCTCAGTCCGCCGCCACCAGCTCGAGCACGAAGCCGGGGCTGCCGACCCGGAGCCGGTCGCCGGCGCCCAGTTCGGACTCGCCGTCCACGCGCTCGCCGTTCACGAACGTGCCGTAGCGGCTGTGATCGCGCACCAGCGCGCGGCCGCGCTCGCGCACGAGGGTGCAGTGCGCGCGCGAGATGCCCTCGCCGCCGCCGCCGAGCGCGATCCGCCGGCCGGCGCCTTCGCCGAGCCCGACCACCAGCGGGCGCTCGTCGATCGCATGCGCGCGGCCGTCCAGGACCACGTGGGTCGCGGGCCGGCCGGTCGCGCGCCGCGGCGCGCCCGCCGCGGCCTGGCGGCGGGCGAGCGCGGTGACGAGTTGCGCCGGCTCGCCCGGGCCGATGTCGGCGGCACAGTCGGCCGCGGCGGCGGCCGCGGCGGACTCCGGAAGTTCGAGCACCTCGATGCCCGGCAGCGCGGCGAGGCGCGCGGCCAGCGCCGGCAGCCGCGCCACGCGCGCGCCGAGCGCGAGGGTGGTCGGCCGCTCGGGCCGGTAGCCGGCCTGCACGAGCTCGGCGACCTGCGCGTACCAGGCCTCGGAGGCGAGCGTGAACTGCTCGCGGCGCACGGTCGCGGCGAAGCTGCCCCCCGGCGCGTCGATCGCGACGTCGATGGATTCCTCCGCCGCGAGCTGCCCGAGCCAGCCCGGCAGCCGCTCGTAGAGCTGCTGCTCGGTGGCCGCCTGGTGCAGCGGGTCGAAGCGCGTGCGGCGCACCATCGCCTCGCTGACGAGCTGCGCCCACGCGCCGTACATCGCCTTGAGCCCGGCGCGCGGCGCGATCTCGACGCGCCGCCGGCGCAGGGTCGTCGCCCCGTCCATGACGGTCAGCACGGACTGGTACAGGTGCACGTCCAGGTGCAGCACGTCCGCGCGCGCCGCGAGGCCGGCACAGGCGGCGATTGCCGAGTCGACCACGCCGGCGACCGGGATGCCGATGCGGCGCGCGATGCCGAGCAGGAGCCCCGCCTGGTGCAGGCGCATGGAACCGGGCAGCGCGAAGACCGCTTCGTCGCCCGCAGCGGCGACGGCGCGCCAGACCTCGGCCAGGTGCGCATGCGCAAGGTCCGCGTGGGACAGCGTCGAGCCGCCGCCGCCCGCGAACGAATCCAGGGCGAGGTCGGACCAGAACCGGTCCGCCGCGAGCACCGGCTGCAGCCGCTGTTCGGCCGCGGCCGGCTCGCCGACCTTGAGGCCCCCGGGCGCGAGCAGCGCGACGCCGGGACTCGCAGCGACGCGCTCGCCTTCCCGCACGGCGACGAGCGCGGCGTCGACGACCTCGATTCCGATCGTCGCCATGTCAACGCACCTGCAGGTTCCGCAGCAGCCGGTTGTCGAGGTAGGTCTCGGCGTCGAGGACCAGCCGCTCCTGCGCGAGCTGCAGCTGGTGCAGCAGGAACATCAGCACCAGCGACAGCAGCAGCGCGACCAGCGTCGAGTTGAACGCGACGCCGAGGCCCTCGGTCACGCCCGAGATGTCGCCGGTCACGGCCTTGTGCGCCTGCGACAGCGCGTCGCCGATGCCGCGCACCGTGCCGATGAAGCCGATCGCCGGGATCGCCCAGGCGATGTAGCGGATCATCGACAGCTCCGAGTCGAGCCGCTCCGCCTCCGCGGCGCACACGGCGTGCCCCGCCTCGCTCACGTCCTGGACGTTGCGGGTGGCGCCGAAGCGCGCGAGCGCGGCCTTCGAGGCGCGCACGACCAGCGACTGCTGCTGCGCGGGCGGCAGCGTCTCGAGCTGGCGCACGTACTCGCGCGTGTCCTCCGGCAGGATGCGCATGCCCTCCGGGACGCGCACCGGGTCGCCGTCGAGCAGGTCCTGCTCGCGGCGCGTCGTCTGGTTCTTGAAGGCGATCATCGCCAGCGCCCAGAGCATGAGGATGACGCAGCTCTCCTGCTCCCAGTCCTTCATGATCACGAACAGCGAGCGCTCCGGCACGAAGTTCGGGTCCTTGCGCATCGCCTCGGACTGCACGGAGAGGATCGCCTGCGCATTCGGCCGCACCCAGGCGGTCCAGATCGCGTGCACGACGATCACGGCCGCGAGCAGCGAGCCCAGGCTGTAGAGGAACTCCTTCGGGTAGCGGGTTTTCATTCTTGTCCTCAGATGTCGATCGGGAACGAGACCGGGAAGTCGGCGCGCACCTTCTCGGTGGGATTGAAGCGCTGCGGGGGCGGCCCCGCCGGCGCGGCATCGGCCGGCAGCGGCGGCAGGCTGTCTTCCGCCTTCGCGTCCGGGGCGGGGGCGTCCCCGGGTGCGGCATCGGCGGGACGCTCTTCGCCGGCATCCGACCCCGTCTCCGGCCGAGCGGGCGGCTCTTCCGGCTGCGATGCCGGATCGGGCGCCGGCGGCTCGATGGCGAGCGCAGCCGCCACGAATGCGGCCGCCGCGAATGCGAGAACGACGCGCGGCGCGGTCATTCGGCGTACCTCGCGATGCGAAAGCCGAGGTCGGGCCGGCCGGCGGTGCCGGAGTCGCGCACGGCGAGCCGCAGTTCCGCCACCTTGCCGGTCATCCAGCCCGCGCCGCGGATCACGTAGCTGTCCCCGGTCTTCGGCCCGACCGGATCGACGGACAGGAATTCGGGCGAGACGACATATATCGAATAGCGGTCGGTGGTCCACTCGAGGACGTTGCCGCCGAGGTCGTGCAGGGCGAGCGGGTTCGCCGCAAAGCTGCCGACCGGCGCCGCCGCGCGGAATCCGTCGTCGAAGCCGGTGATGGTGACCGGCACCATGTAGATCGCCGTCGCGTCGGCCCAGTTGCCGGCGCGCGCCGGCACCGGCAGGTCGTTGCCCCAGGGGTACTTGCGCGTCGCGCGGGCGCCGTCGAAGCGCCCGGCGAACTCCCACTCGGCCTCGGTCGGCAGGCGGTAACCGGTGGTCGCGGGTTCAACGAGCTCGTAGCGGTCGCCGTTGCGCGCATAGGCGGGCGGCAGCTTCTCGCGCTGCGAGAGCCAGTTGCAGAACGCCGCCGCCTCCTGCCAGGTCACGCGCACCACGGGCTGGCGTTCGAGGTCGAGGGTCTCGTCCTTGAAGATGCCCGAGAGATGGTCCGCCTTGAACTCGCGGTACTCGCGGTTCGTCACCTGGAAGCGGCCGATGTAGAACGGCCGGCGCAGCTCGACCTGCCGCTCGGCCTCGTTCGAGCGGCGGCCCGGTTCGCGACGCGGGCTGCCCATGGTGAAGCGCCCGCCGTTCGCCAGCACCAGCACCTGGCCGAGCGAATTGGTGCGCGTCGCCGGCAGGCTGGCGATGCGCGCCTCGCCCGCAGTCTTCAGCGCGTACTCCACGACCTGGGTCTGGCCTTCGCGCGGGGTCACCGTGGCGCGGAACGGTTCGAGGCCGGCCTTGCGCACTTCGATCACGTGCGGCGCCGCGGACAGCGAGAGCGTCTGGTTGGCCGGTCCGCGCGAGGCGCCGTCGACGTAGAGCACCGCGTCGGCGGGCTGGCCGGTGACCCGGACGTCGCCGAGCACGGCCACGAGGTCGACCGCGATGCGGCGCTCGGCGCGGCTCTCGACGGCGACGGACTGCGTCGCGGGCGCGTGTCCCGCCAGCGTCAGCAGGACTTCCTGCGGCACGCCGGGCGGCACGCCGACCGTGAGCGGCGTCCGGCCGCGATAGCGCCCGCCGATGCTGACGTCCGCGCCGGCCGGCCGACTCTGGACCGTGAGCCGGCCATCGGGCATGCCGAGCTCGACCGGCCCGATCGCGAGCGGCTGGCCTGCGACCACCGTGATCGGGCTTTCGAAGCGGCGGAAATCGGGGTGGACCAGGGCGAGCGTGTAGCGGCCGGCATCGAGTTCGGTCTCGAGCGGCGTCGCGCCGAGCTCGCGGTCGTCCGCCCACACGGTCGCGCCGGCGGGCACGGAACTCACCGTCACGCGGGCAAAGGTCGGTTTCAACGCGACCTTCAGTTCCTGGCGCTCGCCGCCGCCCGCCACCTCGAGGCGCAGGCGCTCCTCGGCGTGGTGCGGCGCGAGGATCGAAAGCTCGCGCGTCCCGGCGCGCAGTTCGTGCTCGCCCGGCAGCTTGCCGATCGTCACGCCGTCGACGGCGAGCGTCGCCTCGATGCCGCCGGTGTCGATGGCGACAACGCCCGGCAGGCGCTCGAGCGCGACGACGTAGCGCTGGCCGGACTGGCGCCCGACGCGCGCCGCCCGCCGCGCCGTCGCGTAGCCCTCGGCCTCCACGACCAGCTCGTAGTCCCCCGGCGGCACGAGGTAGCGGCCGCCGAAGCCGAAGTCCAGCGCCGTGCCGACGAAGTCGACGTCGTCGAAATCGACCGCAGGGTCGGAGGCGACCTCGACGGCGGGTGCGTAGAACAGGAACAGCAGGATGGCCGCGGTCGCCGCGATGCCGCCCCAGCGCAGCCACGCGAGCCGGCCCGGCGCGGAACGCGGCCGCGGCGCGGCCGGCGCCGCGCGCGGTTCGTACGCGATCACCTCGATCGGCTGGCGATCGCCGGCCGCCTCGTCGGCGGCCTGGCTCGCGAATGCCGGCGGGCGCGTCACGTTCGCGACGCCGCCGTGGCGCACGACGATCGTCGCGCGCCCGTCGCGGTCCTCCAGCGCGATGGCGACGCCGTCGAGCGCGTCGGCTCCGGCGCCGGGCTCCGACGTCACGGCGAGGCCCTGCGTCGTCAGCGCGACGCGCGCGCGGACTTCGCCCGGCCCGCAGCCGGGAATTACCACGGCCGCGCCCGCCCCGCCGACGGTCAGCGGCATCTCGGAGGGCAGGATCCTGCGCGCGCCGAGCGGGTCCTCCAGCCAGAGTTCTTTCAAATCGGCTCCTCGCATCGCACGACCACCGCCGCGGACCCCGCGCCCGGCGGCAGGACCACCTCGCGCCGGACGTCACGATAACCGTTGCGCGTGCCCACCACGGTATAACGGCCCGGCAGCAACTCGACTTCGCGCGTGGCGAAACTGCCGTACTGGCCCACGCGATAGATCGCGACCTGGGTCTGCCCGTCCGACTGGAGCCGCAGGCGCACGGGCCGCTCGGCGGCCTCGGCGAGGCGCGCCAGCTCGCGCGCCGAAGCGGCCAGCCGTTCGCGCGGGTTGCCGGTCGTGCCCGCCGTCGCGATCAGGCTCTTCGCCTCGGCCCGCCCGGCCGCGTCCCACAGCCGCTCGGGCTCGGTATTCAGAGCGTCGATGCGGCGCTGCAGTTCCGCGCGCGGCGTCGATCGCGCCAGCCCGTCGCGCGCGGCCTCGAGCGTCGGTTCGAGGCCGGCCGCCTCGCGCCAGGCCTCGAGCGCCTCGTCCCAGCGCTCCTCGCCCTCCGCGGCGCGCGCGCGCGCGGTCAGCACGTCGAGCGCCGAGGCGCGCTGGCCCTGCTCGAGCGAGGCGATGGCGTCCCGCGCCTCGCGCGAGCCGGGGCGCAGCGACAACGCCTGGTTGAACGCGGCGCGGGCCGAATCGTTGCGGCCGGCGGCGGCATCGGCGAACCCGCGCGACATGGCGACCGAGAAGGCATCGGCGCTGCGATTCGCGGCCAGGCGATCGAGCCCGGCCTGCGCGCCCGGCACGGCGCCATCGATGGCGAGCGCCTTGCGAAAACCCGCCTCCGCGGAAGATCCGCGGCCGGCCTGCTCGTCACGCTGGGCCGCGTCGACGAGCGCGAGGGCGTCGTCCAGGCGCCCGGCGCGCGCGAGGCCGGCGGTCGCCGGCGGGTGGTTCGGCTGCATCGCGAGCGCGAGGCCGAAAGCCTCGCGCGCGGCACCGGTCCGCGCCGAGGCGAGCGCATCCTGTCCGCGCTTCATGGCCGCGGCCAGCGCTTCCGGCAGTGTCTTTTCGAGTGCGGCCAGGCGGGCCGAGGCGGCATCCCAGAGCCCGGCGGCCTCGGCGTAATCGCCGACCGCAAAGCGTTGCGCCGCCTGCGCACCGCCGTCGCGCGCCTGCGCGAACTCCGCGGTCGCCCAGCGTGCCGCGGCACGCGCATCCAGCGCCTTGAACGCCGTGTCGAACCGGTCGCGCGCGGCGGCGGCCTGGTCGCGCGCGCTCTCGCGCGCCTTCTGCTGCTCGGCCGCCGTCTGCCGGGCCTGGTCCGCCTGCATCGCCTCGCTGCGCGCCTTGCGGGCGAGGTCCGAACCGCCGGTCCCGCCCTGCGGCAGAACGAACAGCGCAACCAGCGCGATCGCGATGGCCGCGCCGAGGGCGAGCGGCAGCCAGCGCGGGAACCCGCGCCGCGTCGGCGCGGCCGCGGCCGGCACTTCGTGGACCAGCGGGGCCAGCGTCCCGCCCTCGTCGGAGGCCGCGGCGGCGAGGCGCGAGCGCACCGCGGCCGCGGAGGCGGGCCGTTCGGAAACCGACTTCGCCAGCAGGCGCAGCGCGAGGTCGCGCACGGCGACCGGCACTTCGCCGCGCGGCAGGAGCGGCGGCACCGGCTCGTGCAGCACGCGATCGCGGGTGATCTCCGGGTACCAGGGCGGGTGGCCGGCGATCAGCTCATAGAGCAGCGCGCCGAAGGCGTACAGGTCGTCGGCGACGGACGCGGGCTCGCCGCGCAGCTGCTGCGGGCTCGCGTTGTACGGCGAGCCGCCCGCCGGCGCCGCACCCGCGAGCGCAGTGAGGCCGAAGTCGGCGAGCTTCGCGCGGCCGGCGGCGTCCAGCAGCACGTTCGCGCACTTGAGGTCGCGGTGCATCAGGCCCGCGCCGTGCAAGGCCTCGAGCGCCGCGGCGACGCCGTCCGCCGCGGCCGACCAGCTCTCGAAGGAACGGCCGCGCAACTGGCCGAGGTCGCCGCCCTCGAGGAACTCCATGGCCAGGAAGGTCCGGCCCGCGGCGCGCTCGAGGCCGTGGACCTGCACGACGTGCCCGGCCGGCAGCGACTGCGCGCGCGCGACCTCGTCCTCGAGGCGCGCGATGCGTGCCGCGTCATCCGCGACGGCATCGTCGAGGAACTTGAGCGCCACGCGCTCGCCGCGCGAACGGTCGACGGCGAGCCACACCTCGGCGCTGCCGCCACGGCCGATCCGTCGCACCAGCACGAACCGGGCGCCGAGTTCGAGCCCGGGAGTCAGCTCCGTCATCCGGGATCAACCCGTGCCGCTGGACTGCGCGGCGGTCGTCTTGGCGTCGGCGGCAGGCGCGACCGGCGCCGTGGGAACCAGCCCGGTCTCTTCCTTGTAGAGTTCGTGCAGCAGCCGGCGCCATTCCGCGTACTGCTGCTCGGCGGTGCCGGTCAGGCGCAGCGTGCGCCCCTCGACGTCCACCACCAGGGGCGCGGCCTCGGTCTGGAAGGATCCCGAGATTTCCTTGATGGACTCGGAGTGGATCTTCGCTTCCTCGTGCTTCTTGTAGCCGCTGATGATGCCGGCCACGCCGCCGGCCACGCCGCCGTAGCGGGCGGCGTCCGCGACCCGCGAACAGTTGCGGTCCGAGCAGCTGTCGGGAACGAAGATGGCGGCCGCGACCGCGGCGGCGCCGAGGATCATGCGGTTGCGCGCCTGGGCCTTCAGCTTCTCCTCCGACGTGATTTCCTCGTAGGTGTAGCTGCGCCAGCTCGTGTACGGCTGCTCGAGGCGCTCGCTGAAGGCGGCGTAGTTCTCGCTGACCGTGTCGATCATGCTGTAGTCGCGCTCGCGGATCTGGTCGATGCGCTTGACCAGCAGGTCGTCCTCCGCGGGCAGGCGCAGCACCTTGTACTCGCCGGTGCGCTTGTTCTGGGCGAGGTACTCGCTGAAGGCGACCGGCGCGAAGTCCGCGGCGAAGCGCATCTCGCTCACGCGGCGGATGTTCGCGAGCTCGGCGCCGTCCTTCAGCTTGCGCGCGGCGAGCAGGTCGTTGGCGATCGCCACGTACACGTTCTCGAACGGGTCGCGGTCGGCGACGTAGTTCTCGCGATACACGCGCGTGTCCGCGCGGCCCTCGTATTCCTTCTTCTCGATCCACAGCCTGCCGGTCGCGTCGCGGGCGGTGATCTCGAGCTTCAGCCGGGCGCCGTTCGACTCGATGATCCGGCCGTCCACGGTGACGTCGAAGGAACTGACCGTGGCCGGCACGACGCGCGCCGCGCCCCAGTGCCCGGTGTCCTCGAGCGTGTCGCGCAGCTGCATGGCAATGTAGCGCGCCTCGGCGCGGCGGATGTCCGGCCAGATGCGTTCCTTGTCCTGCAGCTCCGGGTCGTCCTCCACCCCCGGCGGGATCCCCGGGTCGAGGATGTGCACGCCGACGTCGAGCAGCTGGTCCGAGGGAATCTCGGCCGTCGCCTGCGTCGCCTGAAGCACCGGCACCGGGCGCGTTTCCTTCACGCAGCCGACGGCCGCCATCGCGCCCGCCAGCAGAATCACCCATCCGGTCTTGCGCATCTTCGTCTTCACGCCGGGTCCTCAGCGCCCTTTCTTGTAGCGACGGTATTCCTCCCAGAGCGCTTCGCGCAATTCCGGGTCCGTCTCCTTCATCGCGGCCTCGCGGATCTGCCGGGCGACGATGTCGTCGTCGCGGCCGTCGGGGATGTCCGCCGGGATCGCGCTCGGCCCGCTGCCGCCGGCGTTGCCGCCGCCGACGCCGCCCTGCTGGCTGGACGGGCCGCCCTGCTGCGCGCCGCCTTCGCCGCCCTCACCGCCGGCGCCGCCGCCTTCACCCGTGCCTTCGCCGGCGCCGCCGGTCGATTCGAGGCTGCCTTCGCGACGCTGCCCGCCGTCGCCCTCGCCGCCGTCTCCGCCACTGCCGGCCTCGTCTTCGCCGCCCGGCCCGCTGCCGCCGGCACCGCCGCCGGCCCCTTCACGCTCCTTCGCGATGTCCGCCTGCGCCGTGCGTACGGTGGCGTCGAACGTGCCGAAGGTCTCGTCGAGCCGGCGACCGATCTGTTCACTGCGACTGGCGCCTCCGCCACCCGCTGCCGGACCCTGGCCGGCGGACCCGCCCGTCTGCCCGGGATCGCCGGCGCCGCCGCCCGCGCTGCCGGTGGCGCCACCGGCCGTGCCGACCGCGCCACCCATCGCGCCGCCCGAGGCATCGCCACCCGCGCCGCTTGCTTCGCCGGCCGCACCACCGGCGGCTCCGCCAGCCGCACCGCCGGCGGGGCTGCCGCTGCCCGTTCCCGGCGAGCCGCCGGATCCGGGCATGCCCGGCATTCCGGGGGCACCGCCCGCCGCGCCGGTTCCGGATCCCGCGCCGGGCTCACCCGGGGCACCGCCGGGCTGTCCACCCGGCAGCCCCCCGGGCAGGCTGCCCGGCAAGCCGCCCGGCAGGCTGCCGACCTGGGGGTCCACGCAACCCTCGACCTGGAATCCGCCATCGTCTTCCGCCGTATTCGGGTCGTCGGTACTCACGCAGGGCCGGCCGTCCGCGGTCTGGCCACCGCTGGCGCCGCCCGCCGCGCCGGATTCCGCGCCCTGGCTGCCGCTCGCGCCGCCGGACGCACCGGAATCCGGGCCCTGGCCACCTTCGCCGCCGCCACCCTCGCTTCCCCGCGCGCCACCGGACGCGCCGCCGGATTCGCCCGGCATGGGAATCGGCGCGGAGGTGCCGGCCGAGCTTTCGCTTTCCGCGGGAAATTCCGACGACGAACCCCCGCCGCCGCTGCTGCCTCCGGCGGAACCCTCGCCGCCGCCCGAGGATCCGCCCCCGGAAGAACCGCCCCCGGAAGAACCGCCTCCGGACGAACCGCCCCCACCCGACGAGCCGCCGCCCCCGCTGGAGCCGCCGCCGCCGGATTGCTGGCCACCGCCCGAGGAGCCGGAACTGCCACCCGACCGCTGAGAGGACTGCTGGGTCATGCAGCCGACCAGGATGCCCAGGGCCGCCGCAATGGCGATGGCGCGCAGAATGCGAGTGGATCTCATCTCAGTCTCCCGGCCGGAACCCTCGGGCGGGCCGCCGGCAAAGGGTCAATCCGTCCAACTTGGAGGCCCGGCTGCCGGCATTGGTTCACCGCCCGGACCCGGTCCGGTCAGGTGCCCGCGGCTTGCGCCGGGATGTCCTCGCCCTTCAGGAAGGAGCCGAGCTGGCCGGCCAGCCGGTCGCAGGCCGTCCCCTGCACGCGCGCGATGAACGGCAGCGGGACGATCACGCCGACCAGGGCCGAGGTGCCGGTGACGTTGGTCGTCACCGATCCCGCGGTCCGCGCGGTGTTGAGGTCCCAGACGGTCGCCTCGTAGTCGGATTCCTTTTCCCACCAGCCGAAGCCGATGCAGCCGCCGCCGGCCGGGCCGAGCGTGCAGGTGATGGAGCCGCCGCTGTCGGTCTGGCGGGTCCCGCCGTCGACCCAGACGATATAGCGCACGCCGCTCTCGGCGATGCGGTCGGCGACGACGTCCTTGGCGAGCAGCTTGCTCACGCCCTCCGGCCGCTGCGGCGCGGTCGAAGGCTCGAGCCAGGGGAACATCGAATCCACGAAATCGTCGTTCGCGCGGACCTGGATGCCGGCCTGGCGCGTCATCTTCTCGCCGACGCAGTCCATGAAATCGTCTTCGGCGGTGATGCCCTCGACGTGCGGCTTGGCGAGCAGCACGACCGCTTCATGCGAGGCGATCTTGGTCGTGAGATGGCGGTCTTCCTCGAGCTGCGCCGTCATGCAGCCCGAGAGCAGCACGAGGGTCGCGGCGCCCGTGCCCGCGCGATGCATCGACCGGAATGCCAGGCGCATCATGAGAGTCCTCCTCGACATGCGCTCCCCGCGAGCACCGAGTATACGCCGGGGTCACCACAGTTCCATCTGTCCGGGAGAGCGTCTTGGCGGAGTGAACAGCGCCGTCGTGAGCGGCTCCTCGCGATGGCTGCCGAGCCCGTTCCGGAGACAGGCGGCCTCGAATCGCCGCCGCAGCAGCGCGGCCCAGGGGCCCTGGCCGCGCATGCGCTGCCCGAAACGCGGGTCGTTGTCGCGCCCGCCGCGCAGCTCGCGGATCCGGTGCCGGACCTTCTGCGCCCGGTCGGGAAAATGCAGGTCGAGCCACTCAAAGAAGAGTTCCCTCACTTCGCCCGGCAACCGCAGGAGGACATAACCTGCCGTTTTCGCGCCCGCCGCGGCCGCGGCGTCGAGCACGGCCTCCAGCTCGTGGTCGTTGATCGCGGGCACCACCGGCGCATACATCACGCCGACCGGGATCCCCGCGGCCGCGAGCCGCCGGATGGCCGCCAGCCGCGCCCCGGGCGAGGCCGCGCGCGGCTCCATGCGGCGCTTCAGTTCGTCGTCGAGCGTCGTCACACTGACAAAAACCTTGACCAGTCGTTCCGCGGCCAGGCGCGACAGGATGTCGATGTCGCGGACGACGAGCGCTCCCTTGGTCACGATCGTCACCGGATGATGGGCCTCGGCGAGCACCTCGAGGATGGAACGGGTGATGCCCAGCTTGCGCTCGAGCGGCTGGTAAGGATCGGTATTGGCGCCCAGGTTGATCGCACTCGGCCGGTAGCTGCGGCGGCCGAGTTCTTCGCGCAGGTGGGCCGAGGCGTCCTTTTTGTAAAAGAGCTTCGTCTCGAAATCCAGCCCGGCCGAAAGTCCCATGTACTGGTGGCTGGGACGGGCGTAGCACCAGACACAACCATGCTCGCATCCGCGGTACGGGTTGATCGATTGATCGAACGGAATGTCCGGCGAGTTGTTGCGCGTGATGACGCTCGCCGGCGGCTCGGCCTGCACCGTGGTCTCGATCGGGGGCAACTCCTCCTCGGCAATGCCCCAGCCGTCGTCCACCGCCTCGAGCACGCGCGACTCGAAGCGCCCGGTTCGGTTGGAGAGCGCCCCGCGGGTCTTGTCGGGGGTCGGATGCATACTGTATGGATATACAGCTGCTCCGCCGCCCGGTCAAGCGGCTATTTGGGCTGGGGGAACTCGTCGATGCGCCGCAGGGCCGGGAACCATCGCATCCACAGTCCTGCGATCGCGAAACTCGCGATACCGCCGACGACGACCGCGGGCTTCAGCCCCCACCAGGCCGCCGTCACGCCGGATTCGAACTCGCCGAGTTCGTTGGATGCACCGATGAACACCGCATTCACCGCGCTGACGCGACCGCGGATCCCGTCCGGCGTCTCGAGCTGCACCAGCATGTGGCGGATGTAGACGCTCACCATGTCCGAGGCGCCGATGATGACCAGCGCCGCAAGCGACAGGAAAAAGTCGCGCGAGAGGCCGAACACCACCGTCGCGAGGCCGAAGGCCGCCACACCGGCGAACATCTTCGCGCCTACGTGGCGCGTGATCGGCCGCCAGGCGAGGAACAGGGCGACCACGGCGGCGCCGATGCCGGGTGCGGCGCGCAGCCAGCCGAAACCGTCGGGCCCGACGTGCAGGATGTCGCTCGCGATCGCGGGCAGGAGCGCGACCGCGCCGCCGAACAGCACGGCGAACAGGTCGAGCGACACGGCGCCCAGGATCACCTTCCTGCGCCAGACGAAGCGCAGGCCCTCCAGCAGCGTGTGCCAGCTGTCCGGCGTGTCCGGCCGGGCCGGCTTGACGGTCTTCACGCCGACGATGAACAGGAAAGCCGCGGCGAGCAGCCCCGCGACCGAGGCGTAGACGACGTCCGGGCCGGCGAGATACACGAGGCCGCCGATCGCGGGACCGGCGATGGTCGAGACCTGCCAGGTGCTAGAGTTCACCGCGACGGCGCGCGAGAAGAGCGCCGGCGGCACGAGGTTCGGCATGATCGCCTGCCCGGCCGGCATCGAAAACGCGCGCGCGACGCCGAACACCACCATCACCGCGAACACCGGCCAGGCGACGGCGAGCCCGGAGAGCGTGAAGGCGAGCAGCGCGAGCGCGCAGAAGAACTCGAGCGCGATGCAACCCGCGAGGACGCGGGCGCGGTTGTAACGGTCCGCGACATGGCCCGCGGGCAGCACCAGCAGCACGAACGGCAGGAACTGCGAGAGGCCGACCAGGCCGAGGTCCAGCGGGTTACCCGTGATCGCGTAGACCTGCCAGCCGACCGCGACGGTCTGCATCTGCACGGCGACCGAGGCGAGCAGGCGCGCGGACAGGAAGCGCGTGAAGGCTGGGTACTGCAGCAGCCGCCCCAGCGGCGCGCCCGTGCTCTCGGGAGGAGCCATGCGCAGGGCTCAGTGCCCGACGAGCAACCGCAACATGCGCCGCAGCGGCTCGGCCGCGCCCCACAGGAGCTGGTCGCCGACCGTGAACGCGGTGACGTAGTCCTCGCCCATGGCGAGGTGCCGGATGCGGCCGACCGCGATGGCGAGCGTGCCGGTCACCGCCGCGGGCGTGAGCCCGGCGAGCGAGGCCTCGCGCGCGTTGGGCACCAGCCGCACCCACTCATGCGCGCCGGCGATCGTGCGCTCGACGTCGGCGATCGGCATCGGCCGCTTCAGCTTGATCGTCACCGCCTGGCTGTGGCAACGCATCGCGCCGATGCGCACGCACAGGCCATCGATCGGCACCGGCGCCGACGAGCGCCCGAGGATCTTGTTGCCCTCCGCGCCCGCCTTGAACTCCTCGCGGCTGCTGCCGTTGCCGAGGTCACGGTCGATCCAGGGCAGCAGGCTCCCCGCGAGCGGATGACCCAGCCGCTCGACCGGCATGCCCGCCGTGAGCGCGGCGCCGACACGCCGGTCGATCTCCAGGATCGCGCTCGAGGGATCCTCGAGCAGCGCGCCGGCGGCGCGATGCAGGTGGCCCATCTGCGCGAGCAGCTCGCGCATCTCGCGCGCACCGGCGCCCGAGGCCGCCTGGTAGGTCATCGACGTCATCCACTCGATGAGCCCGGCGCGGAACAGGCCGCCGAAGGCCATGAGCATCAGGCTCACGGTGCAGTTGCCGCCGATCCAGTCGCGGCGGCCCGCCGCGAGCGCGGCGTCGATCACCGGCCGGTTGACCGGGTCGAGGATGATCACCGCCTCGTCCTTCAGGCGCAGCATTGATGCCGCATCGATCCAGTGGCCGGCCCAGCCGCGCGCGCGCAGCTTCGGATGCACCAACTCGGTGTAGTCACCGCCCTGGCAGGAGACCAGGATGTCGCAGCCGGCGAGCGCGTCGAGGTCGTTCGCGTCGGCGACGACGGATGCGCCCAGCCCGACGTCCGGCGCCGCGCCGCCCGCCTGCGTGGTCGAGAAGAAGCGCGGCTCGATGACCGCGAAGTCGCCCTCGGCGCGCATGCGCTCGACCAGGACGGAGCCGACCATCCCGCGCCAGCCGACCAGCCCGGTCTTCGGTTTCGAGGGCATATACTCGCTTGTTGCAGCGCAAAGTGCGCACTATAGCGTGCCGCCGAGGGGAGCCCGCAATGAGCGAACAGCAGCCGCAGTTGTCCGTGCCGGCCGTAGCCGCCTGGGGACCGACCTTCGACGTCGGCCGCGCGACCGATGCCTACATCGCGACCATACCCGCCGCCGACCGCGCGAAATCCGACGCGTACTTCGAAGGCGGCTACTGGATCGGGCTCTGGGGCACGCTGATTACCGTCGCCCTGTGCCTCGTGCTGCTGCACTTCCGGTTCGCCGCGCGCCTGCGCGACCTGGCCGCCGCGCGCGGGCGCGGGCCGTGGGTGCAGTCGCTCGTCGTCGCGCTCGGCGTGATGCTCGCGCTTGCGGTGCTGTCCCTGCCCTGGGCGCTCTACACGGACTACTTCCGCGAGCACCAGTACGGGATGTCCAACCAAACCGCCGGCGGCTTCCTCGGCGAGTGGCTGATCGGCACGGTGATCGGCGTCCTGTTCGTCGGCTTCGCCGTCTCCGGCATCTACGCGCTCGTGCGGCGCGTGCGCGAGCGCTGGTGGCTGTGGGCGAGCGGCGTGACATTCCTGTTCATCCTGTTCGTGTTCACGGTCCAGCCGGTCGTGGTCGAGCCGCTGTTCAACGACTACCAGCCGCTGCCGGCGGGCGAGGTGCGCGACTCGATCCTCGAACTCGCGGCCGAGGCCGGCGTGCCGGTGAACGACGTCTACTGGTTCAACGCCTCGAAGCAGACCAAGCGCATCAGCGCCAACGTTTCCGGCCTCGGCGGCACGGCGCGCATCGCGCTCAACGACAACCTGCTGAACGGCACCTCGCTGCCGGAGATCCGCGCGGTCATGGGCCACGAGATGGCGCACTACAGCCTGCACCACGGCATCAAGCTCGGGCTCGGCTTCACGCTCGCGCTCGGCATCGGCTACCTCGTGATCCACCGCGCCTTCGGGCGGTTCCAGCGGCGGCACGGCGACCGCTGGGGCATCCGCGACCTCGCCGACCCGGCGGGACTGCCGCTCGCGTTCGCGATCTTCACGGTCGTGATGTACCTGCTCACGCCGGTCACCAACTCGATGGTGCGGGCGGCGGAGAACCAGGCGGACGCGTTCGGGCTGGACGCCGCGAAGGAGCCGCACGGGTTCGCGTCGGTCGCCATGCGGCTGTCGACGTATCGCAAGCTGGAGCCGGGGTCGCTGGAGGAGCTCGTGTTCTACGACCATCCCAGCGGGCGGGCGCGCGTGGAACGATCAATGCGCTGGCTGGCGGAACACCCCCCGCAGTAGCGCACATCGGAACGGTCGCGCGCATGGCGCGCGTGCGTCGCTGGCGGGACTCCCGCTCGTTCGCTCCGCCGGAACTTTAGTCGCTCACTCGCGGGTCCCGCCGCGCTCGCACGCGCCCGATACCTCGCGGCGGTCCACGCGCGCGCCGGCCGGCCGGGACGTGCCGCGCGCGCGCTTGGCCGGCCGGGGACCCTCGCTCGCTCCGCCGGAACTTTAGTCGCTTCGCTCGGGGACCCGTCCGGCCGGCGCGCGCGCGTGATGCGTCGCGGCGTGTCGTGCGCGTGAACGACCGCGGCGTGTCGGGCGCGGTCCCGGCGTACGTGTACCGAATGCGGGGCGGCGCGGCGATGCGCTGACGAGCGCCGGGCGGGTCCCCGAGCGAGCGAATGCGGTCGCCGCCCTGAGCGAGCGAGGGTTCCCGCCCGGCGCTCGTTCGCGCAATGTCGAGCCGGTCAGCGGCTGGGGGTCAGGCCGGCGGGCACGAGCGAGAGGAGTTCGTCGCTGGCGATGACCGCCTTCGCCGCGGCGATGTCGGGCGCGAACAGGCGGTCGTGGTCGTAGAAAGCGACGCGCTTGCGCAGCATCGCGTGGGCGGCTTCGAGCGCCGGGCTGGAGGCGAGCGGGCGGCGGAAGTCGAGGCCCTGCGCCGCGGCGAGCAGCTCGATCGCCAGCACGCCGCGCGTGTTCTCGACCATCGGACCGAGGCGGCGCGCGGCGAAGGTCGCCATGCTGACGTGGTCCTCCTGGTTGGCGGAGGTCGGCAGGCTGTCGACCGAGGCCGGGTGCGCGAGCGACTTGTTCTCCGAGGCGAGCGCCGCGGCGGTCACCTGCGCGATCATGAAGCCGGAGTTGAGGCCGCCGTGGCGCACGAGGAAGGCCGGGAGCTGGCTCAGGCTGTCGTCGATCAGCATCGCGATGCGCCGCTCGGCCAGCGCGCCGATCTCGGCGATCGCGAGCGCGAGGTTGTCGGCGGCGAAGGCGACCGGCTCGGCGTGGAAGTTGCCGCCGGAGAGCACCTCGCCCTCCTTGCCGAACACCAGCGGGTTGTCGGAGACGCCGTTCGCTTCCAGCAGGAGCGTGCGTGCGACGTCCTGCACCTGCTGCAGGCAGGCGCCGGCGACCTGCGGCTGGCAGCGCAGCGAGTACGGGTCCTGCACGCGGTCGCAGTGCTCGTGGCTGCGCCCGATGTCGCTCTCGCCGAGCACGGCGCGGAATGCGGCGGCGACCGCGATCTGGCCGGGCTGGCCGCGCGCCAGGTGGATGCGCGCGTCGAAAGGCGTGCGGCTGCCGAGCGCCGCGTCCACGGACATCGCGCCGGTGAGGATGGAGCCGGCGAGCAGGTCTTCGGCGGCGAACAGCGCCTCGAGCGCGAGCGCGGTCGAGACCTGCGTGCCGTTCAGGAGCGCGAGGCCTTCCTTCGGGCCGAGCTCGAGCGGCTCGATGCCGGCGGCCTTCAGCGCCGATGCGCAATCCGCTTCCTTGCCCTGCACGCGCACGCGGCCCTCGCCGATCAGCGCAAGCGAGAGGTGCGCGAGCGGCGCGAGGTCGCCGGAGGCGCCGACCGAACCCTGTGCGGGCACGAGCGGGTGGATGCCCGCGTTCACGAGCGCGAGCAGGCGCTCGATGACGACGGCGCGCACGCCGGAGAAGCCGCGCGCGAGGCTCGCGGCCTTCAGCACCATGACGAGGCGCACGGTCGAATCGGCGAGCGGGTCGCCGACGCCCGCGGCGTGCGAGCGCATCAGGTACAACTGCAGCTTCGCCAGCTCGTCGTCGGAGATGCGGGTCTTCGCCAGCTTGCCGAAGCCGGTGTTGATGCCGTAGAGCGACTCGCCGGCGGCAAGCCGCGCGCGTACCGCGGCCAGCGCCGCCTCGACGGGCCTGCGCCAGCCTTCGCTGAGCGCCACGGCATCGTCGCCGCGCGCGATGCGGCGCAGGTCGGAAAGCGCGATCGAACCGGGCTTCAGCGTGATCGCAGGCATCAACGCACCGACGGCAGGTCGAGGCCCTGCTCGCGCGCGCAGGCGATGGCGAGTTCGTAGCCGGCGTCCGCGTGGCGCATGACGCCGGTGCCCGGGTCGTTCCTCAGCACGCGCGCGATGCGCGCGGCGGCGGCGTCCGTGCCGTCGCAGACGATCACGACGCCGGCGTGCTGCGAGAAGCCCATGCCGACGCCGCCGCCGTGGTGGATGGACACCCAGGTCGCGCCGCTCGCGGTGTTGAGCAGCGCATTGAGGAACGCCCAGTCGGAGACGGCGTCGGAGCCATCCTGCATCGCCTCGGTCTCGCGGTTCGGGCTTGCGACCGAACCGGAATCGAGGTGGTCGCGGCCGATCACGACCGGCGCCGAGAGCTCGCCCTTCGCCACCATCTCGTTGAAGGCGAGCCCGAGCCGCGCGCGGTCCTTGAGACCGACCCAGCAGATGCGCGCGGGCAGCCCCTGGAAGGCGATGCGCTCGCGCGCCATGTCGAGCCAGCGGTGCAGGTGCACGTTGCCCGGCGTCAGCTCGCGGACCTTCGCGTCCGTCTTATGGATGTCTTCCGGGTCGCCCGAGAGCGCCACCCAGCGGAACGGGCCGATGCCCTCGCAGAACAGCGGCCGGACGTAGGCCGGAACGAAACCGGGGAAGTCGAAGGCGTTCGCGAGGCCTTCGTCCTTGGCCACCTGGCGGATGTTGTTGCCGTAGTCGAAGGCGACCGCGCCTTGCGCCTTGAGGTCGAGCATCGCCTGCACGTGCACCCTCATCGAGGCCCGGGCCTCGCGCTCGATGCGCGCCGGGTCCTTCTGCCGCGCCTCGGCCGCCTGTGCCATCGTCCAGCCGCGGGGCAGGTAGCCGTTGCGCGGGTCGTGGGCCGAGGTCTGGTCGGTCACGGCATCCGGCACGACCTTGCGCCGCGCGAGCTCCGGGAAGACGTCGGCGGCATTGCCGAGCAGGCCCACCGAGACGGCCTTCTTCGCGCGCCTTGCCTCGTCGATCATCGCGAGCGCCTCGTCGAGGCTCGTCGCCTTGCGGTCCACGTAGCGCGTGCGCAGGCGGAAGTCGATGCGCGACTCGTCGCACTCGACGGCGAGCATCGAGAAGCCGGCCATGGTTGCGGCGAGCGGCTGCGCGCCGCCCATGCCGCCGAGGCCGGCGGTCAGGATCCAGCGGCCGCGCGCGTCGCCGCCGAAATGGCTGCGCGCGCAGGCGCCGAAGGTTTCGTAGGTGCCCTGCACGATGCCCTGCGAGCCGATATAGATCCAGGAGCCCGCGGTCATCTGGCCGAACATCATCAGGCCCTTGCGGTCGAGCTCGTGGAAGTGCTCCCAGGTCGCCCAGTGCGGCACGAGGTTCGAGTTCGCGATCAGGACGCGCGGCGCGTCGGCGTGCGTCTTGAAAACGCCGACGGGCTTGCCCGACTGCACGAGCAGCGACTCGTCGTCCTTCAGGCGGCGCAACACGGAAAGGATGGTGTCGAAAGCCTCCCAGCTGCGCGCGGCCTTGCCGATGCCGCCGTAGACGACCAGCCGGTCCGGGTGTTCCGCCACCTCCGGATCGAGGTTGTTTTGCAGCATCCGGTACGGCGCTTCGGTCAGCCAGCTTCCGCAATTCAGGGACTTGCCGCGTGGCGCGCGCACGACGCGCGGGCCGGACACGATCGATTGAGGCTTTGCGTTCATCGACGCGCAGGATACCGGATGGCGGGTCAGTCGCGCCGGGCCGTGATGCCGGGAAACCGTTCGATGCGCCCGACCTTGTCCACGGCGGCGCGGACGTCGGCGCGGTCCCGCAACGCCGCACGGCGGACGCGCAACGTCCGGGCGAACGGGAGGTCGTGCTGCCCCGCATCCGGCATGACCTGGAGCGCAAGCAGCGCGTCCACCCGCTGCTCCCCGTCTTCGAGCCGGCGGATCATGAGCGCGGCAGCGCCATCGAGATCATTCGAACAGAGCAGCGCCCGCGAGTAGGCCCCGGGATTGTCGGCTTCGTGCGCCTTCAGGTGCGCGAGGCCCGCCGTCCGCATCTTCTCGTCCTTCAGTTGGACGCCCGCGCAGGCGCGGATCGCCTCTATCCAGCCCTGCCCGTAGGGGCTCGCCTCGCCGATGCGCGGGATCAGCGCGACGGCCTCGGCGGCGCGCCCTTCGTCGACCAGGAATCCGCCGAGGTTGATGATGTTGCTGACGTTGGGCTCGCCGCGCTCCGCGAGGCCCGCCGCCATGACGAGGGCGGCGCGGCCCTCGTCCCTCCGGCCGAGTCCGTACAGGAAGTAGCCGCGCAGGTTGACGACCCAGTTGCGGTACTCCTGCGCGTCGGCGAACGCGGCGGGATCCGCCGCATCGCGGGCGAGCGCCTCGTCCACGACCGCGAGGCCCTCGGCGTCGCGCAGAACGCCGTGGAGTACCGAAGCGTGCAGGTAGACGGATTCCAGCGACTGCGGGTTCGCCTGCATCGCGGCGCGCGAGCGGGCGACGTCCTTGCGGACCGCGGCGGCGACATCGAGCTGCGCGGCGAACGCCGGATCACCGCGCAAGGGATCGAAGCGGCGATCGACGCGCATCTCGATCACGGAATCGACGTCGACGATTCCCTGCAGGACACGGCGCGCGTCCTCCACGCGGCCCTGCCGCAGCAGCCACTTGCCGTGGCCCATGCGCAGGAAATCGTCGTGGTTCGGGGGCGCCGGCACGTACTTCGCGCGCGCGAGCGCGGCGTAGACCGCGAGCGAACGGTCTCCGTCCGGGTCCAGCTTCGCGGCCGCGCGAAGCAGATCGCCCACCGTCGCGAGATCGAGATCGCGGACCCGGTCCGGCGCCAACCGGGACAACACCTGCAGCGCGTCGAGGCTCGCGTCCGGACGCTCATGCTGGTATCCGAAGTAGAGCCGGACGACCTGCAGCCACTCGATGTCCGGGTCGAGCTTCGTCGCGCGATCGGCGAACTCGAACGCGTCGTCGTATTTCGAGAGCTTGTACGCGCAGTTCGACGTATTCCACAGGAAGTCGACCTGCGCACGCTTCGGACGCCCGGCGGCGAACTCCGGCCCGGAAGCGATGGCCCTGGCCCGGGCCAGGTGCTTTCCGCACTGGTCGCCGCGCAGCCCTTCCAGCGTCTGGTCGAAGCCGGCCGCCGTCCGCACGGGCGGCGGCAGCCCGGAGACAGGCGCTGCCAGCAACGCGCCGACCAGGGCGCCAGGAACCCACCGCATGCACCGACTCACCCGCGGCACGATACGCCTTCCCCCCGCGATCGACACCCTTTGCGGCGTCGCGGGACATAACGCGACACACCGCACGACTGCGCCACCCGCGCTTTGGCATAATCGCAGCGCACGCATGGACACCAGCGCGGACAGCGACGACGGCCACCTGCGCGTCGACAGCGTCACCGGCGTGCCGCTCGAGCTCGCGATCGCAGGTCCAGGCGGCCGCAGCTACGCGTTCATCATCGACTTCCACATCCGGGTGCTCTTCGCCGTCGGCTGGGCGTTCGGGTTCTCGCTCTGGCTGCGCGTCTACACCGATGCCGGCGAGGAGCCGCCGCTCGCGCTGGTGCTCGCCGCCTTCCTGCCGCCCCTCGCCGTCTACCTGCTCTACCACCCGGTCCTGGAACTCGTCATGGCGGGGCGCACGCCGGGCAAACGCATGGCGGGAATCCGCATCGTGACGCTGGACGGCATGGTGCCGGGCGCGGGCGCGATCGTGCTCCGCAACCTGTTCCGCTTCGTGGACGGCCTGCCGGTCCTGTACATCGCGGGACTGGTGACGACGATCCTGTCGCGCAGGAACCAGCGGATCGGCGACTTCGCCGCCGGCACCCTGCTGATCTACGACGCCCCGGACCAGGCCGAGGGCATCGCCGGGCTCGCGCGCGCCGGGGCGAACCGAGGGCTCACGACCGGCGCGGCCGAACTGGTCGAGGACCTCATCGAGCGCTGGTCCACGCTCGACCCGGAATATCGCCTCGAGCTGGCGCGCCGCCTGCTGGCGCGGCTCGACCCGGACGGCGCGGCCGCGCGCGAGACGATGCTGAACGACGCCAACGCGCTCGCGGCGCTGCAGTCGACGCTCGGCGGGATCCGTTGACCGACTCCGCCGCCGATCGCGGCCTGCGCGCCTGGCTCGGCCGGCGCGTGGACGTCTGGCAGGACATCGAGCGCCGCTTCGCCACGGTCTCGCGCGGCCGCGGCCACGAGGTCGCCGCCGCGAACGCGCTGCTCGACGACTACCGCGTGCTCGCGCGCGACCTGTCCATCGCCCGACGCCTGATGCCGGGCAGCCGTGTCACGCGCTTCCTGGAGGGCACCTACCGGCGGGTCCACGGCCTGCTGGCGCGGCCCGCCTACTCGCTGCTCGCCGACATGCGCCAGCTGCTGGTCGAAGACGTCCCGGCGGAAACCCGCAGGCTCGCGCCGTTCATCGCGGCGGTCACCGCCCTGTTCGTGCTCTCCGGCCTCGCCGGCGCCTGGCTGGTCGGCACCTGGCCCGAGCTCGCGACGCTGTTCCTCCCGGAGCCGGCGATCTGGCAGGTGGAGTCGGGCCGGCTCTGGACGGAATCGATCCTGAACGTCGTGCCCTCCTCGATCGTCTCCGCCGAGATCATCGCGAACAACGTGACCGTCACGCTGTTCGCGTACTGCGTCGGCGTGATCTTCGGCCTGGGCACGTTCTACATCATCGCCCTGAACGGGCTGATGATCGGCGGCATCTTCGCGTTCACGCACCAGCACGGCCTCGCGCTGCGCCTGCTCGAGTTCGTCAGCGCGCACGGACCCGTCGAGCTCACCACGATCTGCCTGGCCGGCGCGGCCGGCGCGGCGCTCGGCGACTCGCTCGTGCGCCCGCGCGGCCACGGCCGCGCCGTGTCGTTCCGGCTCGCGGTGTCGAGAACCTCCCGCTACATGATCTTCTGCGCGATCCTGCTGCTCGGCGCGGGCCTGGTCGAGGGATTCATTTCCGCCGACGGCAGCTACCCGTTCGCGAGCCGCGCCGTGATCGGCGTCGCCACCTGGGCGATCGCGCTTGCGGCCATGACCGGCGCCCTGTACCGGCGCGGCGGCCGGCCCGGCGCTCAGACCCGGCGACGGGCCCGCATCCGGTCGTAGGTCGCGAAGACCGCGTCCTCGAACCGGGCCGGGTGGCTGAGGACGACCGGCGCGCCAAGCTGCCTGAGCGCCGCCGCCGCCGCGGAGAGGCGGGCGACCTGCTCCGTCGCCGCGAGCGAGGTGTACGGATCCAGCCAGCGGCGCGCGGGCCGGCCGCGGATCTCCTGCAATTCCGGGTTCAGCAACCCGCACACCACGGGCAGGTGCTTGGGGCGCAGCAGCCGCACCGCCTGCCCGAGCTGGCCGTGGCTGCCGACGTCGTCGAGGTCCATCATCAGGACCACGAGCGCGCGCTGGCGCGCCAGCGCCAGCGCACGCAGCGCCGCCGGCATCGGGTTGCTCTCGCGTGGCAACGGCACCGCCGCCGCGAGCGCGGCGCGCAGGCGGCCGACGGCGGCCAGGCCGTGCCCCGGGGCAATCGCCTGCAGCGGCAGGTCCGCGAACGAGACGAGCCCGATCCGGTCCTCGTTGGCGACGACGTGCTCGGCAAACCGGCAGGCGGCGTTCACGTAGTGGCCGAGCCGCGTGAGGCTGCCGAGCGCGATGCCGCTCGTGCGCCCGACGTCCACCATCAGCAGGATCTCGAGGTGCTGTTCCGCGACGCGGTCGCGCGCGATCCAGCGGCTCGCGCGGGCGCTCGCCTTCCAGTCGATCGAGCGCAGCGGGTCGCCGGGGCGGTACTCGCGCAACTCGTGCAGTTCGGAGCCCGCGCCCGCGAGCGCGCGCGGCGCGCCGCCCCGCGCCGCGGTGTCGCAGGCTGCCCGGCGCCCGCCCAGCAGGTCCGGCTCCACGGCGAACTCGCCGGGTACGCTGAAACTGCGCGTCCACCACGCGAGGCCCAGCAGGCCCCGCACCCGCCCCTGCAACGCGGGCCAGCGGAACCGCCCGAGGGCCACGGCCCCGGCCGGGATGACCGCATCCGCGCCCGCGGGACCTGTCCGGACGGTTACGACGCCCGGCGCCGCAACCGCGCCGTGCGGGACGTCGCTCATGAACCGCAGGCGCGCCGGCCGCGCCGACCGCCAGTGCACCGTGAACTCGAGCGCGCGGCCGAGCCTCGCGCGCCCGGGCGCCGCCGACGTCGCCTCGACGCGCGCGCCGCGCTGGCGCAGGCCTTCGAACGCCAGCCCGAGCATCAGCAGCGCCGCAGGCAGCAGCCAGATGCGGCCCAGCACCGGATCCGCGCTCCACAGCCCGACGACCGCGAGCAGCACGGTCAGCGCCACGAACAGCAGGCTGCGGCGCGTGAGGCTCATCGCCGGCTCAGCGCGGCACCGGCACCTGCTCGAGCAGCCGGCCGATCACGGCGCCCGCCGTCTGGCCGTCGAGCACCGCGTCCGGGGACAGCACGATGCGATGCGCCATGACGGCCGGCGCCACCGCCTTGACGTCGTCGGGCGTCGCGAATGCGGCGCCGCGCGCCGCGGCCTCCACGCGCGCGCCCCAGGTCAGGGCGAGCACCGCGCGCGTTGAGATGCCGAGTGCCAGCTGCGGGTTCTGCCGCGTCGCCGCGGCCAGTCGCAGCAGGTAGTCCACCAGCGACTCGGAGACGTGCACGGCGGCCGCCTGGGCGCGCGCCCGGGCGATGTGATCGGGATCGACCGTCGCGATGTCGAAGGACTCGATCCGCGGCGAGCCCATCTCGGCGCCGTACTGGGCGACGATCGCCGCCTCGGCGGCCGGCGCCGGGTAGCCGAGGTCGATGCGCAGCATGAAGCGGTCGAGCTGCGATTCCGGCAGCGGATAGGTGCCCTCGAACTCGTGCGGGTTCTGCGTCGCCAGCACCGTGAAACGGTCCGACAGGGCGAGGCGCTCGCGCTCGACCGTGACCTGCCGCTCCTCCATCGCCTCGAGCAGCGCGGACTGGGTCTTGGGCCCCGCCCGGTTCACTTCGTCCACGAGCAGGACGTCCGCGAACAGGGGCCCGCGGTGAAACACGAACTTCTGGTCGCGCGGGTCGAAGACGTGCACGCCGATGATGTCGCTCGGCATCAGGTCCGCGGTGCCCTGCACGCGCTGGAAGCTGCCGCCGAGGCAGCGCGCGAGCGTCTTCGCGATCAGCGTCTTGCCGAGGCCGGGCGCCCCCTGCAGCAGCACGTGGCCGCGCGCGATGCAGGCCGTCAGCAGGCCGTGGACGATGCCTTCGGCGCCGTGCACGACGCGGCCCATCTCGCGCCGCAGGTGGAGTTCGAGTTCTTCGACAGGTGTGGTCATGCCAGTTGCTTCCGGATTTGCTGGAGACGATTGTGCAGGTCCACGAGATCGACGCGCCGGCCTGCGGCGACGCGGCGATGCAGGGCTTCGAGCCGGTCCACCTCGGCAGCGGGCACCGCCCCTCCGGCACGGATCCAGCCCCAGGGGTGCGCCTGCCCGGGCGGCTCGCCGCGCGCGCGCGCGCGGGCGAGGTCGCCGAAGAAAGACGCGAACATCCGCTCGGCGGCCCGGCGGCGGCCGGCGATGCGCGCGAACAGGTGGCCGGTGGCGTCGATGAACGCCCCTTCGCGGACCGGCGCAGGGCGCGCGGCAGGCGGCGGCAGCCGCGTGCTGCCGAGCACCCACACGAGCCACAGCGCGACGATCCACCAGAAGCTGGCGTGCAGCCGCGGGTCGCCGAAGAAGGCTTCCGCGTCGTAGAAGCTCGCCGCTCCCTGGTGCATGTCGTCGAAGATCACGTGGCCGCCGTCCCGGACGTGGGCGGCGACCAGGTTGGCGGCGAGCGTCGCGTTGTCCGCCTCGGCCAGCAGCTTGTTGGTGAAGATGCTGCCGTAACCGCTGACGATCACGGTACCGCCGTCGATCCAGCTGACCCACAGCGCCCCGAGGCCGCTTTCGACGTCCTGCATCACCGCCAGCGTCGCCTCGCTGCCGGGTGACCAGGGATCGAAGACGCCCGCCGGATACTCGGACTGCGCGCGCACTTCGCGCACTCCCGCCGTCAGCGCGTGCGCGCCGATGGGCCGCAAGGCGTGGCGCTTCGGCTCTTCCAGGCGCCGATTCACGAATCCCTCCTGCGGGTCCACATCCGGTTCCGGTTCCGACTCCGCTTCCTCGCCCTCTTCCGCCTCGGGTTCGTGGAAATCGACGCCGATGTTCGAGAGGCGGCGGATCGTGCCGGGCGTGTCTGTGTCGGGGATACCCCACTCCGGCGTGTCGAACAGCCCGGCCAGCACCAACAGCGTATTGCCCTGCCCGACCCATTCCTGCAGCGCGAAGACCTCCGACGGGCGAGCCATGCGCCGGTGCGGCACCGTGGTGACGAGCAGGTTGCCGGTCCCGGGGAGGGCGGGCGCGCGCGCCAGCCAGTCGTAGCGGTGGCGCAGGTCCGAGACCGCAATCCCTTCCGTCTCCAGCCAGCGCCGCAGCGCCAGGTAGCCGTTGGCGCGGGTTTCGGTCGACAGCGGCCGCGAGAATTCTTCCGGCTCGACGCCCACCGACCCGATGAAGTACCGGTAGAACGCGACAAACGCGCCGACGGCGAGCAGTAACGTGATCCAGCGGTCCTTCATGTCGCGCCCCGGGGCTGGCGCACCAGGCTCTCGAGCAGCCGACGCCCGCCGTCGATCGCGGCGCGCAACCGCCCTGCCGGCAGCGGCGCCTCGTCGTAGCGCAGGCGCTCCGCGGTCCCGAGCAGGCCACGGAATGCCTCGCCCTCCTCGCCCACGTCGAAGTGCGCGGCGCGCGCCAGCTCGCGGTGGGTCATGCCGCTGCGATCGTGCACGCGGCCGAGCCGGCGCAGCTCGCCCAGCACGAGCGCGATGAGGATCGAGGGCGCCTCCTCGTCACGCGCCCCGTCGAGCGTCGGTGCGCGCTCGACCGGGTCCGCCGCAGCTGCCGGCGCGGCACGATCGCGTCGGCGCCATCCCCGCCCGAGCACGCCGGCGGCGCGCAGTTCGATCCAGGTGAACCAGGCGATGCCCGCGACGATGGCGGCCAGCAGGACATAGAGGATCGCGACGACGACACGCTGCACGGGAACGTGCTCGTCCAGCCAGCGCGCGAACCAGCCGCTCCCGTCGTCATCCGGCGTGCGCTCCAGCCAGGCGCGCAGCCAGTCCTTGAAGCGCTGCCAGAGGCTGCGCTTGCGCACCTCGGTCGCGGCGGCGACGTCGCGAGCGATCTGCGCGACGCGGCCGGTGTCCGGCCGTGCGGACAGGGACGGCGGCGCCGGGGACAGCAGCGACCGCAACCGCTGCAGCTTGGCGGAGGAGACCCGCGCATCCCAGTCGGGTGTCAGCTGCGCCGCGAGGAAGCTCCCGGCGATGCCGGCATGCGCTTCGGGGCATCGTTCGAGGAAGGTCGGCTGCTTCGGCGCGCGGCGCGCCTCCGGGTCCGGATCGTCGTCTCCGACGGGCAGGTCCTCGTCCAGCGCCTCGCGCGCCTCATCCTCCGCCCGCCGGTAGTCCTCGATGCAGGCGTCGATCGCAGCGAGCGTCTGCGCGGAAGCGGGCGGCGCGTCCGCGCGGGCGACGCCTGCCGCGCCGGCGAGCATCATCGCGACGACGGGCGCCCACGCGGCGCGCAAGCTCGCCCCGGCTTCCGGCGGCACCCTCCGCTTCAGCGCGCCGCGCCCACCGACTCGATGCGCGCGGCCAGGTCGCCGCCGGACTTGCGCATCTTCACCTCGCGGTAGGTCTCGACGTAGAGCGCCAGGAAGTACGGGAAGACCAGCAGGGACGCGACCACGGTCGCGATCATCTGCGAGATGAACATCGTCGCGATGTCGGTGTTCCCCAGGCCGACGAACACGCCGATGGCGAGGCCGGCGACCACGAATATCAGGTACATGATGATGATCGCCACCGTCACGATCGCGGTGATGCGCCACCAGTTGCCCCACACGAGCCGGTGGCTGTAGCTGAGGCTCTCCACCGGCCCCTTGCCGTCGAGCAGGATCGCCGGCAGGAACATGTACATCGAAACCATGACGATCAGGCCCGGGATGAGGAGCAGCACCAGCCCCACCCCGACCACGAGCATGAAGCAGATCGAGGCGACGATGACCGGAACGATGCGCGGGATCATCTCGCGCACGGCGGCGCCGAGCCCGACGTCGCGCCCCTGCGCGATCGACTCCGTGCGGATCAACGCGGCGCCATAGATCAGGAAATTGACCGGGATCATGCCCAGGGTCGCGATCCAGTAGGCCGGGCTCAACTCCAGGGTCGCCAGGACCGCCGGGTTGTCGAGGGCGCCGGTCGTCATGAAGTACACGAACGGCACCGCGCTCGCCACTCCGCTCAGCACGGCCAGCGGCAGCACGCGGGAGAATGCGAGTCGCGTGAGCTTGAAGACGGAGTCCAGCACCTGGCCGATGCCGCGCGGTGCCGTCGCGAGCTGATACATGGAAGCCCCCCCCGGGACGCAACGCCCCGCCGCATTCTAGCCCCGCCGCGGCGTCGCGGCATCAGGCAGAATACGCGTCGCCGGCCAGGCAGCCCCATGAGCAGTTCACGCACCCTACCCGCAGCGACGCTGGGCGCGCTCGGCGTCGTGTATGGCGACATCGGCACGAGCCCGCTGTATGCCCTGCGCGAAGCCACGGCCGCCGCGGGCGGGCCGGCGCCGGCAACGGTCCTCGGGGTCGTCTCGCTGATCTTCTGGAGCCTGCTGCTCGTCGTCTCCCTGAAGTACCTGGTGCTGATCCTGCGCGCCGACAACGACGGCGAGGGCGGCATCCTCTCCCTGGTCGCCCTGGTGCAGCGCAAGCTCCGGGGCCACGGCGGCTGGGCCAAGCGGCTGGTCGCGCTCGGGGTCCTCGGCACGGCGCTCTTCTACTGCGACGCGCTGCTCACGCCCGCGATCTCCGTGCTGAGCGCGGTCGAGGGAATGGAACTGCTCGATGCGCGCATGCACCAGGCCATCCTGCCGGTCACGATCGCCATCCTGCTCGCGCTGTTCGCGCTGCAGCGGCGCGGCACGGCACGCGTCGGGCGGCTGTTCGGGCCGGTGATGATCCTGTGGTTCGGCGCGCTCGCGGTGATGGGCCTGCGCGCGATCGCGGACCGGCCGGAGATCCTCGCCGCGCTGAACCCGGCGCAAGGCCTTGTCTTGCTGGGCACGCACCCGGGGCTCGCGCTCGCGATCCTCGGCGCCGTGTTCCTGGTGGTGACCGGCGGCGAGGCGCTGTACGCCGACATGGGACACTTCGGCAAGGCGCCGGTGCGCCTCGCCTGGTTCACGATCGTCTGGCCCGGCCTCCTGCTCAACTACTTCGGCCAGGGCGCGCTGCTGCTCGCCCACCCGAAGGCGGCGGAAAACCCGTTCTTCGCGCTGGCGCCCGCGGGGACCCTGCCCGCGCTCATCGTGCTCGCCACCTTCGCGACCGTGATCGCCTCGCAGGCGACCATCTCCGGCGCGTTCTCGATTACCCGCCAGGCGGTGCAGCTCGACCTGCTGCCGCGCGTCAAGATCCTGCAGACCTCGGCCGACGAGCGCGGCCAGATCTACGTGCCGGCGACCAACGCCATCATGCTGGTCGCCGTCATCGCCTTCGTGCTCGGCTTCGGTTCCTCCAGCGCGCTGTCGGGCGCCTACGGCGCCTCGGTCATGGGCACGATGCTGATCACGACGCTGCTCGGCGCCGTGGCCGCGGCCGTCGCCTGGGGCTGGCCGGCCTGGCGCATCGCGCTCGTGTTCGGCCTGTTCCTCGCCATCGACCTCGCGTTCGTCGCCGGCAACGCGAGCAAGATCCCGACCGGCGGCTGGGTGCCGCTCGCGCTCGCCGCCGGCATGTTCGCCGTGTTCGTGACCTGGCGCGACGGGCGCGCGCTGCTGCGCGCCGAGCTGAAGCGCCGCGCCGTGCCTCTCGCCGAGCTGCCGAAGCTGCTCGGCGGCGCGACACGCGTGCCGGGCACGGCCGTGTTCCTGGTGAGCCATCGCGGGTTCGTGCCGACGGCGCTCCTGCGCAACCTCGAGCACAACCGCGTGTGCCACGAGCAGATCGTGATCCTCAACCTCGACATCCAGCGCACGCCGCGCCAGGACATCGTCTCGCGCAGCTACCCCGAGGAACTGCTGCCCGGCGTGCACCTGGTGCACGCGCGCTTCGGGTTCATGGAAACGCCGGACGTCAGCGTCGCGCTCGCCGGCGCCGCGCGGCGCGGCCTGGCCGTGGACCCGGACTGCACCTATTTCCTCGGCTGGCACCTGGTACGCGCGCGCGCGAGGCGCGGGATGGCCGGGATCAGGATGCGGCTGTTCGCCTGGATGCAGCGCCGCAGCGCCCAGGCCGCGGAGTTCTTCCGCATGCCGACGAAGCGCGTCGTCGTGCTCGCGACCGACGTCGAGCTCTAGACGGCCTTCGCGCCGAAGCGGCGCATCGCAGCCAGCGCCTGCTCGCGCTTCGCGCGCTCCTCCACCATGCCGACGACGGTCGCCCGCACCGGGCGGATGCCGCAGAAGTGCAGGATGTTGCGCTCGAAGCTCTTGAGCGAGTGCGCGCGGTAGAACCACCGGTAGAAGAACGACGGCATGCCCATCGTGACGACCACGCGCGCCGAGCGGCCCTTCAGCTTCTGCTGCGGCAGCCCGCGTCCCTTCGCCGGGCCGAAGGCGAAACCCGGCCGCAGCGCCTGCTCGAAGAACGCCTTGGTGAGCGCCGGCATGGAGCCGAGCCAGAGCGGGTAGAAGATCGCCAGGTGGTTCGCCCACTCGATGTCGGCCTGCGCGGCGGCGATCGCCGGCGGCGCCATGCCGTGCTGGAACTCCTCGGGCGAGCGCAACAGCGGGAAGTCCAGCGAGGCGACGGCGAGCGTGCGCACGCCGTGCCCGGCGGCGAGCGCGGCCTCGCGATAGGCGGTCGCGAGGCCGTGCACGAAGTGCTCCCCGCGCGGGTCGGGATGACCGTCGATGACCAGGATACGGCGTGCCATGGCTATCCTTCCTTGCGGGATTCGAGACGGATCGGCCGCGGGGCGCCTGCCGGCGGCAGCGTGACCTCCGCCCACAGCGTCGCGCCCGGCTGCGGGCGCGACGGATCGAGCGCGTGCTCCGGGATGAAATACGCGAGCGGCTCGGCGAGCTGCCAGCAGGGGCGCTCGCCGCAGCGGGCGCTCCGGACCCAGTGACGGCCCGCCGCGTCGTCCTGCACCGCGAACAGCCGGTCGCCGCGCACTTCGAGGCGCGCGAGGAACATGTTGGGCGCGCGGTCAGCCGCGACGCCCGGGGCGGCGCGCTCGGCGTCCACGAGCAGCGCGATGCTCACGTAACGGCCGCGGATCGGCATCACCGGGTCGTACGGCGCCGTTTCCACCCACAGCCGCGGGTAGCTCGCACGGTCGGCGAGGAACTTCGCGCCGATGCCCGCGAGCAGCAGCAATTGCGCCGCGCCGACCGCGAGTCCTTTCACGAGCGGCGTCACGGGCGGTTCCCCGGCAGCCGAGCGATCAGGCGCCGCCGCGCGCGCTCCAGCAGCCAGCCGCCGCCGATGAACAGCACGCCGAGCCCGATCAGGCCGAGCGCGCGGCCAAGCCGGTCGTAGAGGCTCGAGAAGTAGAAGCCGAGCGTCGCGAGCGCGAAGCCCAGCACGCCGACATTGACCGCGAGGCGCTGGCCGTCCCGAAGGCCCCAGAGCACGACGCCCACCGCGCCGATCTCGAGCAGCGCGTACATCGCGAGCTCGCCCGCATCGGTGCGCGGCGAGACCTGCGCGAGCACCAGCGCCCAGGCGAGCGCGGCGAGCAGCCAGGCGGCTTCGCGGCCGCGCAGGAACCCCGCCAGCGCGAGCGGTGCCGCCACGGCGACCGCCCAGGCGAAGATGCGCAACCCGCCCGATATTTCCGCGGCGGCATCGGCCCGCGCGTGGCCGGCGTCGCCCACCATCGCCACCGCGACCGCCGCCGGGATCAGCGCAATGGCGCCGAGCCAGGCGAGCGCGCGCCGCCAGCGCACCGTCGAGTCCGCCGGCCGCGCCATGAGGTACGCAGAGGCCAGCAGGAACATGCCGACGACCGCCGGCGTCAGGTCGCGCCAGCCCATCCGCGGGGCGTGCGCCTCCATCCATTCGCCCCACAGCCAGGCCGGCGCGAGCACCGCGAGCCAGAGCACCTGCGGCCAGTCGCGCAGCAGCCAGACGGCGACGGCCGCGCCCGCCGCCCACAAAAGCAGCGCCGCCGGCCAGTGCTCGGCCATGTGGAAGGCCTGGCCCGCGAGGTAGATGCCGGCGCCGAAGGCGCCCGTGCCCGCGGCGTGCAGCGTCGAGGCCAGCGCCGGACTGGACCGCGATGCGAACGCGCCGCCGGCATGCAGGGCCGCGACCGCGGACAGCACCAGCGCGAAGCGGCCCGCCGGCGGGATCGCGTCCCAGTGCGCCGCGACGAACAGCAGCACGCCCGCCGTCAGCAGCAGCGCGCCCAGCGCGAACACGATCAGCGCCAGCCGGCCCTGGCGCAGCGCCCCGCCCTGCGCGGCCTCGAAGGCGCGGATGCGCTGCGCCGTCTCGGCGTCCACCAGGCCCGCGTCGAGCCAGCGCGCGAGCGCCGACGGCCAGCCTTCGCTCATGCGGCGAACTTCCGCTCGACGGCGTCGTAATGGTCGATCACCTGGCGCACGTACTGACGCTTGCTGAGGTAATCGCCCGGCCAGAAGCTGCGCTTGAAGCCGTAGATGACGATCGACTTGAGGTCGTGGCGGTCGACCCCCAAGTGCTCGACCGCCAGCATCAGCTCGTTGGTCACCGAGGTGTTGCTCATCAGCCGGTTGTCGGTGCAGAGCGTCGTCGAGATGCGCGCGGCGCGCAGCTTGCGGAAAGTGTGCTGCTGCAGCGACTTAAGGTCGGGGTTGGTCTGCAGGTTGCTGGTCAGGCAGATCTCGAGCGTGATGCGCCGGTCGGCGATGTAGTTGCCGAGCTTCTCCACGTAGCGTTCGCGGTCCTCGATCTCCGGGTCGCGGATCTGGTCCGCCTCGAGCAGATAGGTGCCGTGGCCGATCCGGTCGGCGTGCAGGTCCGTGATCGCCTGGAAGATCGACTCCGGTCCGTAGGCCTCGCCCGCGTGCACCGTGCGCTTGAGGAAGTGCTTGTGCGCGAGTTCGAAGGCCGCCTTGTGCGCGCTCGCCGGGTAACCCGACTCCTCGCCGGCGAGGTCGAAGCCGACCACCTGCAGCCCCAGCGTGTCGCGCGCCAGGATCGCCGCGCGCACCGCGTCGATCGAGGCCATCGCGTACACGTCCTTCGGGCGCGTGAACGGGTGCGCGGCGAGCAGCGTGTCGTAGTGGCAGCTGAAGCCCGCGCCGAACATCCTGAGCGCGCAGCAGATGATGCCGTACTCGAATGGCGGCTCGCGGCCCTCGGCGATCTCCGGGCGGCGGTTGAAGGCGTCGCGCGCGCGGCGCAGGCCCCGGTCCACCGCCGCCAGAACCTGGATCGCGTCGAGTCCGGGGCGCACGTGCAACTGCGGCGCGAAGCGCACCTCGAGGTAGCGCACGCCCTCCGCCTGGTTGTCCTCGGCGAGCTCCGCCGCGATCCGCTCGATCGCCTCGGCCGTCTGCATCACCGCGACCGTGTAACGGAAGCCCTTCAGGTAATCGCCGAGGCTCGTGTAGCGGTCCTTGAAGACCGTCTCGCGCAGCCCCGCCTCGGTGAAACTCGGCAACTCCACGCCCTGCGCCTGCGCGAGCTCGATCAGGGTCGGGATGCGCAACGACCCGTCGAGGTGCACGTGCAGGTCCGTCTTCGGGATCGCCGCCACGAATTCGCGCGTGATTTGTGAGCTCGGCACACCGAGAGCATAACGCGACGGCCGCGGCTTCCGGTAAGCTCTCATTCCGTGGCCACCCCCATCGACACCTCGACCTGGACGCGGGTCATCCGCAACGCCATGCTCGCGACCTGCGCGGAAGGCCGGCCCTTCGGCCTGATCCCGAAAGGCGCCGTGGCGCTCGCGGGCCCCCGCATCGCCTGGGTCGGCTCCAAGCGCGACGTGCCGGCGGCGCTGCCCAAGGGCTGCGTCGTCACCGAGGCCAACTACGCGCTGGTCACCCCCGGCCTCATCGACTGCCACACGCACCTGGTGTGGGCCGGCACCCGGTTCAAGGAGTTCCAGCAGCGGCTGCAGGGCACGGGCTACGAGGAGATCGCCAAGGCCGGCGGCGGCATCCTCTCGACCGTCGCCGCGACCCGCGCCGCGAGCGAGACCGAGCTGCTGACGCTCGCGCTCGCGCGCGCCGCAAAGTTCGTGGCCGAAGGCGTGACTACGATCGAGATCAAGTCCGGCTACGGACTCGACAAGGACAACGAGCTCAAGATCCTCCGCGTCGCGCGCGCGCTCGGCAAACGGCTCGGCATCCACGTGCGCACGACGCTCCTCGCCGCGCACGCCGTGCCCCCGGAGTTCGCGGGCCGCCCCGACGAGTACATTAATAATGTGTGCGACGAGATCCTGCCGGCCGCGCACGCCGAGGGGCTCGTGGACGCCGTGGACGCGTACTGCGACAACGTCGGGTTCACGAGCGCGCAGGTCGAGCGCGTGTTCGTGAAGGCCAAGGAACTCGGGCTCGCCGTCAAGCTGCACGCCGAGCAGTTCTCCAACCAGCAGGGCGCCGCGCTTGCCGCCAGGTACAAGGCGCTTTCCGCCGACCACCTCGAACACCTCGACAAGGAAGGCGTCGAGGCCATGGCCGCCTCGCGCACCGTCGCCGTGCTGCTGCCCGGCGCGTTCGCCTACCTGCGCGAGACCAAGCTGCCACCGATCGAACTCCTGCGCGTGCACCGCGTGCCGATCGCGATCGCGAGCGACCTGAACCCCGGTACGTCCCCCTACGCGTCCCTGCAGCTGCAGATGAACCTCGCCTGCACCCTCTTCGGGCTCTCGACCGAAGAGGCGCTGCTCGGCGTGACGCGCAATGCCGCGCGCGCGCTTGGGCTGCGCAAGGCGCTCGGCACGATCGAACCCGGCAAGATTGCCGACCTCGTCATCTGGAACGCCGAGCACCCGTCCGAGCTCGCGGCGCAGTTCGGGCTCATCCGCCCGGCCGCGGTGCTGCGCGCCGGCGCGGCATGATCACGCTCGAGGACCTCAAGCGCCGCGGCACCGGATTCCTGCCCGGCTACATGGGCATCGTCATCACCGGGCTCGCCGACAACGAGATCCGCGCCGAGCTGACCATCCAGAGGCACCACATCGCGCCCAACGGCTACCTGCACGCCGGCACCGTCGTGACGCTCGCCGACACCGCCTGCGGCTACGGCTGCGTCGCCCACCTGCCCGAGGGCGCGAAGGGATTCACGACCATCGAGCTGAAGTCCAACTTCCTCGGCACCGCGCGCGAGGGCGCCATCGCCTGCGTCGCGACCTCGCAGCACCTCGGCCGCACGACCCAGATCTGGGACGCCGTCGTGACGCACAAGGACAGCGGCCGTACGCTCGCGCTGTTCCGCTGCACGCAGCTCGTCATCCACGCCAAGCCGTAAGTGCGTCGCATCGCCTTCCTGACGATGCACGACCCGACCGGGTTCGTCATCGACGACGAACTCGCCGTGCTGCCGCTCGCGCGGCGCGGCATCAAGGTCGACACCATCCCCTGGGACCGCCCGGGCGTCGACTGGCGCCAGTACGCGCTGGTCGTCGTCCGCTCCCCCTGGGATTACCCGAACCACGCCGAGCGCTTCCTCGACGTGCTCGAGCACATCGAACGCCAGGGCGTGCGCCTCGAGAACGGCAGCGAGATCGTCCGCTGGAACCTGCACAAGACCTACCTGCGCGACCTCGCCGCCCGCGGCATCGAGACCGTGCCCACGTTCTGGCGCGAAGGCCTTGCGCCCGGCGAACTGCTGCCCCTGTTCGAGGAACTGAGAAGCGCCGAAGGCGTGATCAAGCCCGTGGTCGGCGCCAATGCGCAAGGCGCGTGGCGGCTCGACGCCGCCCGCGCGCGCGACCTGGCGCCGGAGATCGAGGCGTTCTTCGCGAACCGGCCATTGATGATGCAGCCCTTCGAGCGCGGCATCGTCGAGGAAGGCGAATACTCGATGATGTACCTCAACGGCGTGCACAGCCACAGCATCCTGAAGGCGCCGAAGGCCGGCGACTTCCGCGTCCAGGAGGAATACGGCAGCGCGATACGGCTCGTCGAACCCACGCCCGCGCTGCTCGCCGCCGGAGATGCCGCGATCGCGGCCATCGGGCAGAAGCTCCTCTATGCCCGTGTGGACTTCGTGCGCAGCGGCGACGCGTTCCGGCTCATGGAACTGGAGCTGATCGAGCCCTCGCTCTACCTGCGCATCGATCCCGGCGCGGCGGACCGGTTCGCCGACGCGATCGCCGCCCTACTCGCCTGAACCGCGGGCCTTGTCGAGCGGGCTGCGCACACCGCGCCCGCCGCGATTGAGCACGTGCGTGTAGATCATCGTCGTCTTCACGTCCGAGTGGCCGAGGAGTTCCTGCACCGTGCGGATGTCGTAGCCGTCCTCGAGGAGGTGCGTCGCGAAGCAGTGGCGGAAGGTGTGGCAAGTCGCCGGCTTTTCAATGCCGGCGGCGTGAATCGCGTGCCGAACTGCTCGTTGGATGTTCTGCGGATGCAGATGGAACCTGCAGTACTCGCCAGAATACGGGTCGCGACAGAACGTTTTCGCCGGAAACACCCACTGCCACGGCCATGCCGTTGGAGCCTTCGGGTATTTCCTGAGCAAGGCAAACGGCAGCGAGACACCCGGTCTGCCCGCTGCGCGGTCGACTTCATGCAGATTCCAGACTTTCGCGATGTGCGTGCGCAGGTGCGGCACCAGGGATTCGGGAAGTACCGTCACGCGGTCCTTCTGGCCCTTTGCATCGCGAATGACGATCTCGCAACGACTGAGGTCGATGTCCTTGATGCGCAATTGAAGGCACTCGTTGATCCGCATGCCGGTGCCGTAGAGCATCGATGCGACCAGCCAGATAGTGCCGTTCAACCGCGCCAGGATCGATTTGACCTCGGCTCGCGACAGGACGACTGGCAGGCGCTGGGGGTGCTTCGCGCGGACGACGTCCGCCAGCCAGGGCAGGTCTATCCCGAGCACACCCCGATACAGGAAGAGCACTGCCGCGAGAGCCTGGTTCTGCGTCGAGGCCGCGACTTTGTTGTTCACTGCGAGAGAGGTCAGAAAGGCGCCGATCTCGTCCGCCCCCAAGGTGCGAGGATCCTTGTGCTCGTGAAACCAAAGAAAGCGCCGTATCCAGTAGAGATACGTCTTTTCGGTTCGATAGGCCAGGTGGCGGGTGCGGATGCAGTCCCGAACTTGTTCGAGGACCTGGAGCGGCTTGACCATCCTTGGCCTGCCTTATGTCGCAGTTAGATCATATTGATTACAAGGCTATACAGGCACTTACTGTACGGTCCGGTGATTATCTGGCGGAAATGGCGTAAAACATCGCGTCATTGATGAACACCAATTGTAGTTAGACATCAGTCTGGAACGTCGAGCCTCGGCCAGGACCTCCGTATGACGGCATTAGGGTTGGGGTCCAGACTCGGCGCTCAGGGGTTCTTCCGGCAGCTCTGGCAAGCGCTTTGGCAGCATTCTGTTCTATCAGCGTCGTGCCAGGCCCAATCGGCGTACGCTATTCGCCACGGGTCGTGGCACCCAATGGACAGGGCGCCCGGGGCAAGCGGGATCACACGACTGATGCCTAACTATGCGTTGGAGCGGTCCGTGAAAGCTTGGCGGGCTGGCGCTGCGCGCGCCTGGGAAAGCTTAGCGCGCGCAGCGCCTGGCAGGCGCAGCGCGCGGCCCGCTCAACGCGGACGTTAGATCCTCTTCAGGAGGCGCGCTATGCGGTGGTTGGCGTTGACCTTAGTCTTCAGCTGCGTCACATGCGTCTCATGGGGTGGCACACTCCGGATGGGAACGACGAAGGTCGCTCCGGCAGACGCAACGACGGAGTCGACAATCGTCACGGTCGTTCAGCATGCCCTGGAGCCATCTGAGAAGGAGTGCACTCCGAAGATTCTCGAGCGTGGTAAACGCCCATCGGACGGCTCGAACGGCAGCTCGGAGAAGATCGCGTTCGACATTTGCGGCAAGCGCCAGCGCTTTGAGTTGATGTGGATTCAGACTGCTGTCGATCGAGTCATGGTCACGGCGAAGAGGATCTAACTATGCGTTGGAGCGGTCCGTGAAAGCTTGCGGGTGGCGCGCCGCAGGCGCGCGGAGAGATTTTACGCCTGCGGCGCGCTGCAACCGTCTCACGCGGCCCGCTCAACGCGGACGTTAGATCGCAGACATGAGTGAGTGGCGAGTCATCGGAGTACACCCTGTTCAGGCATCGCAACCGGTTCACCTTCTCGAGGTTGAAGTGCCGAGCTTCACAAGCGA
>Ga0268299_1000865_pt1 | contig 73740 bp, 59 predicted proteins | sample NOBtaG_FD_193484 | JGI IMG/M metagenome (GOLD analysis project Ga0268299, IMG submission 193484) | Activated sludge microbial communities from bioreactor in Nijmegen, Gelderland, Netherland - NOB reactor | ecosystem: Engineered > Bioreactor > Aerobic > Activated sludge | place: Netherlands... | reverse complement strand
TCAAGTCGTCGCTCGAGAGCGCCGAGAGCTGGGCGGTGGACAGCGCGCGCACCTGCACGCTGGACAGCGCGGCGAACTGGTCGGAGCCGAGCGCATCGAGCTGCGCGGTCGACAGCGAGCGGATGGCAGCGGTGCCGAGCACCGCGAGGTCGGCGGTCTCGATCGCGCCGAAGGCGGCCGACGAAACCGCACCCAGCTGGGCGGTGGTGAGCGCTGCAGCCTGCATGCTCGACAGCGCCGGGAACTGCACCGAGTCGAGCGCGGCGATCTGCGCCGTCGTCAGCGAGCGGATGGCCGCGGTGCCGAGGGCGCCGAGGTCATCGGTGGCCAGCGTGTCGATCTGCGCCGAGGTCAGCGACGCGACCTGCGTCGTCGTCAACACCGCGAACTGCGCCGTCGTCAGCGAGTTGAGGTCGTCGCTGTTCAGTGCCGAGAGCTGGCCGGTGGTCAGCGAACGAAGCTGCGTCGACGTGAAGGCGCCGAACTGGTCCGAACCCAGCGCTGCCAGCTGGTCCGAGGTCAGCACGCGCAACGCCGCCGTCGTCAAGGCCTGCAGGTCCGCCGTCTCGATCGCCGCAAAGGCCGAGGTGTTGATCGCCGGCGACTGGATGCTCGTCAGCGCTGCGATCTGCGCGGTGGTGAAGGCCGGGAACTGCTCGCTGCTGAAGGTGGCGATGTCCTCGGTCGAGAGCGAGCGGATGGTGCTGGTCGACAGTGCGGCCACCTGGTCGGTGCTCAGGCTGGCGATGAAGGCGGTGGACATGTTCCGGACCTCGTTCTCTTATGGGGCAGCGCTTGACGCTCTCGGCGGTTGCTTTCCCTGGTGAGGCCGGCGTGCCTAAAAATGTGGCAGGCCCGCCCCTTCCGGGGACTTACCGTCGGCATATCGGAGCGCGCTTCCCGGGACTTGAGCCGGATTTGCGCAAGGGGGGTCACCCCCCGGACTTGAGGGGTCGCGGTGCGACCTTCGTCACACGCAGATACGAATCGCAGCGCCGCGTTGAGGTCGATCAGACCACTGCGGTCGGCGGGAACAACGCTTCCATCTCACGCCGCAACGCATGGGCGCGTAGGGAGGTATCGACCTCGACGTCGTGCCAGCACAACGCCTGGCCCTGGGCCACCGGCCGCACGACCTTCAGCGCATGCGCAAGCCCGAGCGGCAGACCGCCGATGGCGGCCGATGTGGCCGCCGGCAGCAGCTTGCCCCACACCGTGTAGCCGCCCTCGCCGTCGAGCCGTTCGCCCGGGCGCAGGTCGCGCTTGGCGGTGGCCACCACGTCGGCCACCCAGGCGGTGGGCACGCCGGTGGGCTCGCGCCGCAGCGCCAGGCTGGCCACCGAGTAGCCGACCTCGAGCCCGATCAGGTGCCAGCGTTTGTAGAGCGTGAAGTAGCGGCCGCTCGGGTCGGTGTGCGCCTTGTATTCCTCGAAGCAGTTGCGCACGTACTCGGTCTCGCCTTCGACCGTCACCCACACGCCCATGCGGATGTCGTACGGGATCGTGCGGCCGTCGGTCTCCAGCGACGAGATCACCTCGACCATGCCCTTGCGCTCGAGCACGCCGCCTTCGCTCTTCGGCCGGGTGACGAACGGGATGTCCTCGACGCTGGCCGGTGGGTACGTGAGCCCGCTGCTCGGCACCGTCAGCCCGGTGGCGTTGGCAACCGCGGTGCTCTCGATCGCCGGCTTGCTGCCGTCGAGGAAGCTGTTGAACATCTTCGGGTTCAGCCCGCCGCGCTCGGCCTGTTCCGGCGTCAGCCCGTAGTGCTGCCAGACGGTGTCGGGTGTGCTCTGGCTGTAGTGCGGCAGCCACTTGTGGCCGCGCCCGGCGGCCACCACCGGGAAGCCGCAGGTGCGTGCCCAGTCGACCAGGTCGCAGATCAGCGCCGGCTGGTCGCCGAAGGCCAGCGAGTACAGCACGCCGGCGTCGGCAGCCTTCTTCGCGAGCAGCGGGCCGCACATCGCGTCGGCTTCGACAGTGACATTGACGACATGCTTGCCGGCCGCAAAAGCCGCCAGGCAATGGTCGACCGCCGCCACCGGGTTGCCGGTGCACTCGACGACGATGTCGATCGCCGGGTGCGACACCAACGCCTGCCAGTCGTCGCCGACATGCGTGGTGCCATCGCGCAGCGCGCCGTCGATGCTGGCCGCCCGCACGCGTTCGGCCGCCCAGCCGACGCGGGCCAGGTTGCGGCAGGCGGCCTCGGGCGAGAGGTCGGCAATCGCCGCCAGGTGCACACCCGGCGTTCGCGGCACCTGCGCCAGGTACATCGATCCGAACTTGCCGGCTCCGACAAGGCCGACCCGGATCGGCCGCCCCTCGGCGGCACGTTGTTGCAGCTGGCGGTGCAGGCTCATCGTGGGCCTCTCGTTCGGTGGCGGGTGGGCGGGAAGCCGGCTCCTCAGGCCGGCGGCAGCAAGGCCTCGGCGGAGGTCTCCAGTGCCCCGGCCGGCATGCCATCGCGCCATGGCAGCGGAACCGGGTATGGCCTCAGCAGGCAGTCGTCGGGCAGGCAGTCGATCGGCGTGAAGTCGCGGTGCGCGATGTACTCCGGCCGCTTGCTGCGGCGGATGTGGTTCGACACCGCGCACAGGCTCAGGTAGACGCTGACGCGGTTCCACGGGCTCAGGTTGCTGGTGGAGGCGTGCAGCAGGCAGGAGTGGAACAGCAGCATCGAACCCGCCGGCCCTTTCGGCGAGACGATGCCGGCGCGAAGCTCACGCCCGGCGGCGTCGACGCCGCCGCGGCCGCCGGCGCGCTCGACCAGCTGCGCGATCAGCGTGTGGTCCACCGTCCACAGCGGGTAGCTGGTGGTCGTCAGGTCGTGCTTCGCGTCGACCACGCCGAGCCGGTGGCTGCCCGGGATGAACATCAGCGGGCCGTTGAACTCGTTGACCTCGTCGAGAAAGATCGCGACGTTGAGCGCCCGCGCGTCGGGCATCAGGTCGTCGTTCCTCCAGGTGCCGTAGTCCTGGTGCCACTGCCAGACATCGCCCTCGAAGGCCATCTTGCCGTTGATCTTGAACTGGTGCATGTAGAGCCGCTCGCCGAAGAGCTGCTCCACCGGCCGCACCATGCGCGGGTGGCGCGCGAGCTTCGCGAACGGTTCGCTGCAGAGGTGCGCCGCGAAGTTGGTCCGCACCGCGTCGGAGCCGCGCTCGCGCACGTTGAAGACTTCGCGCCGCGCGTACAGCGCCGGCACCTCGGCCTGCAGCACCGCCACCTCGTCCGGGGTGAAGAGGGCGGGGAAGAAGAGGTAGCCGTTGGTGTGGAAGCGGTCGATCTGCGCGGGCGTCAGCTGCATCGTCGGTCCCCCGGAGGCACGCGCCGCATCGTACGCCGCGACGCCGACTTGCGGCCGACGACGGTCAGCGGCCGAGCACGCGCGCCAGGTCCACCTCTTGCAGCAGCGACTTCGAGTGCCAGCCGATGCGGTTGCGCTCGTCGCGCTTGATCTTGATGCTCTGGTCGGTGGGGTCGAAGTAGTAGTAGATCTTGCCGTAGTGCTCGGCCACCTGCAGCCGGTTGCTGTCGCGCTGCAGGCGGTCGCGCAGCGCCTCGAAGCGCTGGCGGTCGGCCAGCGGCAGCCCGGCGCCGCGCTGAGCCAGCACACGTTGCAGCAGCGGCAGCTTCTGCGGCCCCATCAGCACCGCCTCGGCGGTGTAGTACTCGGTGGCGAAGTTGATCGTCGCCGGGTCACGCACCGCGTTGCCGCCGCCGAGCGCGGCCATGCGCGTCGCGTGCAGCCAGGCGTCGAGGTCGCCGTAGTCGCGGCCGCGGGCGTCGACGTCGGCCAGCACCGCGGCCTCGGTCTGCACCTCGGAGAGACCGGTGGTGCGCGAGAAGCCATGCTGGCCGGTGCGCGCCGACATCGTCAGCTTCGACGTGCGGCCGTCGCACAGCCGCGCGAAGAGCTGGCAGGCGTAGCTGTCGGCCCACTCCAGGTCGCCGGCGACGGCGTGGTCGGCGGCGTAGTTGCCGCTGCGCGCCGCGTAGCAGATCAGCGTCGCGATGTAGTAGTGGCGGTTGGGCAGCAGGAAGCGGCCGATCAGCGCCGCCATGTCGTCGAGCGAGACTCGCACGGCGCGGCCGGTGACGTTGTGCACCGGGCCGGCGACGTCGCCCGGAATCAGGTTCATCGGGTCCTTGACGACCGAGTAGTTGGTCGAGTCGATCGGCCCGTGGCTCGAGAGGATGACCTTGCTGGCGCTGTTGGTGTGGCGCTGCACCTCGGCCACGCCCACCGTCTGCCGCGGGTTGCTGCCGGTGACGCCGAGCGCGTTGGCGCGCGGGTCGCGGATGAGGTCGAAAAGGTCGTAGGCGCGGATCGTCAGCCGGCTCGACCGCAGCTGCAGGTTGCCCTTGGCGTTGACGATGTCGGCGCCCGAGGTGTCGGCAAGGTTGAAGATGACGTTGCTCATTCGCGTGCGGGCCGTGGTTCGGGGGCCGCAGGCTAGTTCAGCCCCGGTGCCGGCGTCAGCGGATCATTTCGCGCTTGGCGGCGCGAAGTCGATCGCCTCGCTGTCGGTGGCCTCGATCCGCGGCCCGAAGCTGATCATGTGCGGCAGCGTCGCGTTGTGGTGGCGGCGGATCCACTCGGCGGTGGCGTGCGGCTTGTCGTGCGTGGTGTGCGCGTCGGCGGCCAGCGTCACCGAGTAGCCGAGCGACGCCGCACGCCGCACCGTGGTGTCGATGCAGAACTCGCTGGCGTAGCCGCAGACGACGACGCGGCGTGTGCACCAGCCCTCGAGCAGCTCGCCGAGCCGGGTCTGCAGGAAGGCGTCGGTCGAGCGCTTGCGAACGATGGGGTCGCCCCGCTCGGTGCGCAGCCCGGCCTGCAGCTGCCAGCCCTCGCTCAGGTGTTCGAGAAAGCCGCCCGCCCGCTCGTGCTGGACAAAAACCACCGGCGCGCCGGCGCGGCGGGCGCGGTCGGCCAGGCGGTTGATGCGAGCGACCACCGCGTCGGCCTCGAACGGGCGTGGCGACTGGTCGAACAGCGCACGCTGAACGTCGACGACGAGCAGCGCGGTCTGCGCGCCAGCCGGGGCCTCGTCGCTCACCGCGCGGCGGCGAGCGCCGCGGCGCGCCGGTAGTCGCTGGGCGCCGCGCCGAGGTGGGCGCGGAAGACGCGGCTGAAGTGCGCCATGTTCTGGAAGCCGTTGGCGAGCGCGACGTCGGTGATCGAGCGCTGGTCGCTGGCGCGGTCGGCCAGCGTGCGGCGGCAAGCTTCGAGCCGGCGGCGCAGGATGTAGCCGGCGACGCCGTCGGCCTCCTCGGCGAAGGCGTTGTAGAGCTGGCGGCGGCTGCAATTCAATGCCTGCGCGACGCGGTCGACCGACAGCCCCGCGTCGCCGAGGTGCTCCTCGACGTACTGCTTGATGCGCTCGCGCAGCGCCTCGCGCTGCGTCACCGCGGTGGCGATGCCGGCCAGCTCGAGCATCGACAGGTGCACGAACTGCGTGATCGCGTCGCCGACGCCGCGCGCCGCCGCCTCGGACATGCCGGGCAGCTCGCGGTAGGCCGAGCGCATCGTCTCGAGCGCCATTCGCGAGACGCCGCCGCCGCCGCCGAGCCGCCGCGCCATCAGCGGCTCGAGCGCGAGGCCGCGCTCGGCGAGCCGCTCCTTCGGGATCATCACGATCAGGTGCTCGACCCGCGTCGGGTTGGCCACCGCGTAGGCGTCGGTGGTGTCGTAGATGCTCCACTGGTCGGGCGTCACCCAGGCCTCGCGGCCCTTCTGCTCGACCCCGGCGCAGCCGACGAAGGGGGCGACGATCTTCAGGTAGCCGACCTCCGACTGGCGCACCAGCGTCGAAGAGCGCACGACGCGGTGGCGGTTGGCTTCCAGCCTTGTCAGCACGACGGCGCCGGCGTGCAGCGTCGTCATGCGGCCGTCGAAGTCGGTGTCGCCGTAGAGATCGGACTTCAGGCCATGGAACAGCCGGTCGACCCAGTCGGCCCAGAACCCCGGCCGCTCGCGAGGAGCGACCTGGTCGGTGGTCATGCTGCTGGAAGGAATGCCCATCGGGTCGGGGTGGCCTCGGTGCCGCGCACCGGCGTCGGCTGCGGCGCGGTGCGCGAGCGTAACCAGTGCGGCGGCCCCTCTCAACCACTCGCCCCGGGGCCTGCGGGAAAGCCCTGAGTCGCGGTGCACGGATCGGCAAAACCAAGTGCATGCGATGGCAAGCGCGCCGCCGGAGGTCTGGTCAGAATCACGGCCGAACCGGCGCGTTTGCCGCCTCCGTGCGCCTGCGCCGCCGGCCGACCCCCGAGCCATCCATCGGAGACAAACGCCATGACCCGAGCTTCCCGCACCCCCCCGAGCGGCCTGGTGCCGCGCCGCACCGTCCTGCACGCCGCTGCCGGATCCGCCGCCGCGCTGGCGCTGCCGTCGATCGGCTCGGCGCAGGGTGGGCCGGTCCGCATCGGCTACTCGATGTCTCGCACCGGCCCCTGGACCGGCGGCGCGCAGGTCAGCCAGGAGCCGAACTTCCTGCTCTGGGCCGAGCAGACCAACGCGGCCGGCGGGCTCGACGTGAAGGGCACGAAGCGGCCGATCGAACTCATCAGCAGCGACGACCGCAGCGACATGGAAACCGTCGTGCGCACCTACGAGAAGCTGATGGGCAGCGACAAGGTCGACCTCGTGCTGCCGCCCTGGGGCAGCGGCGCCAACTTCGCGGTGGCGCCGATCGCCAACCGCTACGGCTATCCCTTCCTGGCGCCGACCGCGCTCAGCCGCCGGCTGATCGAGATGAAGCTGCCGTACTTCTTCCTGATGCTGCAGCAGCCCAAGCCGATGTGCGAGGCGCTGGTCGACTTGTTCAAGGCCAACGGCGTGCGCACGGTGGCGGTGATCTACACCGACGAGCTGTTCGGCCTCGAGAACTACGCCGCCCTCAAGGTGGCGCTGCAAGGCAGCAACATCAACATGGTCGAGGACAAGAGCTTCCCGACCGGCACCAAGGACCTGAGCCCGGTGCTGCGCTCGATCAAGGACAAGAACCCCGACGCCTTCGTCGGCTTCACCTACCCGCCGGACACCATCCTCTGCGGCCGCCAGAGCAAGGAGATCGGCTTCAACCCGAAGTTCTACTACACCAGCGTCGGCACCGCGTTCCAGCTCTACCGCAACGTGATGCAGGCCGGCGCCGAGGGCGTGATGGGCATGGGCTCGTGGAACCAAAAGATGAACCCGGGCGCAAAGGCCTACTTCGACGCCCACGTGAAGAAGTTCGGCCCTGCCCGGGAGCCCGACCGCTGGGCCAGCGGCGCGGCCTGGTCGTCGCTGCAGATCCTGACCGCCGCGGTGGCCAAGGTCGGGCTGGACCGCAAGGCAATCCGCGACTACGTGGCCAACACCGAGCACAACACCATTCTTGGCAAGGTCAAGTTCCAGGGCAGCGAGAACGTCGGCACCCCGGGCATCGTCAGCCAGTGGCAGAAGGGTGAGTTCGAGGTCGTCTGGCCGCGCTCGGTGGCCACGGCACCGCTGATCACCGCCAAGCCGGCCTGGGTCTGAGGGGAGAGCACGGAAGCGGGGGCGACGCGCGATGTCGGCGTTGGGCTGGTTCGAGCTGATCGCCTCCGGCCTGATCACCGGGGGCATCTACGCGCTGATCGCGCTCGGCCTCAACCTGCAGTACGGGCTGATGCGGGTGCTGAACATCGCGCATGGCGAGTTCCTGATGCTCGGCGCCTTCGTCACCTGGGCGGCGCAGAGCTCGCTCGGCATCTCGCCGCTCTTGATGATCCCGGTCTCGTTCCTGCTGCTGGCTGCGCTCGGGCTGGTGGTGCACCGGCTGGCGTTCCGGCGGCTGACAAGAACCTCGCCGACGCTCGACATCTTCGAGGCGCGCGCGCTGATGGTCAGCTTCGGGCTGATGTTCCTGGTGCAGAACTTCGCGCAGGGCGTGTGGGGCGGCGACCTGCGCGGCTACGACTACCTGGCCGATCCGGTGGCGGTGGGCGGCGCGCAGTTCGCCGGCAACAAGCTGCTGCTGTTCGTGCTGGCGCTCGCGGTCAGCGCGGCGCTGATCGTGCTGCTGCGGACGACGCTGCTCGGCAAGGGGGTGCGCGCGCTGATGCAGTCGCCCACCGGCGCGCGGCTGGTCGGCATCGACACCGAGCGGCTGCATCCGGCGATGTTCGGCGTCGGGCTCGGCCTCTCGGGTGTCGCCGGCTGCCTGCTGTCGATGAGCTACACGATCTCGCCGGCGATGGGCGAGCCCTACACGGTGACGGCGCTGATCGTCATCACGCTCGGCGGCTTCGGCAGCATGGGCGGTGCGCTCGCCGGCGGCCTGGCGCTCGGTGTCGTCGAGGCGGTCGGCATGCACTTCACGAACCCGTCGCTGAAGCCGCTGCTCTCCTACGGTGTCTTCATCGCGGTGCTGCTGTGGAAGCCCAACGGTTTGTTCACCCGGAAGTGACCGGCGCGCACCCATGAAGGAATCGACCCACCGCGACCTGATCGTGCTCTTCGGCCTCACCGGCTGGGCGCTCGCGGTGCCGCACTACGGCAGCGACTTCGTCGTCTCGCTGACGCTGTCGTGCCTGATGTACGCGGCGCTGGCGTCGAGCTGGGCGCTGTTCTGCGGCGCCACGCGCTACATCTCGCTGGCCACCTCGGCCTTCTTCGGCGTCGGCGCCTATGCCAGCGCGCTGACGCTCGACCAGCTGCCCTGGCTGGCGGTGGTCGGCCTGGGTGCGGCGGTGGCGGCGCTGGTCGCGCTGGTGATGGGGCTGGCGGTGCTGCACCTGCGTGGCACCTACTTCGCGGTGCTGACCTTCGGCATGACCGAGCTGATCCGGCACGCCATCACCTACTGGGAGAAGCAGGTCACCGGCACCGTCGGCCGCGTGCTCAGCGTGGTGCCCGAGCGCGACACCGTCTACCTGACGGTGCTGGCGCTGGCGGTTGGGGCGGTGGCGGTGGCGATCGCGGTGCGCGGCAGCCGCTTCGGGCTGGCGCTGGCCGGCATCGGCGCCGACGAGCAGCGTGCGCAGACGCTCGGCGTCAACACCCGGCTCGTGAAGACCGGTGGCTTCGTGCTCACCGCCGCTTTCGCCGGCGCGGTCGGCGCGGCGATGAGCGTGCGCTGGACCTACCTCGACCCGGTGGTCGTGTTCAACCCCTTCATCGGCTTCCAGACGGTGCTGATCGCGCTCATCGGCGGCGCCGCGACGCTGTGGGGGCCGCTGCTCGCGGCGCTGGTCTTCAGCCTGCTGGCCGAGACGCTGCGGCTGCAGCTGCCGCAGCTGTACATGATGTCGCTCGGGCTGCTGCTGATCCTGTGCGTGCTGTACCTGCCGGGCGGGCTGGCGTCGCTGCGCTGGGCGACCTTCAGACAGTGGCGCGACGACATCCGCGACCGCTGGCGAGAGCTGACGACGCCCCTCAAGAAGGAGGCTGCGTCGTGAACGGCCACCCGCTGCTCGAGGCACGCGAGGTCACGGTGCGCTTCGGCGGGCTGGTGGCGGTCGACGCCGTCAGCGCCGCCTTCGCGGCCGGCGAGCTGGTCGGCATCATCGGCCCCAACGGCGCCGGCAAGACGACCTTCTTCAACGCGCTCTCGGGGGTCGTCGCGCCGACCGACGGCGAGCTGTTCGCTCAGGGCGTGCGGCTCACCGGTGCGCCGGCGCACCGCTACGCGCACCACGGCATCGCGCGCACCTTCCAGACGCCGCGGGTCTTCGCCGATCTGAGCGTGGCCGCCAACATCGACTTCGGGCTGCAGTTCGCCGGCCGGGGCCGCAGCGCGTCGTGGTTGCTGAAGGACGAAGAGAGCATCTTGAACCTGATCGGCCTCGCGACCCAGGCGGCGCTGCCGGCGGGGGCGATCACGCCTTCGCAGCAGCGGCTGCTCGAGATCGGCATGGCGCTGGCGACGCGGCCGAAGCTGCTGCTGCTCGACGAAGTGGCCGCCGGCCTGACCGAGGCCGAGATCAACCAGATGGCGCAGCTGATCCGCCGCCTGCGCGACGAGCTGGACCTGACGGTGATCTGGATCGAGCACGCGGTGACGACGCTACTCAACTACGTCGAGCGCGTGATCGTGCTGCACCAGGGGAAGAAGATCGCCGACGGGTTGCCCTCGGAGGTGGTTCGCAACGCCGAAGTCGTCGAGGCCTACCTGGGCGACGAGATGGTCGAACCTGCATGAAGAACGAGATCGAATCGGCGCTCGGCGCCAGGCTCGCGCACCTGAAGGTCGAGGGGCTGTCGGCCGGCTACGGCCCCTTCCTCGTGTTGCGCGACCTGACGCTCGAGGCGCGCCCGGGGCTGACGGTCATCCTCGGCCCCAACGGCGCCGGCAAGACGACGCTCTTGAAGGCCATCGCCGGCCTGCTGCCGCGCCGGGGCGTGGTCAAGCTCGACGGCCGCGAGATCGAGGCCGACACCAAGGCCGACGAGATCGTTCGCCGCGGCATCGTGCTTGTGCCCGAGGGGCGGCAGCTCTTTCCGCAAATGACGGTGACCGAGAACCTCGAGCTCGGCGGCTGGCTGGTCGACAAGCGTGAACGTGCGGCGCGGCTGGCGCGCGCCTTCGCCGACTTCCCGAAGCTGGCCGAACGGGCGCAGCAGCTGGCCGGCACGATGAGCGGCGGCGAGCAGCAGATGGTGGCGGTGGCGCGTGCGCTGATGAGCGCGCCGCGGCTGATGATGCTCGACGAACCTTCGCTCGGCCTGGCGCCGAAGATGGTGGCCGAGTTGCTGGCGATCGCGCGGCGCATCGCCGACGCCGGCACGACGGTGCTGATGGTCGAGCAGAACGTGCGCAAGGCGCTCGCCGTGGCCGACCGCGGTTATGTGCTCGAGCGCGGCCGCCTGGTCGCGAGCGGCCCGGCCTTCCTGCTCGCACGATCGACCGTCGTGCGCCACGCCTACCTCGGCAAGACCACGGCGCCGGCCGCCGCGTCGCACCCGCATTCAGCGAACAAGGAGAACGAGATGTCCGACCTGTCGATGCTCATCAACGGCCTGGCCGTCAGCGCCGAGAAGGGCGCCACCTTCGAGCGCCGCAACCCGCTCGACGGCAGCATCGCCACCCGTGCGCCGGCGGCCAGCGAGGCCGACGCGGTGGCGGCGGTGGAGGCCGCCGCCGAAGCCTTCAAGACCTGGAGCAGGACCGGCCCCGGCGAGCGCCGCGCGCTGCTGCTGAAGGCCGCCGACGCGCTGGAGGCGAAGACGCCGAAGTTCGTCGAGGCGGTGCCGGCCGAGACCGGCGCCACCGGCATGTGGGCCGGCTTCAACGTCTTCCTGGCGGCGGGCATGATCCGCGAGGCGGCGTCGCTGACGACCCAGGTGGCGGGCGAGGTCATCCCGTCCGACGTGCCGGGCAGCCTGGCGATGGGCATCCGCCAGCCGGCCGGCGTGGTGCTCGGCATCGCGCCGTGGAATGCGCCGGTGATCCTGGGCGTGCGCGCGATCGCGACGCCGCTGGCCTGCGGCAACACTGTCATCCTGAAAGGCAGCGAAAACTGCCCGCGCACGCACCAGCTGATCGTCGAGGCCTTCCAGGACGCCGGCTTCCCGCCCGGCGTCGTCAACTACCTCACCAACGCGCCGGCCGACGCCGGCAAGGTGGTGGAGGCGATGGTCGCCCACCCGGCGGTGCGCCGCGTCAACTTCACCGGCAGCACGCGAGTCGGCCGGCTGATCGCGATGACCTGCGCCAAGTACCTGAAGCCGGTGGTGCTCGAGCTCGGCGGCAAGGCGCCGCTGGTGGTGCTGGACGACGCCGACCTCGACGACGCGGTCAATGCCGCCGCCTTCGGCGCCTTCGCCAACAGCGGCCAGATCTGCATGAGCACCGAGCGCATCGTCGTCGACGCGAAGATCGCCGACGACTTCGTCGCCCGCTTCGCGAAGAAGGCGCGCGGCCTGCCGCTCGGCGACCCGCGCAAGCCCGAGCCGGTGGTGCTGGGTTCGGTGATCGGCATGGGCACCGTCGAGCACTGCAACGCGCTCATCGACGACGCGCTCGCCAAAGGCGCGAAGCTGGTCTGCGGCGGCAAGGCCGACAGCACGCTGATGCCGGCCACGCTGCTCGACCGCGTGACGCCGCAGATGCGCATCTACCGCGAGGAGACCTTCGGCCCGGTGAAGTGCATCGTGCGCGTCGACGGCGTCGACGAGGCGGTCGACTGCGCCAACGACAACGAATACGGCCTGTCGGCTTCGGTCTTCGGGCGCGACATCGCACGCGCCTTCGAGGTGGCCAAACGCATCGAGTCGGGCATCTGCCATGTCAACGGCCCGACCGTGCACGACGAGGCGCAGATGCCCTTCGGCGGCGTCAAGGCTTCGGGCATCGGCCGCTTCGGCGGCAAGGCCGGCATCGCCGAGTTCACCGACCTGCGCTGGGTGACGGTGCAGACGGCGCCGCGGCACTATCCGTTCTGACCGTACGCGCGGCAGGCGCCGACGGTGTCAGTCCGAGAGCGCCTCAGGGCCGCCGGCCCTCCCGCCGCTCATCGGCCAAGCGCGAAGCCGATACCGTCCTCGAGCGCCTGGGGGACGATGCCGGAGTGGGTACCGCTGTACTCGCGCGCCCGGAACAGGAAGCCGCCGTAGGGCCGCCGCGCCAGCACCTCGGCGTAGGCGAGGTTGGCCTGGTAGGCACCTTGTGTCGCATACGACAGGTGCAGACGCACCGGCAGCGTGGTGGAGGCTTCGGCGTAGGCCTGCTCCCAGCGGGAGGCGGTGTCGCCCAAGCAGCCGATCGACGAGTCGCTGGCCAGGTAGGCGGCAAAACTGTGGCGTGTGGCCGGCTCGGAGAACAGCGCATACAGCACGAAGCTGCCGCCGTGCGAGTGCCCGAACAGAATCCTCCGGGCGGGGTCGCCGCCGACGGTGGATTCGATGGTGGGAATCAGCTCCTGGCGGACGAAGTCCAAGTACGTTGCCTGACCGCCGCCACCCGGGGTGCAGCTGTTGACCGGGACAAAGTCGCGGTTGCGAAGCCCGGCCGTGTGGACGGCGACGACGATCGCCGGTTCCCGGGCCGCTTCGCTGATGCCGACCAGCGTCTGGAACCACGACTCGCCGTCGAGCGCGTAGACGACGGGCAGGTCTCTGGGGTGCCCGGCGCTCGGCGGTGGCACATACACGTTCAAGACATACGTGGCGGCCGCGGCACGCGACGAGATGCTCAGCACCTGCACCGTGCCCTTCGCCGGGTCGCTCGGATCGCCGGTCGACCTGCCGCCGCCACAGCCCGCGAGCGCCAGGCCGACCACCAACCAGGAGGCGATCGCCCGGCGGCGGCGCAGAGTGCGAAGCGGCACCGATGCGGTGGTCATCGGCCGGCCTCGACGTCCGGCTGCGGCAGGTCGACGCCGGCCGCCGCAGCCGCGGCACGTACCGGCTCCGGCCAGTTGATGTGGCCGGGGTCGCTGCCGCCGGCCATGCCGATCAGCAGGCCGGGCTCGGTGGCGATGTTGCGGAACCCGCGCGAGACGCCGGGCGGGATGCTCACCGTGTCGAGCGGCTCGAGCACCAGGCAGCGTTCGCCTCCGGGGCCCCAGAACACCTCCCAGCGCCCAGTCAGCGCGACGAACACCTCCTGCGTCAGGTGGTTGTGCAGCGGTGCCGATTTGCCGGGTTCGCAGCGAACGATGTTGAGGTGGAAGTGCTCGGCCTGCAACGGCGCATCGGGGCGGTGGCCGAGCACGCGGTAGGTGGTTCGCTCGCAGCCGGGAATCGCGGCGTCGACATAGTCGCCGGTGGGCACGAGGTTGCGGAACCGCGCGGTGCGCGCCTCCATCTCGGCGACGGTGGGGTTGGCATCGGTGATCGGGGCGGTGGCCATGTCGACTCCGAAAGAGGTCCGGCGGCGCGGCCAGATCTTCCGTCAACGGGGCATGCACTTGACATTCATGTCGTGCCGGCCAAGATCCCGCAGACCCGGCCCTGCCACGACCACACGATGAAATCCAGGCACCTGCTCCGCCCGGCGATCCTCACCGGCATCCTGCTGCTGGTGCCGCTGGTGATGACGATTGTCGACCGTGACAAGCCCTATGGCGAAGGCTGGCACTGGAAGCCCGGCAGCTTCGTGGTCTTCGGCGCGCTGATCTTCGGCGCCGGCTGGCTCTACGAGTCGATCGCCGGCAAGCTGCCGGGGGCGAAACACCGGGCGGCACTCGGCGGCGCGATCGTGATCGCGGTGCTGGCGATCTGGTCGGAGCTCGCGGTCGGCGCGGTGAGCAAGGGCGCGAGGCTGCTGCTCGGCTGAAAAGCTGGGTTCGTCACAGCTTCTGAGCGCCGGCGCTGCGTCCGCGGTTCACCACGGACGCACCTCGTCCCCCGGCTCGGGCTCGCAGCCGTCGGCGATCGGCTGCCAGCCTCGGCGCACGACGATGTGGCGGTTGTCGTGGCAGAACTCGATCCGCTCGGCGCCGGCGGCGGCGCGGCGCGCCAGCGATTCGATCGACGCCGGCATCGCGACGCGGTAGACGGCGCGCTCGAGGTCGTCGGCAGGGTGGTCGTCGGCGTGCAGCCAGGGGATCACCAGGCCGAGCCACATGAGCAGCCGCGATCCGACGTCGAACGCGGTGGGCGCAAAGCCCTCGGCCTGCAGCCAGGCCTGCGCCGCCTCGCGCGGCGGCCGGTCGCGCGCCGCACCCCAGGCCAGCGCCAGCAGTTCGGCGAGCCACTGGTTGCAGTTCTGGTGGCGCGTGCTGAAGGGATAGGCGTTGGCGCTGTAGGAGCCACCGAGCAGCGACAGCGCGGCCGCGTCGTCGAGCGCGGTGCGCTCGACCGGATGCGAGTTGACGGTGGGCAGCAGCACCGCCGACACGAAGCCCGCGGCGGCATCGTGGGTGCCGAGCACGAAGCCCGGAATGCCCTGGTCGAAGATGCGGGGCCGTTGTTCGTCGCAGGCGAAGTACAGCTGCCGCACCGCCCAAGGCGCGTGCGTGCTGGCCAGCAGGGCGAGCCCCGCGTGCGAGTAGCGCACGCCGAAGCGCGAAAGGTCCAGGCCCGATCGCGACAGCAATGCAACCCGGCGCCCGGAGCGGTCCAGCTCGGCCTTGACCACGGCGGCGAAACGCAGCAGCCGGTCGTGCTGCTCGGCGCTGGCCGGCGCCGGTCGGTCGCAATAGCGCAGCGATTCGGCGGCCGCCGGGGTTGCCGCGGCGAGCGCAACCACGCAGGCAGCCGCCAGCCGGGCGGCGGTGCGAACCGGCCTCGCAAGCTGATCCGGCTCCGCCGGGCAACCCGAGCCCCGGCGGGGGGCGGGCCGGGCTGGCCCGGCCCTGGGGGTGCTCAAAGCCCCACCGGCCTCGCGTCCAGTTCGCGGTACCACTCGTCGCTCAGCACCAGGAAGAAGGCCTGCCGTGGCGAGCCGGCCGCGAACTCGGTGCCGTAGGGGCGCGGTCGTGCAGTGACGGTTTCGCCGGCGGCGAGGGCATGCTGCGCCACCAGCGGCGCGGGCACGAGCAGCAGCCACTCGTCGCGGTCGTCGTCGTGGTCGCCCTCGATGGCAGCCGCGCGCAGCGTCAGCTGCACGCGCCCCGGGCGGCCGGTGGCATCGGCCAGCGCGACGATGCGGTATTCGCCCGCAGCGGCGTGCCGGCGCCCGACCGAGCTCTCGCTCGAGCGCTGCAGCGAATCGGACGCGCTGCCGACCAGCGCCGAGACGCTGTCGGAGACTGAGACGCTCGAAGTCACGGTGGCCACCGCCGGCAGCGCGGCGGCGGCCAACAGGGCCGCGGAGAAGGTCTTGCGCATGGGGCCGAGCATAGCCGGCGACGGCCGCAGCGCCCGCGCATCAGCGCTGCGCCAGCCGCGCCTTCAGGAAGCCGGCAGCGGCGTAGCGTGTGACGCGGTCGTACCAGCGCTCCTGCAGCCGCCGCACCATCGCTGCGTAGGCCTCGGTGAGGTCGGGGCGGATCTCGAATCGGTCGTAGTTGACGACGACGTCGACCCGCCGGCCGAGCGGCTGCACCACCTCGGCGACCGCGGTCTCGATCTCCTGCACGTCGTCGAGCGTGTCGACGGCCAGGCCCTCGAAGTCGATGAACAGCACGTTGCTCTGCGGCCGGTAGTCCAGCCGCTCGGCCAGCGGCAGCCGCAGCAGCCGCTCGCGCAGGCCGAGGGTGTCGTCGCCGAACAGGCGCGCGTCCATCGGGCGCAGGTCGGCGGCGATCGCGGGCGTGAAGTCCATCTGCGCGAGGATGTCGCGATCGACGTCGACCCCCGGCGCGACTTCGGTCAGCTCGAGCCCGCCCGCCGGATGCAGCCTGAACACGCAGCGCTCGGTGACGTAGAGCACGCGTTGCCCCTTGCGGCGAGCGACCTCGCCGCTGAAGGTGCGGTGCTCGACCTCGCGAACGAACTTGCGTGCGCTGCCGTCGCGCTCGATCACCAGGCGGCCACCCTCGATGTGCAGCAGCGGCTCTCCGGCGGTGAAGGTGCCGACGAAGACCACCGCCTTCGCGTTCTGGCTGATGTTGACGAAGCCGCCGGCGCCGGCCAGCCGCGGGCCGAACTTGCTGACGTTGAGGTGGCCGTGCGAATCGGCCTGCGCCAGGCCGAGCACCGCGAGGTCGAGCCCGCCGCCGTCGTAGAAATCGAACTGCGACGGCTGGTCGATGATCGCCTGCGTGTTGACCGCGGCGCCGAAGTTCAGCCCGCTGGCCGGAATGCCGCCGATCACGCCCGGCTCGGCGGTCAGCGTCACCAGGTCGATGATGCGCTCCTCGGCGGCGACGTCGGCCACCCCTTCGGGCATGCCGATGCCGAGGTTGACGACCGCGTTTCGCTTCAGCTCGACCGCGGCGCGCCGCGCGATCACCTTGCGGGGCGACAGCGGCATCGGCGCGAGCGTGTTCACCGGCACCCGGATCTCGCCCGAGAAGGCCGGGCTGTACGGCGTGACGAAGGTCTGCATGTGGTGCTCGGGCTTGTCGGCGACGACGACACAGCTGACCAGCACGCCCGGCACCTTGACCTGCCGCGGGTTCAGCGAGCCGCGCTCGGCGATGCGCTCGACCTGCGCGATCACGATGCCGCCGCTGTTGTGCGCCGCCATCGCGATCGCCAGCGCCTCGAGCGTCAGCGCCTCGCGCTCCATCGTCAGGTTGCCGTCGGGGTCGGCGGTGGTGGCGCGGACGATGCCCACCTGGATCGGCAGCGCCTTGTAGAAGAGGTACTCCTCGCCGTCGATCGGCATCAGCCGCACCAGCTCGGCGGTGGTGCGCGCATTGATGCGGCCGCCGCCGAGCCGCGGGTCGACGAAGGTGCCGAGTCCGACCTTCGTCAGCGTTCCCGGCTTGCCGGCGGCGATGTCGCGGAAGAGGTGGGCGATCACCCCCTGCGGCAGGTTGTAGGCCTCGATCTCGCCCGCCACCGCCAGCGCCTGCAGCTTCGGCACCAGCCCCCAGTGGCCGCCGATCACGCGCCCCACCAGCCCGCGGTGGCCGAAGTGGTTCAGCCCGCGCTCCTTGCCATCGCCCTGGCCGGCGGCATAGACGAGCGTCAAGTCGCGCGGCGAGCCTTGGCCGCCGGTGGCCTGCGCGGCGAGGAAACGCTCCTCGAGGGCGACCGCGATGCCTTCGGCGAAGCCGATGCCGACGAAGCCGCCGGTGGCGACGGTGTCGCCGTCGTGGATCAGCCGCACCGCCTCGGCGGCGCTGACGATCTTGTCGGCGTGCGCCGCGCGGCCGGCGGCGGTGGCGGGGTGCAGGTGCATGGTCTCCTCGGCGGGCTCTTCTCGTGCAGCCCGCATGGTGCACCGGGTCGCGCCGCGGCACTGCCTGCCATGGCAGAATTTGCCTAGTCAATCATTCACGCTGCCCGATGGCCACCACCCCCCGACCGCGGCCGCTCTACGACGGGCAACGTTACGACGCCTCGCGCAGCGTCGGCGCCAAGGTCTCGCGCCTGGTGACGATGATGCGCCGCGAGGTCGAGCTGCGCGTCGCCGAGCATGGCCTTACCGATGCGCAGTGGAAGCCGCTGTGGTTCATCGGCTCGGGCCGCGCCGCCAACGCGATCGAGCTGGCGCGCGAGATGGCGATCGGCGCCGGCGCGGTGACCCGCCTGCTCGACCGGCTCGAGGCCAAGGGGCTGATCGAACGTGAACGCTCCGCGCGTGACCGCCGCGTCGTGCACCTGCGGCTCACGCCCGCGGGCCAGGCGGTGGCGGCGCAGGTGCCGCCGGTGCTGGCGGCGGTCAACAACGACTTCCTGCGCGGCTTCTCGGCGGCGGAGTGGAAGCAGCTGCTCGCGCTGCTGTCGCGAATGCTCGACAACGGCCAGTCGCTGCAGGCGGAGCGGGAGGCGTCGTGAGGACTCCCAGCGCCAAGCCCGTGCACCGCCGCACCCGCTGCGGGGGTCCGAGCAGCCCGGCGGAGCCGGATCGGCTCGAGTGCCGGGTCCTGCTCCCGCTGCTCGCGGCCGCGCTGCTGGTTGCGTGTGCGCAGCCGGTCGACTTGCGGCCGACGAGGACGCTGGCCGCGCCGGTCGGCGCCGTCGCGGCGCCGACGCCGTGGCCGGCCGCCGACTGGTGGCGCCGCTACGGTGAGCCGCGGCTCGACGCGCTGGTCGAGCGCGCGCTTGCCGGCCAGCCGAGCCTGCAGCAGGCGCTCGCGCGCGTGCAGCAGGCGCAGGCGGCGGTGCTGGCCGCCGACGCGGCGCGGCTGCCGCAGCTCGCGGCGAGCGCCGACGCCACCGTGCAGCGCTTCAGCGAGCATGGCCTGGTGCCGCCGGCGCTCGCCGGCCGCACACGCTGGAACAGCACGCTGCAGGTCGGCGGCCAGTGGGAGCCCGACTTCTTCGGCCGGCAGCGCGCCGCGCTCGACACCGCGATCGGCCACGCCCGCGCCACCGCGGCCGACGCGCAGGCCGCGCGAACGCGGCTCGCTGCCGAAGTGGTGGCGGCGTGGGTCGCGCTGGCGCGGCTGGGCGAGCTGCACGACGTCGCTTCGCGCGCGCTCGCACAGCGGCAACAGGTGCACGCGCTGGTGCGCGAGCGCGTCGGTGCCGGGCTCGACACGCAGCTCGAGCTGCGCCAGGCCGAGGGGCTGATCGCGCAGTCGCGCGCCGAGATCGAGGCGCTGGCCGAAGCCGCCGACAGGGCGCGCCATGCGCTGGCCGAACTCGGCGGCCAGCCGCCGGATGGACTGGCCGGGCTGTCGCCGCGGCTGCCGGAGGCCGCCGCCGCGGTGCTGCCCGAGACGCTGCCGGCCGACCTGCTCGGCCGCCGTGCCGACCTCGTCGCGCAGCGCTGGCGGGTCGAGGCGGCGCTGCACGACGTCGAGGTCGCCCGCGCGCAGTTCCACCCCAACATCAACCTGCTCGCCTTCGTCGGGCTGTCGAGCCTGGGCCTGTCGCGGCTGGTCGAGGCGGGATCGGCGACCTTCGGCGTCGGCCCGGCGCTGCGGCTGCCGTTGTTCGATGCCGGACGGCTGCGTGCACGGCTGGCCGACCGCGCCGCCGAGGCCGACGCCGCGATCGAGGCCTACAACGCGGCGCTGCTGCGCGCCCTGCGCGAAGTCGCCGACGAGTTGAGCAGCCTGCGCTCGCTCGAGCGCCAGCAGCAGGCGCAGGCCGACGCCACCGCCGCCGCCGATGGTGCCTACGCGCTGGCGCTGCAGCGCTACCGGGCGGGCATCGGCAACTTCCTGGTCGTGCTCACCGCCGAGGCCAACGTGCTCGTTCAGCGCCGCGCCGCCGGCGAGCTGAAGGCGCGCCGGCTGGCCGCCGACGCCGCGCTTGCGCGTGCACTCGGTGGCGGCTTCGAGGCCGAAGCGCTGCCGGCCACTGCAGCCGTTGAACCAGGGCGTTAGCCAGGATCCCAGGAGCGAGGGCGATCCGATGTCCGACCCCACCACTGCCGCGCCCGCCGTCGCGCCGGACCGGCGCAAGCCGGCGCTGCTGGCCGTCACCGCGGCGGCGCTGCTCGCCGCCGCCGGTTACGGCACCTGGTGGGCGCTGACGCAGCGCCACTTCGAGCACACCGACAACGCCTACGTGCACGCGCCGCTGGTTCAGGTGACGGCGCAGCAGGGCGGCACCGTGCTCGCGGTGCTGGTCGACGACACCGACACCGTGGCCGCGGGCGCGCCGCTGGTCAAGCTGGACCCGGCCGACGCGAGGCTCGCGCTCGAACGGGCGGAGTCGACGCTTGCACGAACGGTTCGTGAGGTGCGCACGATGTACGCCACCAACGCCGCGCACGAGGCCACCGTCAGGTTGCGCGAGGCCGAGGTCGCCCGGGTGCAGACCGACCTCGCGCGCGCCGCCGACGACCTGCGCCGCCGCCTGCCGCTGCGCGCCAGCGGCGCGGTCAGCGGTGAAGAGCTGCAGCACGCCGAGGCCGCGGTCGCCGCGGCGCGCAGCGCGCTCGCCGGGGCCGAATCGGCGCTGGCCGCAGCGCGCGAACAGGCGGCCAGCCACCGCGCACTGACCGACGGCACGCCGGTCGAGCGCCACCCGGGCGTCGAACAGGCGGCGGCCGCGGTTCGCGAGGCCTGGCTGGCGCTGCAGCGCACCGAACTCACCGCGCCGGTGGCCGGGCAGGTGGCGCGGCGCAACGTGCAGCCGGGACAGCGCATCGCCGCTGGCACGGCGCTCATGACGCTGGTGCCGCTCGAGCAGCTGTGGGTGGAGGCCAACTTCAAGGAGCCGCAGCTGCGCCGCATGCGCGTCGGCCAGCCGGCGACGTTGCATGCCGATGTCTACGGCCAGCGCTTCGCCTTTCGCGGCCGTGTTGCCGGCTTCGGTGCCGGCACCGGCGCCGCGTTTGCGCTGCTGCCGGCGCAGAACGCCACCGGCAACTGGGTGAAGGTGGTGCAGCGTCTGCCGGTGCGCATCGAGCTCGACCGTGCCGCGCTCGCCGAACGTCCGCTGCGCGTGGGCTTGTCGATGGAGGTCGAGGTCGATGTTGCCGACGGCAGCGGCGCGCCACTGGCCGCGACCGCGGCGGTGCGGCCGGGGCCGCGCGCCGCGCTGCCGGAGACCACCACCGCCGAGGCCGACGCGCTCGTTCGCCGCATCATCGCCGCCCACCTCGGCCCCGCGCCGGCGTCGCCGCGGCGCGGCGCGGCACCGCTCGCGACCGTGTCGCCGCGGGAAGGTGCGGTGTCGGCGCCGATGCGCTGACCACCCCGGCGCGCGTGAGCGTGAGCGACGCCCCGACCCTGCCGTCGGCCCCGCCGGCGCCGCCATCGGCGCGCGCCGCGGTGCCGACGCCAGCACCACCGGCGTACCCACCGCTGGAAGGCAGCGAGCGGGTTCTCGGCACGCTGGCGCTGTCGCTCGCGACCTTCATGAACGTGCTCGACACCTCGATCGCCAATGTCTCGATTCCGGCGATCGCCGGCGAGATGGGGGTCAGCCCGACGCAGGGCACCTGGGTGATCACGTCCTTCGCGGTCGCCAACGCGATCTCGGTGCCGCTCACCGGCTGGCTGACGCAGCGCTTCGGCGCGGTGCGGCTGTTCATGGCCAGCGTGCTGCTCTTCGTCGCCGCGTCGTGGCTGTGCGGGCTGGCGCCCAACCTCGAGACGCTGATCCTCTTCCGCGTGCTGCAGGGGCTGGTGGCGGGGCCGATGATCCCGCTGTCGCAGACGCTGCTGCTCGGCAGCTACCCCCCGGCGATGGCCGGAACCGCACTCGCGTTCTGGTCGATCACCGTGCTCGTTGCGCCGGTCGCCGGGCCGCTGCTCGGCGGCTGGATCACCGACCAGATCTCGTGGTCGTGGATCTTCTACATCAACGTGCCGGTGGGGCTCTTCTCGGCGGCGCTCACCTGGTCGATCTACCGCCGGCGCGACCCCGGGCCGCGGCGGGTGCGGCTCGACCGCGTCGGGCTCGTGCTGCTGGTGCTGTGGGTGGGCTCGCTGCAGCTGATGGTCGACCTCGGCAAGGAGCACGACTGGTTCGCGTCGCCGCTGATCGTCGCGCTCGGCGTCGTCGCCGCGGTGGGCTTCCTGTACTTCATGGCCTGGGAGGCGACCGAGGTGCACCCGATCGTCAACCTGCGCCTGTACGCACGCCGCAACTACCTCGTCGGCACGACCGCGCTCGCGGTCGGCTACGGCCTCTTCTTCGGCAACGTCGTGCTGCTGCCGCTGTGGCTGCAGCAGTGGATGGGCTACACCGCCACCTGGGCCGGCATCGTCACCGCGCCGGTCGGGCTGCTGGCGATCGTGCTCTCACCGTGGGTCGGCCGCAACGTCACACGTTTCGACCCGCGCTGGCTGACCACCGTCGCCTTCGTCGGCTTCGCCTACGTGCTGTGGCTGCGCTCGCGCTTCAACCTGCAGGTGCCGGTGGAGGTGATCCTGGTGCCGACGGTGCTGCAGGGCATCGCGGTGGCCTTCTTCTTCATCCCGCTGCAGGCGGTGTCGCTGGCCGGGCTGTCGCCGCAGGAACTGCCGGCGGCGTCGGGGCTGTCGAGCTTCGCGCGCATCATGGCCGGCGGCGTCGGCACCTCGCTCTTCACGACGCTGTGGGAGCGCCGCGCTGCGTTGCACCACGCCGAGCTGACGCTCGCGGTGCACCCGGGCAGCCCGGCGGCGGCGCAGGCGCTCGAGCGCCTGGGCGCGGCCGGGCTCGGCGACGAACAGGCGCGCGCGGCGATCAACCTGCTGGTCAACCAGCAGGCCTTCACGATGGCCGCCAACGACCTCTTCCTCGTCTCGTCGGCGGTGTTCGGTGTGCTGCTGGTGCTGGTGTGGGCGGCGCAGCCGAAGGCCGTGCGCTGACCCGGGACCCCATGCGACCCTCTCGTCGCTGTTCACGTCGCCACCGCTGCGGCAGGGCGGTGGCGTCGCCTGCGTTCTCCGGTCGCCGCTCGCGGTGCACCGGCTTCTGCCCCGCGCCGTTTCCTCGTCAACAGCCGACTGCCGCGTCAGCCGCGGTGGCGACCGCGAATCCTCCCTGCGCCCGCAGACGCCACCACCACCCTGCGACCACCGCCGCGGCACCCCACCTGGGGCGCGCCACCGCAGAAGTCGGGCAGGTGGCCCGGGGGTGCGGGCGCAGGGAGGATTCGCGGTCGCGGCACGGGTGGCGGGCCTTGGCGGTGTTGATGAGGTGACGGTGCCGGGCACTCGTCGCATCCCCGCGAGCGGCGACCGGAGAACGCGCCCCCGGGCCACCTGCCCCGCAGCGGCAGTCCGGCGCGGGGCCCCGAACCTCAACGGCATCCCGGACGGTCGGCACATCGCCAAGGCTGACCTCGGCCGCCCTGCCGATGGGTGCATAGCCGCGTCCGCGCGCCATGGCAGTGCGCGCGGTGTCAACCGGCGTGGTCGGCGCGGCTGCACGCCTGCCGATCAGGATGCCGCCGGCGAGACCCACTTCAGGTCCCCGGTGTGCACTCCAGGCAGCTCTCGGCCGCCACCTGGCGTGGGCGCGGCAGCCGGCGCTGCAGTTCGCGCAGCGCGGTGCGCAGGCCCTCTTCGACCACCGGGTGGTAGAAGGGGCTGTCGAGCATCTGCTGCACGGTGTCGCCGCGCTGCACGCTCCAGGCCAGCAGGTGGCCGATGTGTTCGGCCGCCGGGCCGATCATCTCGGCGCCGAGCAGGCGGCCGCCCGACGGCTCGGCGTACAGGTGCAGCGCGCCGCGGTTCTTCGCCATCACGCGGCTGCGCCCCTGGTCGGCGAACGAGACCTCGCCGGCGACGAACGCGGTGCCCTGCGCGGTGAGTTCGGCGTGGCTCGCGCCGGCGAGCGCAATCTGCGGGTCGCAGAAGACGATGGCCAGCGGCGCGCGGCGCGGCCGCCGCTTGACGTCCGGGCAGCGGCCGGCGTTGTCACCGGCGATGCGGCCATCATCGGCGGCCTCGTGCAGCAGCGGCCGCTCGTCGGCGACGTCGCCGGCGATGAAGACGGGGTGGTCGCCGATCTGCCCGGTGTGGCGGTCGAACACCGGCACGCCGCCGGGGCCGATCGGCAAGCTCGTGTGCTCGAGGCCGAGCGTGTCGACGTTGGCGCGCCGGCCGGTGGCGGCGAGCAGCCACTCGAATCGCTCGACCTGCTCGCCGCCGTCGGCGCTGCGGCTGTGCACGACGACGGTGTCGCCTTCACGCTGCACGTCGAGCGCGGTGGCGTCGGCCGACAGTGGCAGCTCGGCGGCGAAGACCTCGCGCGCCAGCCGCTGCAGCGCAGGGTCGGTCAGCGGCGAGACCCGCGTGCCGCGGCCGTAGAGCCGCACCCGCACCCCCAGCCGGTGCAGTGCCTGCGCGAGCTCGAGCCCGATCACGCCGGTGCCGACCACCGCCACCGAACGCGGCAGCGTCTGCCACGAGAAGACATCGTCGTTGACGAGCAGCCGCTCGCCGAGCGCGGTGCGCCAGCGCTCGGGCACCGCCGGCCGCGACCCGGTGGCGATGACGATTCGCGCGGCGTGCACCCGCGTGTGCCCGTCGACCAGCAGCACCTGGTCGGCGACAAAGCGTGCCTGACCTTGCAGCTTGTGGGCCGCCGGCCAGGCGTCGACGGTGTCGAGCACGAAGCCGACGAAGCGGTCGCGTTCGCGCCGCACACGCGCCATCACCTCGGCGCCGTCGATCCGCAGCGGTGCGGCGTGAACGCCGAAGATGCCGGCTCCGGCCGCGGTGTTCGCGGCCTCGGCGGCGGCGATCAGCAGCTTGCTCGGCATGCAGCCGACGCGCGCGCAGGTGGTGCCGAAGGCACCGCCTTCGATCACCAGCACACGCGGCGTGTGCTGCAGCGCGGCGCGGTAGGCCGACATGCCGGCGGTGCCGGCGCCGATGATCGCGACATCGGTGTGCAAGGTGTCCATCGTGAGCCTCGGATCGCGGGCGGGTCCGTCTTGGTCGGGCGAGCCGCGCCGTTCTTTCACCCGGCTACAGACGGTCGAGCGGGTAGATCGGCCGGCGCACCCGCTCGAACGGCAGGCTCGCGTAGTCGGATGTGCAGACGCCGGAGCCGTCGCACTCGACCACCGCGCCGGCCAGCGGCCGCAGCCCGGCACGCCAGTGCACGCGGCTCTTCAGCATCAGGTAGCTCTTGCTCGCGGGGTCGATGCCCACCGCCTGGAAGGCCGCCAGGTCGTGCGGCTCGACATGCTGCGAGATCACCACCACCTCGATGCGGCCGGTGTCGAAGACCGCCGTCAGCCCCATGTGCTCGAGCTGGCCGCGCGCCATCGGGCCGCGGTTGCGGTAGCGGCCGTCGCACAGCAGCTTGACGCGCCCGCGCAGCGTGCGCGGCTTGCCCTTGCGGCCGATCGAAGGCATGTCGAGCTTGCCGCCGAGCGAGATCGCGAGCTGCGCGCCGACGCCGGCGCGGGCCAGGATCTGCACCGCCTCGGGGTCGCAGATCGCGAACGCGGCAGCGTTGTCGAGCCCGGCGTCGACCATCGCGCCGAGCACGTCCATCGTGTCCATCGTGCCGCCGGAGGCGCAGTTGTCGCAATGGTCGAGAAGCACCACCGGGCCGGCGTCGGGCCGCAGGCCGATGCGAAGCGCCTGCGCCCGTTCCATCGATTCGGCCAGCGGCTCGGGCTGGTAGACGAAGAGCTGGCGCGAGTCCCAGGCCATCGCGAGCAGCTCGTCGCGCCAGCGTTCGGCGCGTGCCGGATCGCCGTCGGTGACCACCACCGCCGACAGCCCGGCCTGGGCGACGTCGGCGTTCGGAAAGCCGACGAACACCGATGCGCAGAGCGCGCCCTCGATCTCGATCTCGCGGCAGCGGGCCTGGATCTCGCGGTTGGGCGAGTCGTCGGTGCCCTGGCGCATCACGTGCGGCAGCATCGGCCGCTGGCCCCAGGCGAGCGCAGGCCTGGCACGGCCCGCCAGCAGCGCGAAGATGGCGCGGCCGGCGCGCAACCCGGTCTCGAACATGTCGACATGCGGGTAGGTGTGGTAGCCGGCGATCGCCGTCGCCCCTTCGGCCATCGCCGGGAAGAGGTTGGTGTGCATGTCGAGCGCGACACCGATCGGCACTTTGGGTGCAACCGCGCGGATGCGCCGCAGCAGCTCGCCCTCGCCGTCGTCGTGGCTCCGCGTCACCATCGCGCCGTGCAGGTCGAGCAGCACCGCGTCGCAACCCTCCGCCACCGCGGAGCAGATCTTGCCGGCGATGTACTCGAAGGCGCTGTCGTCGACCGGCCCGCTCGGCCACGCCGAGGCGGCCACCGGCAGCAGGATCTCGGCGCCGGCCTCCTCGGCCAGCTCGATGAAGGCGGCGATCGCCGAGCCGGTGTTCTTGTAGGCCTGGTAGGCGTCGCCGCCCTCGGGAGGAAGTTCGTCGTCGCCCGCGAAACGCGCCAGCGGGGTCGGCACCGGCGAGAAGGTGTTCGTCTCGTGTTTCATCTGGGCGATGACGACTCGCATGCACTCTCCGGGTGGGCTGGTTCTGAGCGCCCCCGGGGCCGGGCCAGCCCGGCCCGCCCCCCAAGGGGGTTCAAGTTGCCCGGCGGAGCCGGATCAACCTGGAGAGCGCCCACAGGGCCGGGCCCGCATCGCCCGCCCCCGCGGGGGATCGGGTGGCCCGGCACAGCCGGATCGACTCCAGGGCCGATGCTCGCGCATGGGCGCCGTCCGCGCCAGTGCCAGGGTCTCGCCGGCGCTCGTGCAAAGCGCCTGCGGTGTAACGCAAAGTTGCTTGAAGCCGGTCGGCGGGGGCTGCCGCCACGCCGTTGGCCAGGAATCGTCACCTCGTCAGGAGACCGCTATGAACCGCCGCCGCATGCTCGCGATTGCCCTTGCCGGAGGTGCCGCCGGCCTCTCGGGCTGCGTGATCGCCCCGCTCGGTACGCGCTACGAGCCGCCGCTGCCCGACGACGGCCCGGGCGTCGGCTACGCGCCGCCGCCACCGCAGGCCGAAGTGATCGGCGTCGCCCCGGCGCTCGGCATGGTGTGGCTCGGCGGCTACTGGGCCTGGGCGGGCGGGCGCTACACGTGGCAAGCGGGCCACTGGGCGCACCCGCGGCCCGGCTACCACTGGGTTCCGCATGCCTGGGTGAACACCCGCCGCGGCTGGGTGCACCGCCCGGGCCACTGGAAGCGGCGCTGAGCACCCGCAGGGCCGGGCCCGCCCGGCCCGCCCTCCACGGGGGGTCGAGTTGCCCGGCAAAGCCGGATCAACTCGAAAGCCGCGGCCTTCAACCCGGGGGGTAGCCGGCCTCGACGAGCGCGGCGACAACACGCTGGCGGTCGGCCTCGGTGTCCACCTTGACGTGTTTGCGCGCGAGGTCGACGTCGACCTTGGCCAGCGGGTCGACTTCGTGCACCGCCTCGGTGACGGCGCGCACGCAGTGGCCGCAGGAGATCTGCGCGATATCGAATTCCAGCATCGGGGCTTGCTCCAGGTTGTCGTGACGAGGTGCGCAGCATGCACCTTGCCACGATGGCAAGGTCAAGTCCCGGTCGCCGCCGCGGCCCGCGCCGGCGGCGGTCACATCACCGTGTAGCTTGTGTAGTACCAGCGCCCGGCGGTGTCGACGGCGGCCAGCCACAGCGTCAGCCCGGCGACCGGAAGGTCATCCGGCGGCGGCTTCAGCTCGAGCCGGGTGGCCTGCCATGACTTCGGCACGCTGTCGACCAGCCTCACCGCGCCGGAGGCATCGCTGTAGGCGACACGAACGTAGGCCACGCGCATGTCCGGGTTGGCGGCGGCCCAGCCGCTCCACGACACGACGCCCGACGACAGCAGCAAGGTCCCGGGCAGCGGCGCGCTCGACTTGACGTCGTCCAGCACCGCAAAGCGGCCGGCGGCGGGCGCTGACGGGAAACTGGCGCGGACGATGCCGCTGCGCGTGCTGGTGGCGCCGTCGCCACGCGTCAGGCTGGCGCGGAAGCGCGCGCCCTGCGCGAGGTCGGCGTTGCCGAGCCAGCTGTTGAGGCCGCGGAAGACGGTGTCGTCGCCGATGGCGCCCAGCGGGTTGCTCGCCGAGGCGGCGGCGCCGCCGGCTCCGCCCGGCGGCGGCGCGATGCACAGCGTGCCGCGCTGGCAGTCGACCATCGGCAGCACGTAGCCGCCAGGGGTCTGCACCGCTGCGCTGGCGACGCTGGCGCCCACCAGCAACTGGACGCCAGCGATCGGGCTCGCGGCGGCGCCGCTGCCGGCACCACCGTCGGCGGCCAGCGACAGCCAGGCGGCGCTCTGCGCCTGCACGTCGGCGGCGTGGCCGTTGCCGGCGAACATCCACTTCGGCGTCGTCTTCGCGTCGTAGGTGACGGCGTCGGCGAGCGTGTCGCTCGCGGTGCCGGCGGCGTCGCTGACGCGGGCAGCCACCGCCACCCGCACGCAGCCGGTCTTGGCGATCGTCTCGTCGGCGCAACCGGTGACCTGCAGGCGGCCGAGCTGCATGCCTTTGGCGGCCCACTGCGCGATGCGCATCGCCAGCGCCGAAGGCCCGGCGCCGTTGTGCTGGCTGTAGCGGCCGAGCAGCCCCGAGCGCGTCAGCGCGCCGGTGACGCCAGCGCCGTCGCTGCCGGCAGCCTCGGCGATCACCTTGTTGATCGCTGCGGTCAGTTCGTCGAGCCCGGCGAGGTTGGCCATCACCGTGGTCGGGCTGGTGGTGGCCTTCAGCGTGCTGGTGATCGCCGCCGCCGGCGCCGGCGTGGCTTTCGCGAACTCGGCGCGGGCGGTCTCGAGGTCGACCTGCACCTCGGGCGCGCCGCCGGCCAGCTTGTTGGCCAGCTGCAGCATGGTGGCCCCCTTGCCGTCGACGCCGTAGCCCACCTGCACCGCCTCGAGCGCGAGGTCGACGCCGGTCTTGTTGGCGGTGAAGCCGGGGTCGCTGACAAGGTCGAGCTTGGCCGCGTCGCCGGTCTTGGCGTCGGTGAGAGGGGTCTTGACGAGCGTCTTCAGGAAGTCCGAAGCCGGCTTCGGCGTCGCCAGGCGGGCCAGCACAGCGGCCTGGCCGCTCGGCGCGGAGAAGAGCGGCTTCGGATCGGTGCCGATCGTCAGCGCGACGATCGCTTCGGTGAACGGTGTCACGTGAACGACGGCGTTGGCGGCCGCGGCGGCGAGCGCCGAGTGCAGCACCACCGGTGCACCGGCGGCGTCGCTGCCGACCACCTGAACCAGCAGCGGCGCGAGCGCGGGTGCGGTGGTCAGCGTGTAGCTGCCGTCGGCGCTGCTGGTCGTCGCGCTGCCGACGGCGTTGCCGCTGGCGTCGATGACGCTCACCTTTGCACCGGCCAGCGGCGCGCCGGTGGCGGCGACGCCGGTGAGGCGCATCGCGGTCGGCGTCGGTGCCGGTGGCGGCGTTGTGGTGCCGCCGCCGTTGCCGCCGCCGGCAGGCGTGCTCGTCGAGTTCGATCCCCCGCCGCCTCCGCCGCCACAGGCGGCAAGCAGCGACAGCAGGGTGGCCAGCACCGCAAGGCGGGGGAGCAGGGTCATCGTGGGCATGGCGTGGGCGTGCGAATGCGCCGGTTCTCCGGCTCGCTGCCGAGCATGCCGGCGCAGGGCCGTTGCGTCCGCCGGAACAGCCGCGCTTATGGGCGGCTATTCGCCGGCCGCGGCGCTGGCCGGGGCCGGCCGCAGCCCATGGCGCGCGAGCAGCCGCACCAACTCCGGCAGGCGCACCGGCTTCACGAAGCGCGCGTCGGCCAGCCGGTCGGCTTCGCCTGGGCGCGCCGGGTCGGCGGCGTCGCCCGAGCAGATGACGAGCAGCGGGCACCGTGCTCCGGCGGCCGCCGACTGCTCGCGCAGCGTGCCCATCAGCGCCACGCCGCCACCGCCACCGCCCGGCATCTCGAGGTCGGTCACCACCGCGGCGATTCCGCCCTGGCGCCAGCGCGCCAGTGCCGCCGCGGCGCTGTCGGCCTCGGCGACCTCGAATCCCTCCTCCTGCAGCAGGTGAAGCAGCAGCATGCGGCTGGTGGGGTCGTCGTCGCAGACCAGCACCGCGCCTTCGCGCGCCGCCGGCGCCGGCGGCACCGCGGCGCCCTCGTGCAGCGGCAGCCAGAGCACCGCGCGCGTGCCTTGCGGGCTGCTCTCGACCTCGATGCCGCCTTCCATCAGCTCGGCCAGGCGGCGGCAGATCGCAAGCCCGAGGCCGGTGCTGCCCTCGGGCTGCGGCGGTGCGCCGTCGGCGGTGGCGAAGGGTGTGAACAGGCGCGAGCGCAGCGCCTCCGGGATTCCGGGCCCGGTGTCCTGCACGGCGAGCACGAGCCGCGGTGCCCCGTGCGTGTGGTCGAGCGCCGCCTGCAGCGAGACCGCGCCGCGCGCGGTGTACTTGAAGGCGTTGCTGAGCAGGTTGATCAGCACCTGCTTCAGCCGCAGCGGGTCGCCATGGATGCGGTCGGGCACATCGGCGGCGATGCGGGGTTCGAAGGCCAGCCCCTTCGCAGCCGCCTGGGCTGCGGCCGCCTCGGACACCATCTGCAGCAGGTCCCGCAGCGAGAACTCCTGCGGGCGCAGCCGCAGCGGCTCGCCGTCGAAGCGTGCCGCATCGAGCACGTCGCCAAGCAGCTGCGACAGCGTGTCGACGGCGTCGCGCGCGATGCGAAGCGCGCCATGCTGCTGCGGCGCCAGCCGCTCGGGCGGCAGCGTCTGCAGCGCCTGCAGCGCCAGCGCCAGCGTGTGCGCCGGTGCACGCAGCTCGTGGCTGGCCGATGCGAGCATCACGTTGCGCGCCTCGGCGGCCTCGGTCAGCCGCTGCTGCATGCGGTGCTCGGCGGTGACGTCGGCGATGTAGCCGGTCCAGGCACGGGCACCGCCCTCGGCCGGCGTGCACACCGCCTCGCACGACAGCCAGCGCTCCTGCCCGTCCGGGTGGTGGTAGGCCACCGTCGAGCGCAGCGTGCCGCCGGCGGCGATGGCCTCGCGCTCCTGGCGTGCAAGTGCGTCGCGCTGGTCTTCGCGCACCCGTGGCGCGATCGATTGCAGGATCGTGCGGCCCTCGGCCTGCCCGAGCCCGACCACCGCCGCCGCGCCGGGCGAGACATAACTGCCGAGCAGGGCGCCATCACCGCCGAAGACATGGCGGAAGGCGACACAGGGCAGCGTCGCCGCGATGTCGCGAAGCCGCTCCTCCGAGCGCCGGCGCTCGGCCACCTCGCGCTGCAGCCGGCGCAGCCACCACGCGGTGCCGGCGGCCAGCAGCAGCAGCGCCGCGGCGGCGGTGGCGATCACCGGCGCGTGGCGCCGCCACGGGAAGCCGGCGCCGAGATCCACCGCCACCCAGCGCCGGCGCATGCGCTCGCGCTCGGCCTCCGGGATGTCCTGCAGCGCGCGGTCGACCAGCGCCGCCAGCGGTGCCGCCGCGCGTGTGGTGGCCATGTGGAACTCGGCCGGCACCTCCTCGACCACCGCCACCGTGCGCAGGCGGTCGTCGGCCTCGCCGTGGATTCGCTGGTTGGCGAGCAGCTTGACCTCGATCGCGGCGTCGGCGCGGCCTTCGGCGACGAGGTCCATCGCGGCGCGGCTGTCGGCCACCGGCACCAGCTCGATGTCGCGGTAGCGCTCCGCCAGCCGCGGCCGCAGCGGGTGCTGGGCCGGCAGCGCGAGCCGCCGGCCGCGCAGGCTGTCGAGCCCCCAGTAGGCGGGGGCGTCGTAGCGCGCGACGATCACATACGGCATCGAGACATAGGGCCGCGTGAAGGCGAACTCGCGCTCGCGCTCGGGCGTGCGGGTGATGAACGGCACGAGGTCGATCTCGCCGCGGCGCAGCGCGTCGATCATCAGCCCGGCGGTGTCGAAGGCGACCACCTGCACGCCGATGCCCAGGCGCTGCGCCACCTGCTCGATGAACTCGGCGCCGATGCCGCTGTGGGTGCCGCCGGGCTCGATGTGGTTGAGCAGCGGAAGCCCGCGCACCGCGCCGACGCGCCACACCGGCCGCGCCACCAGCAGCTCGGCCTCGCGCGGCGCCAGCGCCAGCGTGCGCGGCAGCGCCTGGCCGGCCGGCACCGAGGCCGCCGCCGCCAGCCACTCGCGCGAGCGCAGCGCCGGCGAGACGCCGCTGGCGCGCAACGTCGAGATGCCGCGGTTGAGCACCGCCGCCAGCGGCGCCCAGTCCTTGCGCACCGCGAAGTGGTAGTGGCCGCTGCTGTACGAGAGCAGGCGGTTGATCTCGATGCCCGGCAGCGGCCGGCGGTCGAGCCAGTCGATCGTTGTCAGCAGCGCGCCGAGGTAGTAGTCGGCGCCGCCTTCGGCGACCGCGGCGAGCGCGTCGCCGGTGGTCTCGACGGTGACGATGGTGGCCTGCGGGTACTGCCGGCGAACGAAGGTGTTGGCGAGAAAGTCGCGCTCGATCGCGAAGCGGGCGCCGGCCAGTTCGCGCTCGCCGGCCGCCGGCTGCCCGCGGCGTGCGAACAGTGCGCCGGGCAGCGGCGTCACGCCGAGCGTGAACTCGAGGTACTCGGCCCGCTCGGCGGTGTAGCCCAGCGTCATCATCAGGTCCGCCTCGCGGCGGCGCATCGCGGCGAGTGCGTCGCTGAAGCTCGGCCACAACACCGGGCGGATGCGCAGCCCGAATGCGCGCGCCAGGTAGCCGAGCATCTCCGGGTGGATTCCCGAGACCGCGTGATCGTCGCCCACCACCTCGTAGGGCCGCACCGGCGGCAGCGGGATCGCGACGCGGACCTCGGGCAAGCGGGCGATGAACTCGCGTTCGGCTGCGGTCAGCACGTCGGCGCCGAGGCTGAGCGCGGCGGCCGGCTCCTTGGCCGCGAAGTGGGGCGGGCCGCCCTGCGCCGACGCGCGCGGAAGCCAAGGCAGCAGGCAGGTCAGCCCGACGGCCAGCACCAGCCAGCCGGCCGCACGCCGGCGGGGCGGCGGCGGGGCCGGGCCGGGGAGGGCCGCTCGAGAGATTCCCTGGGCGCTCTTCATGGCGTTGGCGCAGCGTATCACCTGCCGCCGCGCAGGCCGGCGGTTACGCAAAACCGGGCTTGACCTTGCCATGATGGCAAGGTCGAGAATGTCAAACCATGGACACCACCGCCCCGCCGCCGCTGACGCTGGCCATCGAAGGCATGACCTGCGCCTCCTGCGTCGCGCGGGTCGAGCGCAGCCTGAAGCGTGTGCCCGGTGTCGCGGCGGCGCAGGTCAACCTCGCCACCGAGACCGCCGAGGTGGTTACCGCCGGCTCCGAGACGGCGGCGCTGCTGCCCGGCCTGCTGGCCGCGGTGGAGAAGGCCGGCTACCACGCGACGCTGCGCGAGCCCGATGCCACCGCCGCCGAACCCGAGGCCGGCTTGCCCTGGCCGCTGATCGCCGCGGCGGCGCTGTCGCTGCCGCTGGTGCTGCCGATGGCCGCGCTGCCTTTCGGCGTGCACTGGATGCTGCCGGCCTGGCTGCAATGGCTGCTGGCGACGCCGGTGCAGTTCGGCTTCGGCGCGCGCTTCTACCGCGGCGGCTGGAAGGCGCTGCGCGACGGCAGCGGCAACATGGACCTGCTGGTCGCGCTCGGCACCAGCGCCGCCTACGGGCTCAGCGTGTTCGAGTGGTTGCGTGCCGGGGCGGGGGCGATGCCGCACCTGTACTTCGAAGCCTCGGCGGTGGTGATCACGCTGGTGATGTTCGGCAAGTGGCTCGAGTCGCGCGCCAAGCAGCGCACCACGGAGGCGATCCGTGCGTTGCAGCGGCTGCGCCCCGAGACGGCGCGGGTGCGGCGCGACGGCGTCGAGATCGAACTGCCGATCGGGCGCGTCGCGGTTGGCGACCTCGTCGTCGTTCGCCCGGGCGAAAGGGTGCCGGTCGATGGCCGCATCGACGAGGGCTCGAGCGCGATCGACGAGTCGATGATCACCGGCGAGAGCCTGCCGGTGGCGCGCGGCCCCGGCCAGCCGGTGACCGGCGGCGCCGTCAACGGCGACGGTCTGCTGCTCGTGCGGACCACCGCGGTCGGCGCCGAGACGGTGCTCGCGCGAATCGTGCGGCTGGTGCAGTCGGCGCAGGCGAAGAAGCCGCCGATCCAGCGCCTGGTCGACCAGGTGAGCGCGGTCTTCGTGCCGGCGGTGGTGGTGGTGGCACTGGCGGCGCTGCTCGGCTGGGGCCTGGGCGCTGGCGAGTGGGAGCGCGGGCTGCTCAACGCGGTGGCGGTGCTGGTGATCGCCTGCCCCTGCGCGCTCGGCCTCGCGACGCCGGCGGCGGTGATGGCCGGCACCGGCGTCGCGGCACAGCACGGCATCCTGATCCAGGACGCCGAGGCACTGGAGGCCGCGCACCGCATCGACGTCGTCGCCTTCGACAAGACCGGCACGCTGACCGTCGGGCGGCCGCAGCTGGTGTCGCTGCAGCCGGTGGCGGACGCCGACCGCATGCAGGCGCTTCGTGCCGCAGCGGCGCTGCAACGCGGCAGCGAACACCCGCTGGCGCGGGCGGTGGTCGAGGCCGCGCGAGCGCAGGGCGTCGATGCGCCCGCGGCCGAGGCGCTGCGTGCGGTGCCCGGCCGCGGCATCGAGGGCCGGCTCGACGGTCAGGCGCTGCAGCTCGGCAGCGCCCGCTGGATGGACGAGCGGGGCATCGACCGCGGCGCGCTCGCCGACGCTGCCGCCGCGCTGCAGGCCGACGGTCGCACCGTTTCGTGGCTGGCGGCCGACGGCAGCGCCGTTGCGGTGCTGGCCTTCGGCGACGAGCCGAAGCCGAGCGCGCGCGACGCGGTGGCGCGGCTGCACGCGATGAAGGTGCGAACGGTGCTCGTCAGCGGCGACAACCGCGCCGCCGCAGCGGCGGTGGCACGAACGCTCGGGATCGACGAGGTTCATGCCGAGGTGCTGCCCGAAGACAAGGCTGGCGTCGTCGCCGCGCTGCGCGAAGGCGGCCATGTCGTCGCGATGGTCGGCGACGGCATCAACGACGCGCCGGCGCTGGCGGCGGCACAGGTCGGCATCGCGATGGCCACCGGCACCGATGTCGCGATGCACGCCGCCGGCATCACGCTGATGCGCGGCGACCCGGCGTTGGTGGCCGACACGATCGAGATCTCGCGCCGCACGACGACCAAGATCCGCCAGAACCTGTTCTGGGCCTTCGTCTACAACGTCGTCGGCGTGCCGATGGCGGCGCTGGGCTGGCTCGACCCGGTGGTGGCCGGCGCGGCGATGGCCGCCAGCAGCGTCAGCGTGGTCGGCAACGCGCTGCTGCTGCGGCGCTGGAAAGGGAGTGCACGATGAACATCGGCGAAGCGGCGTCGCTCTCCGGCGTCTCGGCGAAGATGGTGCGGCACTACGAGTCGCTCGGCCTGCTGCCGAAGGTGCAGCGCACCGACGCCGGCTACCGCCAGTACGGCGACGCCGAGGTGCACACGCTGCGATTCATCCGCCGCGCGCGCGACCTCGGCTTTTCGATCGCCGAGATCGCCGCGCTGCTCAAGCTGTGGCAGAACCGCCGCCGCGCCAGCGCCGACGTGAAGCGCATCGCGCTCGCGCATGTCGCCGACCTCGACCGCCGCATCCAGGAGATGGCGGCGATGAAACACACGCTCGAGCACCTGGCGCATTGCTGCCACGGCGACCAGCGGCCGGACTGCCCGATCCTCGACGAGCTGGCCGAGTAGACGGGCGCCCGCCGCGCACCGGCTGCTGTCGCGCGCGTGACAGCCCTGCCCGGGGATCGCGGGAACTGGCCCGCGGTCCCACCTCTTTTCACCTGCTGCGTCACTTGGCGGCCCGGCGACAGTGCCGGGGTGGGATGTTCCTGACTTCCACCAACCGGTGCGCCGTGGCGGCGCGCCTCCGAACAAGAAGGAGTCGACAGTGGTGCAAGCCTCGGCACAGGACGCCGGAAGCGGCGGGTTCTTCGCGTATCACGGCCTGTGGGCCCCCGGTGTGCGGCTGTTCCGCCGGCTGCAATTCAGCGTCAAGGCAGCCGCGGTCTCGGCCGCGTTCGCGATCCCGATCGCGGTGCTGGCCTGGCTGTACTACAGCAACCTCGCCGGGCAGATCGAGTTCTCGGGCAAGGAGCGGCTGGGCGTCGAGTACATCGACCCGCTGGTGCCCACGCTCGAGGCCGCGCAGGCGCTTCGCGGCAGCGCTGCTGTGGCCGAGCGCGGTGCGTTGCGCGCCAAGATCGACGCCTCGATGACCCGGCTGGCCGGCGCCGAAGCGCGGCTCGGCGAGGCGCTCGGCACCACCCAGCTGCACGCGGCGCTGAAGCAGGCCCGTGCTGCGCTCGCCGACGCTCCCTCGGCGGCCGACGACCACTTCGTCAAGAGCGTGACCGCGCTGATGGTGCAGGCCAACGACGGCTCGAACTTGACGCTCGACCCCGACATCGACAGCTACTACCTGATGGACGGCTCGGTATTCCGGCTGCCCGACATGATCGACGAGGCCTCGGCGCTGCGCGATCTGGCGGTGGCGGTGGCCGGCAGCGGCGAGGCAAAGCCGGCACAGATCGAAAAGGCCGGAGCGCTGGTGGCGATCATCGACTACATGGACACCAACCTCGCCGGCGGGCTCGACAAGACGCTCGCGCTGCGGCCGGAGATGAAAGCCCCACTGGCCGCCGACGACGCGCGCCAGGCGCTGCGCCAGCTGCGCGACCTGGCAGCGGCCGCCACGAAGCCGGGTGCCAAGGGTGATGCCGCCGCGCTGCGCGCCGCCGGCGACAAGGCCGCGACCGCCCTCTCCGGGTTGCAGGGCCGCATGCTCGCGCAGCTCGACACGCTGCTGGTGGCCCGCGTCGGCGCGATGGAGCGCCAGCGCGCGGCGGTGACGGGTGTGCTGGCGGTGTGCCTGCCGCTGGCCGCCTACCTCTTCATGTCGTTCTACCGCGTGATGCGCGGCGGGCTCGCCGAGGTGCAGCGCCACCTGCGGGCGATGACCGGCGGCGACCTGACAAGCAGCCCCAACCCCTGGGGCCGCGACGAGGCGGCGATGCTGATGCTCGAGCTGCGCGCCATGCAGGACTCGCTGCGAACGATCGTCGGCCAGGTGCGCAGCACCTCGGAGTCGATCGCGCAGGCCAGCAGCGAGATCGCCAGCGGCGCGATCGACCTCTCGTCGCGAACCGAGCGCACCGCCGCCTCGGTCGAGGAATCGGCTGCGTCGCTCGAGCAGATCGGCGCCACCGTCAAGCAGACCGCCGACCACGCGCAGCAGGCGAGCGGAATCGCCACCGGCAACGCCGGCGCCGCCGAGCGCGGCGGCGAGGTGATGAGCCGCATGGTGTCGACGATGGAGGGCATCCAGACCGCCTCGGGACGCATCCGCGACATCATCGGCGTCATCGACGGCATCGCGTTCCAGACCAACATCCTTGCGCTCAACGCCGCGGTCGAGGCGGCGCGCGCCGGCGAGCAGGGCCGCGGTTTCGCGGTCGTCGCTTCCGAGGTGCGGGCGCTGGCGGGACGTTCCGCCACCGCGGCGGGCGAGATCAAGAGCCTGATCTCGTCGAGCGTCGAGCAGGTCGAGGCCGGCACCGGCATCGTGCGCCAGGCCGGCAGCGCGATCGACGAGATCGTCACCAGCGCGCAGCGCGTGCGCACGCTGCTCGGCGAGATCGACACCGGTGCCCGCGAGCAGGCCTCGGGCGTCGGCCAGCTGGCGACCGCGGTGCAGGAGCTCGACCGCGCGTCGCAACAGAACGCGGCGCTGGTCGAGCAGACGGCGTCGTCGGCGGCGGCGCTCCGCGATCAGGCGCGGTCGCTCGCCGACCGTGTGGCGATGTTCAAGCTCCCTGCCTGACTCGCCGAGTCCACCAACCCGGCTGTGCTTCGCCCTCGATTGGGCACTTTGCGGGATTCCACGCGGGCACGTTCATCTGGGAAACACCCTCTGAGCGCCCCCAGGGCCGGGCTGCGCGCAACCCGCCCCCCGCGGGGGTTTAAGGTGACTGGCCAAGCCGGATCACCTTAAGAGGACCCGCCTCAGCCCGGTGCCGGCATGCTGTGCCACCACAGCCGGCACTCGCGGCACCGCGCACCGTCGAACCGTGCTGCGAGCACGCCGTCGAGCACCATGCGCGGCAGCGGGTCGCCGGGCTTGCGGGCAACGAGGTTCGTGCCGGCCGAGCGCGCCCAGATCGCGAACAGCTCCTCCGAGGCCACCTGGTAGGTGACGTGCCAGTGGGCGATGCCCCAGCCGGGCCCGCTGAAAAGCACGGTGTAGGAGAGCGCCACGTCCTGCTGCAGCTTCACGCGCTGCCAGTAATCCGCCAGCGCGGCGTGGCCGCGCTGCACCGCGAAGGGCGTGTTGTGGTACTCGCCGTCGGCGGTGAAGAGCGCGCAGAAGAGCTCTTCGTCGCGCGCCTCCCACGCCCGGCGGTAGCCCTGCATGAAGGTCTCGATGTCCACCCTACGGTCCCTCCTGGTGGTGCCGCCGGCTCCCTCTCAGCACGGCGCGGCGGCTGCCGGTTGCACCACGCGTTGTAGCAGCACCGGGCCGACGACGATGCGGCCGTCGCTGTCTCGCAACGTCACCGAGACCCGCGCAGTGCCTTCGCCGGCCACGGCCTGCACCTGCAGCGATGCCGGCACCTCGCCGGCGGTGGTGGCGTCGCCGTAGCTGCCGAAGAAGCGCAGGTCGGCGTCGCCGGCGACGCCCCAGTCGCCCCGGAATCGCAGCCGCCGGCAGGGCACGGCGAGCTCGATGGTGTTGGCCTGCAGCGTCGCCTGCACGGTGGCGCGCTGTTCATGGTCGGCGAAGTGGACGAGGGCGGTGCCTTCCTCGACGGTGGCCGGCGCGCCGATCGCCGATGGGCTGCCGTCGCCACGCGCACACAGCAGCGTGGCCGCGAGCTCGCTCGTGCACAACGTCGACGCGGTGGCGCCGTAGAAGGTGAGCCCACCGGTGCCGGTGCCGCCGACGCCGGGGCCGCAGCCCGCCAGCACGGCCAGCGCAGCGGCAAGAGCGACGGCGAGCGCCGCTCCGCGCCGGAGAGCGGCCGTGACCGGCAGCGTCAATCGTCGACCAGGGTTCACTTCGGGTCCTCCGCTTGGCTGTAGAAGTAGACGCCGAAGCGTGCGCGGTGTCGCGGCATGTCGGCAGGCAAGGTGGCGTCGGCGTCGAAGCGCTGCTGTGCCTCGTGCATCACCTTGCGGAAGGCGGCGCGCCAGGCCTGCACCGAAACCTGCTGCAGCCGCTCGGCCGATTCGGCGCTGATCTCGTCGACGAACACCGCCTGCTCGAGGAAGTTGGCGTCGCCCTGCAGGTTGGCCGCGGCGGCGGCGGCGTGGTCGCGCAGGTTGGCGGTGAAGAGCTCGGCGGTCTCGTCGAAGCCGCGGCGGGGCGCGAAGCCGTCGGCCAGCAGCTCGACGCCGCTGTCGCCTTCCTTCGCGACGCCCAGGCGAACCAGCTCGTCGAGCATCGCACGTGGACGGACGTCGCTGCTGATGCCGGCCACCAGCGCATCGAAGTCGGTGCGCGGCAGCAGCCGGCGGCGGTTGCGCGGGTGCTCGGCCATCCAACGCGCGACCACCTGCGCAGCCATCGACAGCGGCGTGTCGGCGTCCACCGCGGCGGCCGAGGGCATCGCCTCGCGGCCGAGTTCGCGAACATCGCGCCGGTGCACGCCGGAGAGCAGCGTCACCGCGCTGTCGGTGGCGGCCATCTGTCGGTCGGCGAGTTCGGCGCGCGCGGCCTCGAGGAAAACACGCTTCAGCGCCGCCGCAAACGCCGGATAGGTGACCCCATGCCGCACGAGCAGCCGCACCAGCGGTGCCAGCACGCGCAGCACGGCGGCAAGGACGATGCGGGGGGCGGCGGGTGCGGGCATCGGGGGTGATGGTGACATGACGGCTTGACAGCCCGTCGGCGTGTGGGATATTGTCCCACACATCGAGGGCAGGAATCAACCGCCATCGAATCCGAACCGACCAGGAGCCGACATGTTCACGTCATCCCCCGAGGCCCGCGCCACCACCCGATGGCCGTCGCCGCCGTTCTCCCGCCGTGCGGCGCGCTCGAAGAGTGTCCCCGGGGACGGGCCGGCGGCCCGTCCCGCCCCCCGCGGAGGGCCGAGCAGCCCGGCGAAGCCGGATCTGCTCGGGAGCGCGCTCGCGCTGATGGCCTCGCTCGTCACCGCGGCCACGCTGCTCGCCGGTTGCGGTGGGGGTGGCAGCAACGCCGGCCCGCCGCCGGCGCCGGCGCCCGAAGGCGCGCTGGCGGGGTCCGCTCCGGGTGAGCTGCTGGCCTACGTGAAGGCCAGGCTCGCCGAACGCGAGGTCCAGCGCCGCACCAACCCGGGCATCAGTTTCGGCGACACCGCGGGTGCGCCGATCTGGCTGGCCACGGTGACCACCGCGGCCGGCACCGCCGAACGGTCCGGCACCACGGTGCAGGAGGCCGGCGTCGACGAGGACGACCTCATCAAGAGCGATGGCAACCTGATTGCCACCCTCGCCCCGCAGCGCGGCGTGTCGGCCGGCAACGCCTTTGCGACGCTGCAGCTGTACCGCCCGGCGGCGGGTGACGGCACGCGGCCCGACGCACTCGGACGTGTCACGCTGACGGCGCCCGACGACGTCTATCCGGTGACCCACGGCATGTACCTCGCTGCCGAGCACAAGCGCGTCGCGGTGCTGGCCGAGAGCAGCAGCAGCGGCCCGATCGCGATCCCCGACTGCCGCACGGGCGAGGCCTGCATCACGCTGCTGCCGTACCCGGGTTTCATCAAGAGCCAGGTGCAGCTGCAGCTGGTCGACATCACCGACCCGACGCGCGCGAGCGTGAAGGACCGCGTGCAGATCGACGGCCGCCTGATCGGCTCGCGCCAGATCGGCCGCATGCTCTACCTCGTCACGTCGCACGCGCCGCAGTTCGCGGTGGAGCGGCTGCCGGCCACCGCCACCGCTGCCGAGCGCGAGGCCACGCTGGCGCGAATGGCGCCCGAGGACTTCCTGCCGAAGTGGGCCGTCAACGGCGCCACCGCGCGGCCGATGGTGCAGGAGACGCAGTGTTTCGTTCAGCCGGCCAACGCGTCGCTCGACCTCTCGGTGACGACGATCACCGCAATCGACCTCGCCGCGCCCGAGGTCGGCGCCACGCACCGCTGCTTCGTCGGTGGCAGCGAGGCGCTGTACATGTCGCCGACCAACCTCTACCTGGCGACGCTGCGCTACGGCGTGCAGACGATGCAGACGCGGCTTGCGTTTGCGCCCGAGACGCGCACCGACATCCACAAGTTCGCGGTCACCGGCTCGCTGATCGAGTACCGCGCCACCGGACAGGTCAACGGTCACCTCGGCTGGGACCGCGAGAAGGCGCCGTACCGGATGAGCGAGCACAACGGCGACCTGCGTGTGCTGAGCTTCACCGGCCAGCTCGGCTGGATCGGCATCGACGAGGGCACGACACGCCCGGTGGCGCCGTCGCCGGCGACGCTGACGATCCTGCGTGAGAGCACCACCGGGCGAACGCTCGACGTCGTCTCGACGCTGCCCAACGCGCAGCGCCCGGCGGCGATCGGCCTGCCCGGCGAGCAGGTGTACGCGGTGCGCTTCCTCGGCGACCGCGGCTACGTCGTCACCTTCCGTCAGATCGACCCGCTGTACGTGCTCGACCTCTCGAACCCGCAGGACCCGAAGATCGCCGGCGAGCTGAAGATGCCCGGCTTCAGCGACTACCTGTACCCGCTGTCCGGCGGCAAGCTCTTCGGCGTCGGCAAGGACGCCGACGAGAACGGCCGCCTGCGTGGGCTGAAGATCGCGCTCTTCGACGTTGCCGACGCCAACGCACCCAAGCAGCTGGCTGCGCAGACGCTCGGCGGGCCCGGCAGCTACTCGGGGCTGGACTCGTCGCGCCATGCGCTTTCGATGCTCGAGCGCGGCAGCGTCGCGCGCGTCGCGCTGCCGGTGGCGCTGGCGTCGGTCGATGGCCGGCTGAGCCAGCAAGGCCTGCTGCGCATCGAGGCCGACACCGCCGCAGGTACGCTGACGACCAAGCCGCTGATCCCGACCGGGCCGTCGTCGGTGGGCTGGTTCGACCTCTCGGGCGACCGCAGCCTGCAGATCGGCGACCAGCTGTACTACCTGTCGCAAGGCGCGCTCGGCCTCAGCGCCTGGTAGTCGCGGGTCTTCGCCGCCGGCGCACCAACCGGGTGCGCCGGCGGAGGGGTTTCGGGGCCGGTGCTATCCTGCCGCAGGCATGCCCGCCGACCCTGCCGACCCTTTCCCGACCCCGCTGACGAACCTCTCCCCCTGGGCCCGTGTGCACCATGCGGTGCACCGGCGCACCGCGCACCTGAGCCCCACCGTGCGCGCGCTGCTGTGGAGCAGCGCCTCGGGCTTCGTCTTCTGTCTGCTCAACGCGCTGGCGCGGCAGCTGACGCTGCAGCTGCCGGCCATGGAGGCGCAGTTCCTGCGTTATGCCTTCGGCATCGCGGTGCTGCTGCCCTTCGTGATGCGGGCAGGGCTCGCGGCCTACCGGCCGAAGAACATCGGCGGCCAGTTCCTTCGCGGTGCGGTGCACACCGTCGGCCTCATCCTGTGGTTCCTGGCGCTGCCGCGAATCCCGCTCGCCGACATGACGGCGATCGGCTTCACCGGGCCCATCTTCATCCTCGTCGGTGCCGCGATCTTCCTGAAGGAGCCGATGCGCTGGGAGCGGTGGCTGGCCACCGGGCTCGGATTCGGCGGTGTGCTGATCGTCGTCGGCCCGCAGCTCTCGGGCAGCGGCGGCGGCTGGCACCTCGTGATGCTGGCCTCGGCGCCGGTGTTCGCGGCCTCGTTCCTGATCACGAAGGCGCTGACGCGTTACGAGACGCCGGAGGTCATCGTTTTCTGGCAGGCGGTCACCGTCACGCTCTTCAGCCTGCCCTTGGCGCTGCCCGGCTGGGTGTGGCCGAGCGCGTGGCAGTGGCTGGCTTTTGCGGTCAGCGGGCTGCTCGGCAGCCTGGGCCACTACTGCCTGACGCGCAGCTACCGCATCGCCGACATCTCGGCCACGCAGTCGGTGAAGTTCCTCGACCTCGTGTGGGCCTCGGCGCTCGGCTTCGTCGTTTTTGCCGATGTACCCACGGGCAGCACGCTGATCGGCGGCGCGGTGATCTGCCTGGCGACGATCTGGCTGGCGCGTCGCGAGTCGCGCGCACTTTCGAAGGTGGATGCGGAGCCTTGATGTCGTGAACCACGAAGCCGATTCCCGCTACGCCTGGGGCCGCCTGATGGTGACGCTGGCGCTGATGACGATCGGCTCGAGCGCGATGTACGTCGTCTCGGTGGTGCTGCCGGCGGCGCAGGCCGACTTCGGCGTCGCGCGCGCCGACGCGTCGATGCCCTACACCGCGATGATGGTCGGCTTCGGCATCGGCGGCATCCTGATGGGCCGGCTGGCCGACCGCTTCGGTGTCATGGTGCCGCTGTTCATCGGTGCCGCCGGGCTCTCGCTCGGCTTCGTCGGCGCCGGTGCCAGCGGCGGCATCTGGAGCTTCAGCCTCGCGCACGGCGTGCTGCTCGGCTTGTTCGGCTCGTCGGCCACCTTCGCGCCGCTGGTGGCCGACACCTCGCTGTGGTTCGTTCGCCGGCGGGGCATCGCGGTGGCGATCTGCGCCAGCGGCAACTACCTCGCGGGCACGATCTGGCCGCCGGTGGTGCAGCACTTCATCGACACCGCGGGCTGGCGCCCCACCTACGTCGGGCTCGGCATCTTCTGCGCCATCACGCTGCCGCTGCTGGCGCTGGCGATGCGGCCGCGGCCGCCGGCGCTGGTGAGCGGGGGGGCGCCGGTGACAGCCGCCGCGCGCGGCGGCGCTGTGCCTTCGCAGCGACCCTTCGGGCTGCCGATCGCCCACGCCCAGGCGTTGCTGTGTGTGGCCGGAGTCGCCTGCTGCGTCGCGATGTCGATGCCGCAGGTGCACATCGTTGCCTACTGCAGCGACCTCGGCTACGGTGCCGCGCGCGGCGCCGAGATGCTGTCGCTGATGCTCGCCGCCGGCATCGTCAGCCGGCTCGTCTCGGGCGCCATCTGCGACCGCATCGGCGGCCTGCGCACGCTGCTGCTCGGCTCGGCGCTGCAGGGGGTGGCGCTGCTGCTCTTCATCCCCTTCGATTCGCTCGTCTCGTTGTACGTCGTGTCGGCGCTGTTCGGGCTCTTCCAGGGCGGCATCGTGCCCAGTTACGCGATCATCGTTCGTGAACACTTTCCTCCCGCCGAGGCCGGGGCGCGCGTCGGCACGGTGCTGATGTGCACGCTGTTCGGCATGGCGCTCGGCGGCTGGATGTCGGGCAAGGTGTTCGACCTCACCGGCAGCTACGACGCTGCCTTTGTCAACGGCGTCGCCTGGAACCTGCTGAACCTGGCGATCGCGCTCTTCCTGCTGTGGCGCACGCGCGGCCTGGTTCGCGCCGCGATGGCGCCACGGGCCTCCGACGTCACCAGCTGACCAGCCCGCGCCGCGTGGCCTCGAGCGTGGCCTCGGCGCGGTTGGTGACGTCGAGCTTGCGGTACAGCGTCTTCGCGTAGCTGGCGGCGGTGGCGGGCGTGACCTGCAGCGCGTCGGCGGCCTGGGCGATCGTCAGCCCCTTGGCCAGCAGCTGAAGCAGCTGCTGCTCGCGCGGCGACAGCCCCGGGCTGGCCACCGGCTGGGCCTCGTGAAACCAGCCCACCAGCCGCCGCGCGATCGGCGCCGACAGCGCGGCCTCGCCATCGGCCGCGGCGACGAGCATGCGCGCAAGGCCGTCGATCGAGTCGTCCTTCAGCACGTAGCCGCTGGCGCCGGCGCGCAGCGCGGGGAAGAGATGCCGGTCGTCGGCGAACACGGTGGCCACCACCAGCAGCGGCCGAGGCTGGCGCGCGGCCAACTGCTCGATCAGCGCCACACCGCTGCCGTCCGGCAGGTCGAGGTCGACCAGCGCCAGGTCCGGCGGCGCGGCACGCGTGAGCGCACGCGCCTCGGCGAGCGACGCCGCGCGCAGCACCTGCGTCGCCGGGAAGGCCTGCAGCGCGGCCCGTGCCAGCCAGTCCAGGCTGTCCGGAAGGTCGTCGACCACCAGCGTGACCTTCGGCGGCGCGTGCTTCATCAAGGCGCCCCGGTCTGCCCATCGAGCGCAAACACGACTTCGCAGCGTGTGCCGCCGCCCGACACCTGCTGCCACTCAGCGCGGCCGCCGAGGGCCTGGGCCCGATCGCGAACGCTCGCCAACCCGCGGCCGGCGCCGGCACTGCCGGTGTGGATGCCACGGCCGTCGTCGTCGACGACCAGCCGCAGCTGGCCGGCCACCGCCTGCAGCGTCACCCCCAGGCGGCGACATCGAGCGTGTTCGAGCGCGTTCGACACCAGCTCGCGCAACATGCTGTCGAGGTGCAGCCGCTGCCGGCCGCTGAGTGCGGCGTCGCCTTCGACGCGCCAGTCGAGCCCGACGCCGGCGTCCTCGCATCGCAGCTCGGCCTCGACGCGCCAGTCGGTGGCGAGGTCGGACAACGCACCGCCGGGAGCCTGGCTGGTCGCGATCAGCGTTCGCATCTCGGCCAGCGCGGCGCGCGCCAGCGTGGCCTGGCGCTCGTCGCGCGCCGAGTACACGAGCGAGAGCAAGCGGGCGCCGAGGTTGTCGTGCAGGTCGCGGTAGATGCGCTCGCGCTCGCCGGCCGCGCTGCGCTCGGCGAGCAGCAGCCGCTCGCGCCGGTAGACCTCCTCGATCTGCGCACCGGCGGCCTGCACGCGGGCCTCGAGGTTGTCCTTGGCGGCGCGCACCTCGCGCATGCTGCGGGCGGCCCGCAGCGCCAGCAGCGCGATGAGGCCGAGGAACATCACCGGCATCACCAGGTGCAGCAGGTAGAAGCGGGAGCGCCAGAGGTCCGGCAGCAGCAGCGCGTTGAGCAACTGGTCGTAGATCCCGCCGGCAAAGACGGCGATGAAGGTCAGCGCGAAGAGCAGCGTCTCGACGCCGGGGCGCTGCTTCGCCTGCAGCAGCAGCCAGCCGGCGAGGTAGACGCCGCCGAGCGTCGACACGCCGTGCAGCGGCGGGTTCCAGCGCGCCAGGTCGGGCAGGCTCCAGGCCGCGTAGAGCGTGCTGCACAGCAAGGTCCAGGCGAGCAGCAAGCGCTCGATGCGGGGTCGGCGAACACCGAGCAGGCGGTGGAAGAAGCAGACGATCAGCCAGTAGCAGGCATCGACGCTGGTGTGCACCGCCCACCACCAGGTCTTGGCCGGCACCGGGATGTCGCGCAAGAAGGTGTTGGTGCCGTAGACCAGCCAGGCGAGGCAGAAGGCCACGAAGTAGGGCTGCGCGGCGTCGCGCCGCTCCACCAGCCAGAGGATGGCGCCGGTGAGCATCGCCAGCACCGTGAAGCCGGCGGCCACCTGGCTGAGCGTGATCTGCGTGAAGGTGCGGCGCTCGTGGTCGGGTTTCAGCAGCGCGGTGGGCCCGACGGCCACCGGCATGAGGTGCCCAAAGCCGGGGTAGGTGCGCAGCCGCACGAGCAGCGTGTTCTCGCCACCGCGCCACATCGCGGCCGGCAGCGCCAGCAGCAGCGGCCGGTTCCAGTTGCGGGCCACCGGCTCGTCGAACGAGCCACCGTCGCCGACCGGCTCACCGTTGAACCACACCGCTGCGTTCATGCTGAACCGCCACAGGTAGACCGAAACCGGTTCGGCCGGCGCCGGCCCGGGCAGCGTGAAGCGGTACCAGCCGTCGCGCCCGCGCTGCCAACGCTGGCTGCCGCGCCACGAGTCGGGCAGCGGCACCGGCTGCCATGCGGCGCCGGGGCCCGGCGGCGGGGCACCGTCGGTGATCGCGAAGTCCGCCTGCCACAGCAGATAGGGCGAGGCGCGGTCGACCGCGAAGGGCGGTGCTGCCGCAGCCGCGGCCACCGCGCACAGCATGGCCAGCAGCAGACACCGCCAGGCCGCGACGCGGCACGGCGGTGCGTTGGCGTCGTGCGGTGGGGCCATCGGCCGACGGGGGCGCGAAGAGCGCCGGCCGATGATAGGCGGCAGCAGTCGTTCACCGCGTCGAAAGATCGGCGCCGCGCCGCGTGGGCGCTACCCCTGATCAGGGGTAGCGGCGCTGTCGCCGGCAACGCTCCACTGCGGGTGTGGCAAGGGCATGGTGATGGCGTTGACAACGGCAGACTCGATCCGGCGGTGGGTCGCGGCGGCCACCGCCGCGGCGCTGCTGGTGGCCTGCGGCGGCGGCGCCTCGCTCGACGCGCCGCCCGCGAAGCAGACGATCGGTGCCGCCGGCGGCAGCCTCACCTCGCCGGACGGGCGGCTGACCTTGACGGTGCCGCCCGGCGCCCTGGCCGCCGCCACCGAGATCACGATCGGCGAGCCGGCGGCGACGCTGCCCGCGGCGGTGAAGGCCATTGGCGCGGATCGTGTCTATCGCTTCGAGCCGGCCGGGCTGGTGTTCGCGCAGCCGGTCACGGTGCGCTTGGCGCTGCCGGCGAGCCCGCAGGTGGCGATCGCACTCTTGCACAGCACCGGCAGTTGGGAAACGCCGCTGTCGCAGACGTTGACGATGGCTGCCGACGGGCGCATGCTGACGGCGCAACTCGGCCATTTCTCCGAGTTGGCGGTGAAGCCGCTCGATCTCACGTACTCCTTCGACGTCGAGCCGGTTGAGCTCGAGGTGCAACAGACCTTGGTGGCTCGCGCCGCCTTGGCCAAGAGTGCCGAGCTCGACGACATCGAGGTCGACGAGCGCATACCTCTCGCCTCCGGTTTTGAACAGACGGCCAGTTCCGAGCAGCTGCGGTTCGAGCCGCCGTCGCGGACGGCCGGCACGAAGGTCCTGCCGCCGTTCACTGCCGCCGGCTACTCGCGCGAGAGCACGTTTCGCTGCCTTCGCCCGCACGTGGGCGAGGTGAGCACCGCCTGGGAGCTGGAGTTCACGACGCTGTTGCCGGCGATCCTGAAAGGTGTGGCCACGACACGCGTCGACGGAGCGAAGAGCTACGTCTGCCATTCGCGCCCGCCGACGCCGGAGGAACTGCGCACCGGCATCTTCACGCTGCCGCTCGGCATGACCGCGCCCGACGGTGTCGGTGTCTTCCAGGGGCCGTTCGCCAACCTGCCCGGCGGCACCTCCCACGCGCTGATCGGCGGCAACAACGGCGCCATCGCGATCGACCTCAAGACCGGGGCGGTGTCGCTGGACATGACGGCCAGCGGCGCCGATGGGCGGCTCGGCAGCGACACGCTGCTCGGTGTCGAGCCGGTGTCGGCGCCCGGCCCCGGCGCCAACACGCCGGCGGCGCTGTTCGGCACCAGCGGCATCGGCGGTGCGGTTCGCGGCTACACGCTGCCGGTGCAGAGCAACTTCTTCCGCTGGGGCGCGACGCTGTTGACACGGACGCAGATGCTGGACGCGGCCACCGCCGGCGGCGGCCTCGTCGCCGAGGAGGTCATGACCACCGTGCCCGGCACCGGCCTCAACTTCTACCGGCTCGATGCCGACCGCTGGCTGCAGACGCTGGAGCAGGTGCGCGCCTTCCGCTTCGACGGCACGCTGCGCTCGGCGGTGCTGCCCGAGCCCGGCCTCGGCAAGCCGCTGCTGGCCCTGACGGCGGGCAGCCTGGCTTCGGGCTTCAGCGCGGTCTGGGCGCACACACGCGACCCCAATGCCGAGGCGGTGCGCCTGTTCTCCATCGCCGGCGCCGACGCGCGACGCCTGCGCTGCACGCCGTGGGGCCTGTTCCCGAGCCTCGGCAACCGTGTTCTCTGCGGCGCCACCCAATCGCAGGGCACGGTCAGCCTCTTCCGCTACGACGCCGCGGCGCCGACGGCGACGCCGCAGGTGCAGACGGTGCGGGTCGGCGCCGGCCCGGTGGGCCTGCAATGGGGCCGGCGCAGCAACGGCAAGCCCTGGTTGCTGACGGCCAACTACGACGTCAACACGTTGAACGTGCTGGACTTCGACGACAACGGTGCGCTGGTCTCCAACACCTCGCTGCCGGTGCCCGAGGCCTGCGTGCGGCCGGCGCACGCGGCGCCGGTGAGCGCCGGCGGCCGCGACTACATCGTCGCCACCTGCTACATCAGCGGCCATCTGCTGGTGATCGACAACACCCCGGGCCGCTGAACGCCGCCACCGTCGACGGGCGGGCCAGAATCGCGCCCGCCCGATCGAGGAGACATCGTGACGCACCCAGAATCCGCCGCCGCCGCGGTGGCGGCGGTCGACATGCGCGACCCGGCCTTCCGCCGCGACCCGCACCCGCTGCTGCACGCGCTGCGCGGGACCGACGGCGTGCCGCGCGACATGCTCGGGGTCTGGCTCGTCTGCCAGCACGCCGAGTGCAGCGCCGGGCTGCGCCACCAGCCGCTTTCACGCGATCCGGCACGCTGGCCGATGTACCCGATGGTGCGGCCCTTCCTCGCCGATTCCGAGCTCGAACGGCTGGTCGAGCAGTGGATGCTGTTCAGCGACCCGCCCAAGCACACGCGGCTGCGGCGGCTCGTCAACGGCGCCTTCAAGCGGCCGGTGATCGCGGCGCTGCGCGGGCATATCGAGGCCACCGCCGACACGCTGATCGATGCTGCGCTCGCTGCCGGTGTGCAGCCCGATGGCAGCGCCGTCTTCGACCTGATGGCGACCATCGCGCAGCCGCTGCCGGTGCGCGTGATCTGCGACGTGCTCGGCCTGCCGGCCGACGACTTCGCGCGAACGAAGGCCTGGTCCGACGCGCTGGCGATGATCGTCGAACCGGTGACGCGCCGGTGCACGCGCGAGGCCGCCGGCCGCGCCGGCGACGAGATGGCCGCCTACCTGCGTGCACACATCGCCGCACACCGCGCGGCGGCCCGCCGCGACACGCTGCTCGGCCTGCTGATCGCCGCGCAGGACGACGAAGGCGCGCTTTCCGACGACGAGCTGCTCGGCAACCTGGTGCTGCTGTTCATCGCCGGCCACGAGACGACGACCAACCTGATCGGCAACGGCATGCTCTCGCTGCTGAGCCACCCGCAGGAGCTGGCGCGGCTGCGCGCCGAGCCGTCGCTGATGCCCGGCGCGGTCGAGGAGATGCTGCGCTACGAAGGCTCGGTGAACATGGTCTCGCGCTTCGTCGTCGAGCCCTACACGCTGCGCGGGGTCACCGTGCCGCCGGGCGAGACGCTGTTCTTCATGGTCGGCGCCGCGAACCGCGACCCGGCGGTGTTCGCCGACCCCGACCGCTTCGACATCGGCCGCACGCCGAACCCCCACCTCGGCTTCGGCGCCGGAATCCACTACTGCGTCGGCGCGCCGCTGGCGCGGCTCGAGGCCGGCATCGTGTTCACGAAGCTGCTCGCGCGCTGCCCGCGGCTCGAACGCGCCGACGACGAAGCGCCACGCTGGCGGCCACTGGTCAACCTGCGCGGTCTCGAGGGGCTGGCGCTGCGCGCCACGAAGGCATGACGCGGCCGCGGCGCCGGGGGGCGGCCGCGTGGGCGGCGGCGTTGCTGCTGGCGGCGCCCGCGTTCGCGGCCGACGCACCCCCACCGGCGCAGCAGCGCCTCGAGGCGTTGCTGGCGCAGCGCTTCGCGGGCGACCGCACCGGCGTCTGCGTCGTGGCGGCGCTCGTCGAGGGCGCGCAGGTCCATCGGGCACGCCACTGCGCCAAGCCGCGCGACGGAGGTGGGCCGGGCTTCGACGACGCGTTCGAGATCGGCTCGGTGACGAAGACGATGACCGGCTTCCTGGTTGCCGACTTGGTCGCCGCCGGCCGCTGGTCGCTGGACGATGCGATCGAGCAGCACCTGCCCGCCGGCACTTCGGTGCCGCGCGCGGGTGACCGGCGGATCACGGTGCGCGACATCGTCACGCACTCCAGCGGCCTGCCGGCCCTGCCGTCGCGCATGCACGGCGCCGATCCCGCCGACCCGTACGCGCGGCTGACCGAGGCCGAGCTGCTGGCATCGCTGGGCGAGGCGAGGCTGCTGTTTGCGCCCGGCAGCCGCGCTGCCTACTCCAACTTCGGGATGATGGTGCTCTCACTCGCCGTCGCGCGCGCCACCGGCGGCGACCTCGAGCGCACGCTCACCGAGCGGCTCTTCGACCCGTTGCAGATGCGCGGCGCCTACGTCGCGCGGCGGCCGCCGGGCTCGTCGGTTGCCGCCGGCCATCGGCAGTCCGGCGCGCCGACCGCACCGTGGACGATCGCCACCAACCTGGCCGGCATCGGCATGGTGCGCGCGACGCTCGACGATCTCGTCAGGTACACCCATGCCCACCTCGGCGTCACGCCGACGCCGCTGGCGGGGCGGCTGGCGGCGACGCGGGAACCGATCGTGCATGGCTTCGGCATCAACTGGATCCTGCCGGCGAGCGGCCCGGCCGCCGGGCTCGCGCTGCACGACGGCGGCACCGGCGGTTTCTCGTCACTGGTGGTGCTCGATCCGGCGGTGCGGCGCGCGGTGGTGCTGCTGGCCGACACCACGCTCACCGAGGTCGGCGGGCTCGGGCAGACAGGGCTGGCGCTGCTTGGGCGGGCCGCCTCGCCGGGCCGGCCGCGGCGCGAGGTGCCGGTGCCGGCGGCGCTGCGCGAGGCGATCGCCGGCGAGTACCGGCTGGCCGGCATGACGATGCGGATCTGGCCGCAAGGCGAGAGGCTTCTGGCGCAGACCCTGGGGCAGGACGCCTTCGAGCTCTTCTTCGACGATCATGGCGACCTCTTCCCGAAGGTCGTGTCGGCGCGGCTGGCACCCTACGTCGAGGGCGGGCGCGTGACGCGCTTTCAGTGGTTCCAGGGCGGCGGTGCGGTCGAGGGCGTTCGCAGCGGCGGCGCGCCGCGCTGACGCCTCGGTTCAGGCGTCGCCGGTGGTGATCAGTTGCCGGCAGACGTTTTCGCCGGTGACTGTCAACCGCAAGTGGCCGCCGTCCCATTCCAGCCAATTCAGCGCGACGTAGTCGTCGATGAGCTTGTCGCCGATCTCGGCGGCGCGGCGCCGCTTGAGCAGATCCACCGTCGACGGCAGCGCCGCGCGAAGGGTCTCGCGGCTGGCGGAGGTGCGGGGGATGGACACCGGAGTGAATCGAGGGCGGTGCGCGACGTTAACACCGCGTGCCGCCGCCGGCGATGAAGATGTCGCAGCGCCTGCGGCGGATGTCACTCACCGCGGCGTGTTACCATGCGCGCCGTAGGTACGAACAAGCAAGACCCTCTCCTTGCAGGTCTTCCCCGCGGCCCCGGTTCTCACGCCGGCAGGTGGCGGACGAAACTCCCAGCGATTGACTTCTTGGCGTTTCTGCACTGCGCGAGCATGTGCGCGCGCAGCACTTCCCAGAAGGAATATCGACATGTCCCAACAAACCCAGACCGGCGTCGTCAAGTGGTTCGACGAAGGCCGCGGCTTCGGCTTCATCACGCCCGACGGTGGTGGCAAGGACCTCTTTGCCCACTTCAGCCAGATCCAGGCCTCCGGCTTCAAGACACTCTCGGAGAGCCAGCGGGTGCAGTTCGAGGTGACGCAGGGCCAGAAGGGCCCGCAAGCCGCGAACATCCGCGCGGCCTGAAGCCCCGGCACCGGCCGCGCCGCGGCCGAGCGACAAACCGCGGCTCGCGCCGCGGTTTTTTTTTGGCTTCCCGGAAGGCGGCACATGAACAACCTGCAGGAAGCCACCGAACGCATCTGCGAGCTCAAGGGCAACCTGGTCGCGCTGGACGCCCTGGCCAGCGCGCTGCTGCATGTGCTGCCGGCGGCGATGCGCGGCGAACTCGCGCACACGCTCGAAGGGCACGCCGAGGTGGCCCGTACGTTGATGCTGCACGCAGCGATCTCGGACCACACGATCGCCGCCTTCGAGCGCGACGTGAACCGCCTCGCGCGGCTGATCGCCGCCGGCGCCGACGCCGGCGCGGCCGCACCGCCTGCCGAGGTCGACCGCGGTGCCGACCCCGTTCTGCTGAGCGCGGCGCGAATCACCACTTTCGCGGGCACCCGGGCGCTCACCGGCGCCAGCGGTTTCTTCTTCGAACGCGACGAGCGGCTCTTCCTGGTGACCAGCCGCCACGTGCTGATCGACGAACCGACGCATCACTTCCCCGACCGCATCGAGGTCGAGGTGCACGCCGACGAGCATGACCTCACGCGTGCGGTGTCGTGGTCGATGCTGCTGTACCGCGATCGCCGTGCCGTCTGGCGCCAGGGCACCGACGGCGGCGGTGCGATCGACGTCGCGGTGATCGAGTGCGACCGCAAGCTCTCCGCCGCTGCCGCCCTGCGCGCCTTCACGCCGGCGCACCTGCAGGCCGCCCTGCACGACATCGGTGTCGGTACGCCGCTGCTGATCGTCGGCTTCCCGCTCGGCTTCCACGACCACCGGCACCACCTGCCGGTGGTCCGCCAGGCGGCGGTGGCGTCGTCCTTCGGCGTGCGCTTCCAAGGGCAGGGGACTTTCCTCACCGACGCACGCACGCACCGCGGCACCAGCGGTGCACCGGTGCTGATGCACGATCGCGCCGCCGCGGCCCGTGGTGAGCCGCTGCCCTGGAAGCTGCTCGGCGTCCACTCGTCACGGCTGGACATGGCAGGCCGCGACCAGGCCGAAGACGAGTCGCTCGGGCTCAACTGCGCCTGGTATGCCGACATCCTGACGACGCTCACCGAAGCGGCGTGAGAAGCTGTGAACGAACCCAGCGTGCCCGCGCCGGGGTGGCCAAGGGCCGTGCGCAAGGCGCGGTGCGCAGCCCGGGCTGGCCGCCCGGGCAAGCGGCGCAACACCGCGCATGGCCCTTGGGTACCCCGGCCCAAAGGGTGCGCCCCCACCAAGCGCCCACTCGGTGTTGCAGATGCTCGCCGTGCCGGCGGGCACGGCTGTGCTTTGCGCCTTGATTGGGCGCATTGTGGGGGCCCACGCGGGCACGCTGGGTTCGTTCACAGCTTCTGAGCCGGCGACGCGCAGCCGGCGGCCGACCGCCGGCCGAAGCCGATAATCGCCCCGCCCGCCAACCTGCCGCCGGCTCCCGTGCCGGCCGCCCCGATGCCGCTGCGCGACCTGATCGGCCGCAACATGCTGTTCCCCGCGCTGCGCCTGATGCGCGCGCAGATGCAGGCCATGGCCGACCCGGTGCACCTGCGCGAGGCGGCAGCGCGGGTCGACGCGCTGGCGATGCCGCCACCCGATGCACGCATCGGGCCGGTGCAGTGCGGCGACGTGCCGGCGCGATGGGTGGACGTGAAAGGCGCACGCCGCGACCGTGTCGTGCTTTACCTGCACGGCGGGGCTTTCATCTCCGAGACACCCAATTTCCACGGGGCGCTGCTCGCACGCATCGGCCGCGAGGCGCATGCGCGCGCGCTGATGCCGAGTTACCGCCTCGCGCCGGAACACCGCTACCCGGCGGCGCTCGACGACGTATTCGCCGCCTACCGCTGGCTGCTCGCCGAAGGGCACCCGGCGCAGCACATCGTCGTCGCCGGCGACTCGGCGGGCGGCAACCTCGTTCTCGCGCTGCTGCTTCGCGCACGCGACGAGGGGCTGCCGCTGCCCGCCGGCGCGGTGGCGCTGTCGCCGGTGGCCGACCTCACCTTCAGCGGCGATTCGGTGAAGCGAAACGACGGCGTCGACGACATGTTCTCGGCGTCGCTGATGGAGCCGCTGATCCCGGTCTACCTCGACCGCGCCGAATTGCGCCGCCACCCCTACGTGTCGCCGCTGTTCGGCGACTTCGCCGGGCTGCCGCCGCTGCTGCTGCAGGTGGGCAGCACCGAGCTGCTGCTCGACGACGCGGTGCGCGTCGCGCAGCGCTGGCCTCTGGCGCGGCTCGAGGTGTGGCACGGCATGCCGCATGTCTTCGCCGGGTTCGACTTCCTCGCCGAGGCGCGCGACGCGACGCGGCGCATCGGGCACTTCGTCCGCGACCGCATCGCCGAGGCGTCGGCATCGATGCCTGCGGCGCCGCCGGCGGCAGGGAGCGCGCCGGCAGCAGCCGCTGCCGACGAAGAAGCCGCGGTCACCGCTGCCGATGAAGCCCTCGCGGGCAACGGCGAGCCGGCCGCGACGGTGCCGCCGAAGCTCGTCTTCGGGCTCGCCGCCGAACCGCTGGCCTACCTGGTGCTGGCGGTCGCGAGCGCGCTGCTCACGCTGGCGCTGCTGATGGTGCCGGCGTACCGGCCGGGGCTGTTCACCAACCCTGCGCTGTGGGCGGCGACGGGGGTGGTGGTGGCCTTCGTGCTGCTCGAGTCGCGGGGTGTCGCCTGGCGGCAGTGGGTGGCCTGCCTGGCGGCCACGCTGCTGCTCGGGCCGGCCTGCGGGCTCGCGGTCCACCTCTTCGTTCGCGCGCACGCGCGCAGCCATGCCCCGGACCGCAAGCCATGAAGACGATCGAGCCGCTCGCCGCCGAGCACCTGCCCGCGGGCGTCCGCAGCCGCTTCGTCGAGGGTGTCAACGGCCTCCGGGTGCACCTGCTCGAGGCCGGCTTCGAGACCGGCGGCAGGCCCGCTGTGCTGCTGCTGCACGGTTTTCCGGAACTGGCCTACAGCTGGCGCAAGGTGATGCCCGCACTCGCCGCCGACGGCTACCACGTGCTGGCGCCCGACCAGCGTGGCTATGGCCGCACCACCGGCTGGGACCGGCGCTACGAAGGTGACCTGGCGTCGTTCCGCATGCTCAACCTCGCGCGCGACGCCTTCGGGCTGCTGCGTGCACTCGGCGTCGCGCAGCTGGCGGCGGTGGTCGGGCACGACTACGGCTCCAGCGTCGCCGCCTGGTGCGCGCTGCTGCGCCCGGACGTCTTCCGATCGTTGGTGATGATGAGCGCGCCGTTTCCCGGGCCGCCGCCGCTGCCTGCGGGGCCGCCGGCGCCGCCGCCACCCGACATCCACGCCGCGCTGGCGGCGCTGCCACGCCCGCGCAAGCACTACCAGCACTACTACGGCCAGCGCGAGGCCAACGACGACATGTGGCACTGCCCGCAGGGCGTGCACGCCTTCCTGCGCGCCTACTACCACCACAAGAGCGCCGACTGGCCGGGCAACCGGCCGCACCCGCTGGCAGCGTGGACCGCCGAGTGCCTGGCCGGGCTGCCGACCTACTACGTGATGGACCTCGGCCGCACGATGGCGCAGACGGTCGCCGACGAGATGCCGTCGGCGGAGCAGGTCGCCGCCTGCCGCTGGCTGACCGAAGCCGAGCTGGCGGTCTACTCCGGCGAGTACCGCCGCACCGGCTTCCAGGGCGGCCTGCAGTGGTACCGCTGCAGCGCCGCGCCGCGCTTCAACGCCGAACTGCAGCTCTTCGCCGGCCGCACAGTCGACGTGCCGGCGATGTACGTCGCCGGCGCGGCGGATTGGGGCATCCACCAGAAGCCCGGCGCCTTCGACGCGATGCAGGCGAGCGCGTGCACCCGCTGGAGGGGCACGCACCTTGTCGCCGGGGCCGGGCACTGGGTGCAGCAGGAGCAGCCCGAGGCAGTCAACCGGTGCCTGCTCGGGTTCCTGTCCGGCGCCGCGGGCCGCTGAGCGGGCCCGTGGCAGGCGGCTCACCCGCTGTGGACGGTCAACGTGTCGTGCGCAGGTCGTCGAGCGTCTCGTCGAGCGCGAGTGTCACCTTGGCCAGCAGTTCGTCGATTTCGGCCTCGGTGATCACCAGCGGCGGTGCGAAGGCGATCACGTCGCCGCCGAGTGCACGCACGATCAGCCCATGCGCCTGCGCGCGCCGCACCACCTGCGCGCCGACGCCACGTGCGGGGTCGAAGGGCTTGCGTGTGCCGGGGTCGGCGGCGAGTTCGAGCGCGCCGATCAACCCCAGCCCGCGCGCCTGGCCGACCAGCGGGTGCGCCGACAGCCGCTGCAACCCATGCTGCAGCCGCGGCGCGACGCGCTGCACATGGCCGATGACGTCGTCGTCCTCGTAGATTCGAAGCGTCTCGAGCGCCACCGCGCAGGCCACCGGGTGGCCGCTGTAGGTGTAGCCATGGCCGAAGGTGCCGACCTCGGCGCTGGCGTCGGCCACCGCCTGGTAGACGCGGTCGCTGAGGTACAGCGCCGACATCGGCACATAGGCCGAGGTCAGCATCTTGGCCACCGTGATCAGGTCCGGCTGCAGCCCGTACACCTGCGTGCCGAAGGCCTTGCCCAGGCGGCCGAAGCCGGTGATCACCTCGTCGGCGATGAGCAGGATCTCGTGCCGCCGCAGCAGCGCCTGCACGCGCGGCCAGTAGTCGGGCGGCGGGATGATCACGCCGCCGGCGCCTTGCACCGGCTCGGCGATGAAGGCGGCGATGGTGTCCGGGTCTTCGCGCAGCAGGGTCGCCTCGAGTTCCTGCACCAGCCGCTCGACGAAGGCGGCCTCGCTCTCGCCAGGCAGCGCAAGCCCGTAGTGGTGCGGCGCCGAGACATGCAGCACGCCGGGCAGCGGCAGGTCGAAGTTCGTGTGCGCCGCCGGCAGGCCGGTGAGCGAGGCCGCGGCCATCGTCACGCCGTGGTAGGCCTTGTGCCTCGAGATGACCTTCTTCTTGCGCGGCCTGCCGATCGCGTTGTGGTAGTAGCGGACGAGCTTGAACGCGGTGTCGTTGCCCTCCGAGCCCGAGTTCGCGAACAGCACCCGCGCCATCGGCACCGGCGCCCAGCGGATCAGCTTCTCGGCCAGCTCGGCCACCGGCCCCGGCGCCCTGCCCGAGAACGCGTGGTAGTACGGCAGCACACGCAGCTGGCGCTCGGCGGCGGCGGCCAGCCTCGGCTCCGAGAAGCCGAGCGACGCGCACCACAACCCGGCCATGCCCTCGAGGTAGCGGTTGCCGTGTTCGTCGATCACGTACACACCGTCTCCGCGCGTGATCACCAGCGGCCCTTCGCGCTCGAGCAGCCGCGGTTGCGTGTAAGGGTGCAGGTGGTGCGCGATGTCGCTGCGCGCGGCGGCGCTGAGGGCGCGGGTGGGGGTGTCGCTCGTCATGCAACGCATGATAGGTGGCGCCCTGCCCGGTGGCATGCGTCGGCGCCGCACCACAGCTGCGGGTAAGCCCCGGGGGGTGAAGCCCGGGTCGCGCCCGGTCGCTGCGGTCGCGGCCGCCAGCGGCTGCGACGTGGCGCGACATTCGCCGCAACGGTGTCGCGTCCGGTCGCGGCGCCGCGATGCGCTGCTTCGAAAACCCGAGGGGTGGCTGCCTAGCCTCGTGGCACCCACAGCATCCCCCTTCGGAGGACTTCATGTCACGCCCGACCCCTCTGGCATTGGCCATCGGCCTTGCCTTCGGCAGCACCCTCGTCCCTGCGCTTGCACAGCAGGCCCAGCGTGTCGAGATCACCGGCTCGGCGATCAAACGCGTCGACACCGAGACGCCGGCGCCGGTGGAGATCCTCACCCGCGAGCAGATCGCCCGCACCGGCGCCACCTCGATCAACGAGCTGATCAAGTCGATCGCGGTGATCGACGTCTTCGACCAGGGCGAGCTGGCGTCGAACTCGCCCGGCGGCTCGGGCACCGCGCGAGTACGGCTGCGCGGGCTCGGCGACACGCAGACGCTGGTGCTGATCAACGGCCGACGCGTGCCGGTGAACCCGCTGCAGGACGCCAGCGGCGCCGGCGCCGCGTTCAACACCAACCAGATCCCGGTGAGCGCGATCGACCGCGTCGAGATCCTGAAGGACGGCGGCTCGGCGATCTACGGCGCCGATGCGGTGGCCGGGGTCGTCAACTTCATCCTGCGGCGCGACTACACCGGCGCCGCCATCACCGCCGACTTCGGCACCTCGAGCCGCTCGGACGGCGAGGAGAAGCGCGCCACCGTCACCGCCGGCTTCGGCAACCTGGCAACGCAGCGCTTCAACCTGCTCGGCTCGCTCGAGGTCTTCAAGCGCGACCCGATCTTCCGCAAGGACCGCGACATCTCGAAGAGCGTCGACTTCCGCGCCTTCGGGCCGATCCCCGGCTTCCCGAACCTCGACGGCCGCAGCTCGTTCGCGCCCGAGGGCAACATCCTCAATGCCAACGGTACGCTTTCGGGCCAGACGGTGCGGCCCTGCCCGCCCGAGAACTTCTCGTCCAACGCCTGCCGCTACGACTTCAACGCCTCGCTGCTGACGGCGTACAACGGCGCCGACCGCGTCAGCGGTGTGCTCGCCGGCACCTTCCAGATCACTGACTCGGTGCTCGCCTTCGCGCGCGCGCTGGCGTCGCAGACCAAGGACCACTTCGAGGCCCACCCGGTGCCCGACAACTTCGTGCTGCCCGACGGCCGCCGTTATGCCGGCCGCTTCATGCAGGGCGGCCCCCGTACCACCGACCGCAAGAACGACTTCCTGAATCTCGAGGCCGGTTTCGAGGGCACCTTCGGCAACTACGACGTGAAGGCCGGCTTCTCGCGCGGCGAGGCCAAGACGAGCAACCGCGACAGCAACTACTTCGAGCGCAGCGCCTACAACCTGGCGACGCAGGGCAACCCGGCGCTCGGCATCGCGCCGACGATCGACCCGACCTCGCTGACCAACAGCGAGGCGGCGATCCAGGCGCTGCGAATCACCCCCGTTCGCACCGGCAAGATGACGCTCGACTTCGCCGACGCGCAGATCGCCGGCCCGCTGTTCAAGCTGCCCGGCGGCACGGTGAACTTCGCGGTCGGCGTCAACGCCTGGAAGGAGGAGCTGACCGACACGCCAGACCCGCTGCAGGTGCAAGGGGTCGTCGTGGGCAGCATCCAGCAGAGCGCGGTGGCCGCCGAGCGCGACGCCTATGCCGTCTACGCCGAGCTGCAGCTGCCGATCACGAAGACCATCGAAGGCCAGCTGGCGGTGCGCTACGACGACTACGACACCGCCAGCCGCACGAGCCCGAAGTTCGCGCTGAAGTGGCACGTGCTGCCCGGCTTCGCGGTGCGGGGCTCGTACTCCGAGTCGTTCAAGATGCCGACGCTCAAGCAGCTGTTCGCCAATGCCGGCCAGGGGGCGATCAACCTCACCGAGGCGCAGTGCACCGCGCTCGGCCTGCCCGCCGGTTGCGCCAACCTGCCGGCGTTCCGCCTGACCGGCTCGAACCCCAACCTCCAGCCCGAGACCGGCAAGACCTACAACCTCGGCATCGTCGCCGAGAGCGGGCCGGTGTCGGTGTCGCTGGACTACTGGAAGATCGACAAGAAGGACAACATCGCGACGCCGACACTCGACGACGCCATTGCCGCCGGTTCGTTCACCTTCGACGCCGCGACCAGCCGCTACTTCATCAACCAGAACCTGCAGAACTTCGCGCAGAGCGAAAACGCCGGCATCGACGTCGACGCGCAACTGAAGCTGCGCAACACCGCGCTCGGCAACCTCACGGTGCGCGGCAACGCCACCTACTACCTCACCACCAAGACCAAGCAGACGCCGACCGCACCCTGGGACGAGTTCAACGGCATCTACGGCCCCGGCGCACCGGGGCCGCGCTGGCGCACCGCGGTCTCGGTGACCAGCGAGATGGGGCCGTGGACGGTGCAGGGTCTGGTGCGCGGCTGGGCCGGCCTCTACGACAGCGCGCAGCCCGGGCGGCTGCTGCCGGCCGGCACGCGCAAGATCCCGGGCTACGACGAGGTCGACCTGACGGTGGCGTGGAGCGGCATCAAGAACCTGAAGCTGACCGGCGCGGTGAAGAACCTCTTCGACCGCCAGCCCCCGTTCGCCGCCGCCAACGCCACCAACAACAACACCACCCAGCAGGGTTTCGCGGAGGTCTACACGAGCCGTGGGCGCTTCTACCAGGTGGGCGCCGAGTACAAGTTCTAGGCACCCCCCGGGGCCGGGCCCGCCCGGCCCGCCCCCCACGGGGGATCAAGTTGCCCGGCAAAGCCGGATCGACTCGAAAGGCGGTCCGCTCACGGGCCGGGCCGGGCGCCCGTCCCGGCTCACCAGGGCAGCGCCGAGAACAGGTAGCCGCGGTGGCGCACCGTGCGCAGGTGCTGCTGCGCATCGTCGCCGAGCTTGGCACGCAGGCGGTAGACGCGGCTGTCGATCGAGCGGTCGGTCGGGTGGTCGGTCAGGCCGCGCACGCTCTTCAGGATGTCGCGCCGCGCCAGCGTGCGGCCGGCATGGCTGGCCAGCAGCCACAGCAGTTCGAACTCGCCTTCGGTGAGGCCGATCTCGCGATCGGCCAGCCGCGCGCGGCGCGCCGGCAGGCTGAGGTGCAGCGCACCGAAGCGAAGCTCGTTCGGTGGCGGCGGCGCATCGTTGCCGCCGCGCTGATCGCAGCGCCGCCACAGCGCGCGCAGCCGCGCCGCCACCACCGGTGCCGCGAGGCCGGCATCGAGCACGTCGTCGGCGCCCATCTCGAGCGCGAGCACATGGTCGAGGTCACGCAGCTGCCGCAGCACCACCACCAGTGGCGTCTGCGGCCAGGCCGCGCGAAGTTCGCGAAGCCGCGGCAGTTGTTGCGGCAGGCCGTGCACCAGGTGCAGCACCGCGGCGTCGGGTGCGTTGCCGCCCGCCATCTCGCGCGCGGCGTCGACCGGCGCCGCCTTCGGCGCCAGCCCCTCGGCCGCCAGCGCCTGCTGCCAGGGGCCGGCGGCGGCGTCGTCGCACCACAGCGCCACCTGGCGCGGCCGCACCGCCGCGGCCGCGGCCGGCAGGTCCACGGCCGGCGGGGTGACGGGGGCGAGCGAGAGGCGGGCCATCAGGCGGGCGATGCTCGGCCGCGGCGGCAGGGCGGGCAAGGGCCATTGCACACCCGGGTAACCGGACAATGACGGCCGGTGACAGCGAAGAGGAGGGTGCGATGAACAAGCCACGTCCGACGATGCTGCTCGCCGGTGCCACCGGGCTGGTCGGCCGCGAGCTGATCGCCGCCGCGTGCGAGCGCGGCTTCGGGGTGCATGCGCTGGTTCGTCGCGAGCCGGCCGACCCGTTGGCCGGCGTGCGCTGGCAGGTGGTGGACTTCGCCGCGCTGCCGCCGCTGCCGAAGGGCGACGCGGCGGTGTGCGCGCTCGGCACGACGATCAAGGTCGCGGGGTCGCAGGCGGCCTTTCGTGCGGTCGACTTCGACGCCGTGCTCAGCTTCGCGCGGGCGGCGCATGCCGCCGGCGTGCGGCGCTTCGGCGTCGTCTCGGCGCTCGGCGCCGATGCGAAGTCGGCCGGCTTCTACAGCCGCGTCAAGGGCGAGGCCGAGGCGGCGCTGGCCGCGCTGGGCTTCGAGGTGTTGGTCATCGCGCGCCCGTCGCTGCTGGTCGGCGACCGCGAGTCGCTCGGCCAGCCGTCGCGCGCCGGCGAACGTCTCGGCCTCGCGGTCGCCCTGCCGCTGGCGCCGCTGATCCCGCTGCGCTGGCGGCCGATCCATGCGCGCACCGTCGCGCGCGCGCTGCTCGCCGCGCTGGCCGACTCGCGGCCGGGGGTGAGGGTGGTGGAGTCGGCCGAACTGCAGCGCCTCGGCGCCGACTGAGGCCCGTCGGCGCCGGCCCTCGCCGGCGCGCCCCGCGGGGGTTCGAGCCAGACAGCGAAGCCACGCGGGCCCGAGGACTCAGCGTCGCGGCCCCAGACGCCGTGCGAACAGCGCGTACAGCCGCTCCCAGTGCCTTTCGGCCCCCTGCAGGTCGTACGCGCCGGCGCGCTGCGGAAAGACGAAGCCATGTTCGCACTTCGGGTACCACTCGACGCGGTGCGGTGCCCCTGATGCCTGCAGCGCGGCCTGCAGCTCGCGGATGTGCTCCGGCGGCGCCCACTTGTCGACCTCGGCGCAGGCGAAGTAGCTCTCGCAGCGGACACGTGCGAGCACGCGGTGCGGCGAGTCGTCGTGTTCGGTGACCATGTTCGCGCCGTGGATCGACGCGATGCACGCGATCCGCTCCGGGAACACCGCCGCTGCCCAGACGACGAACGGCCCGCTCATGCAGTAGCCCACCGCGCCGATCCGCGTGCCGTCGGCGGCGGCGTCGCCGTCGACGAAAGCCAGCATCGCGCGCGTGTCGCACTCGGTGCTGGCGCGGCCGAGCGTTCGCATCAGCGCGAACATCTCGGAGAGGCCCGGCTCGGTGCGTTCGCGCAGCCAGAAGTCGCGCGTCTTGCGGTAGTAGAGGTTGGGCAGCACGACGAAGTAGCCCACCGCGGCGAGCCGCCGCGCCATCTGGTGCAGCTCCTCGCGCTTGCCCGGCGCGTCCATGTAGAACAGCACCACCGGGTGCGGCCCGCCTTCCTCGGGGTGGACGACGAAGCTGTTCATCGCGCCGTCGGCGGTGGGGAGGTCGAGTTCGCGTTCGATCACTGCGGGTTTCTTTCCTGTTTGCCTCGCAGTGTCGCGACCGCGGCCGCGAGCCGCCGCGCCTGCGTCTCGGGCCTCTTCGCGCCGGCGATCGCCTCGGCGTGCTCGCGCCGGGCGGTGTGGCTCAGCGCACGCCAGGCGGCGCGCAGTGTGGCGTCGGCCTGCAGCGCGGCCGCCAGCTCGGGCGGCGGCTCGACCTCGCGCGGTGCGGTGTCGAGCGTGATCGTCACCTCGATCGTTTCGTCGCCGGTGAGTCCGGCGGCCTCGCGGTGCGACCTGCGCAGCGGAATCAGGTGGGCGCCACCCATCGCCGAGATCGTGCTGCGAAACCGGTGACCGGCGATCGTCACCGTCACCGGCGCGCGGGTGCGGCCGAACACCGCCTTCGGGTCGAAGGGCACCGGCACGACGCACAGGCTGCCCTCGCGCTGCAGCGTCACGTTGACGCGCCGGGAGGTCATTGCCGCAGGGTCAGAGGCGGTCGACGTAGCCGAAGGTGCCGCGCTCGCGGATCTCGGCCGCGGCCTCGCGAACACTGGCCATCGCCAGCCGGTAGAGCGACGTCGCCAGGCTGATGCGGCGAACGCCGGCGGCGGCGAGGTCGGCCACCGGCCACGAGCGGCCCTTGATGCCGACCATGTAGCTGAACGGCTTCTTCAGCGCCGCGCACACCTGGCGCACCGCGTCGAGGTCGGGCAGCGCGGGTGCGAAAAGCACGTCGGCGCCGGCCCGCTCGTAGGCCTGCAGCCGCGCGATGGTGTCGGCGAGGTCGGCGCGGCCGCGCAGGAAGTTCTCGGCGCGCGCGGTGAGGGTGAACGGGAACGGCAGCGCGCGCGCCGCCTCGGCCGCGGCGGCGACCCGCGCGACACTCGCCTCGAAGCCGTAGATCGAGTGCTTCTCGTCGCTGCCGGCGTCCTCGATCGAGCCGCCGACGAGCCCGGCCGCGGCGGCCAGCCGGATCGTCTCGGCGCAGGCCTCGGGGCTGTCGCCGAAGCCGTTCTCGAGGTCGGCCGCCACCGGCACCGTGGTTGCCGCGCAGACCGCGGTGCAGTGCGCCAGCGCTTCGTCGCGTGTCAGCGCGCCGTCGCGCTTGCCCAGCACCGCGGCACTGGCACCGCTGGAGGTGGCCAGCGCCTCGAAGCCGGCCTTCTGCAGCAGCAGCGCCGAGCCGACGTCCCAGCAGTTGGCCATCACCCACGGTGCCTGCCGTTCGTGCAGCGAGCGAAAGTGTTCGGCCTTCGCGGCCTGCGTGTGGTTCATTCGGTCTCCGGAGGAACGGGCGGTGACTCGGTCGGTGGCGACGAGGCATCGGGTGGCGGCGACGTCGCCTCGGGCGGCGCCGATGCCGCTGGGGAAGGCGCCGATGCCGGTTCGCGCGCGACGGTGGGGCCGGCGACACCGGCGGCAGCGAACATCGCCTCGTCGGTGAGCCCGGCGCGGCGGCCGGCGTCGAGCAGTGCCCGCCAGCTGTTGGCGTCGATCGGGATGCCGTTCACGCTGCGGTCGGCACGGTGGCGGCGTTCGGGTTCTCCGGGCAGCATCACCTCGCGCCCGGGCCGCGGCGGCGAGGCCTGCACCCAGGCGGCGAAGGCCCTGGCCTCCTCGGCGAGCCGCTTCGCGGTGCCCAGGCGCTCGGGGTCGACGACGAAGCTCAGCATGTTGTTGATGATCGCGTGCGGTGACGGCGGCTCGTGCAGCGTCAGCCCGCCGGCGAGCGCGCCGCCGAGGATCTCGCACACCACCGCAAGCCCGTAGCCCTTGTGCTCGCCGAAGGGGAGCAGCGCGCCGTGCGGCTCGGCGAAGAGCACGCCAGGGTCGGTGCTCGGGTGGCCCTCGGCGTCGAGCAGCGTGCCCGGGCGGACCTTCTCGCCCTTCAGCATCGCGACCCGTACCTTGCCCACCGCGATGCGGCTGGTCGCGAAGTCCAGCACCACCGGCGCCTCGCCGGCGACCGGGATGCCGACGCAGAACGGGTTGGTGACGAAACGCCCGTCGCTGCCGTTGAAGGGCGCCACCACCGGCCGGCTGAGCACGTTGACGAAGTGCACCGACACCAGCCCGGCTGCGATGCACTGCTCGGCCCAGGCGCCGATGCGGCCGATGTGGTGGCTGTTGGCGAGGCCGACCACCGCCACCCCATGCTGCCGCGCGCGCTCGATGGCCAGCACCATCGTGTCGTGCGCCATCACCTGGCCGTAGCCGGCGTTGCCGTTCACGGTGACCAGCGCCCCGGCATCGTTGACGATGGTGAGCTGCGCGCCGACCTTCAAACCGCCGGCAAGGGCGTTGTCGACATAGGCCGGCAGCATGCCGACGCCGTGCGAATCGTGCCCGGTGAGGTTGGTCTCGACGAGGTTGGCGGCCACCATCGAAGCCTCGCGCTCGGAGCCGCCGCTGGCGGTGACGAGCAGCGCCGCCAGGCGGCGCAGCGCGTCGGCGCCGATCACGACACCGGGCTCGGCCGGCGGCTTCTCGGCCGCGGGCGGTGCGGTGTCGCGAGGCGCCCTGTCGCGCCGTGGGGCCTCGGGCCGGGGCGGTCGTGCATGACCCTCGGCCGCGCGCTCGGGCCGCGGGCCTGCAGGCCGGCCCGGGCCGCGAGGCGCTTCGCCGGGGGCGGCGCGTGGGCCGCGGTCCTCGCGCGCCGGTCTCTCGCCCGGAGGGCGCGGGCTGCGCGGCTCGCGCGCATGGGGATCGTGCGCGCGCTGCTCGCGCGTGGGCGGCTCGTGAACGCGCGGCTCGCGCGTGTGGGGTGGGTGGGCCGCTGCCCCGTGCGGCCGCAGCTCGCGTGGGCCGCCGGGTGCCGCGTCGCGCGGCGGACGGTGCGCTGCGCGTTCGTTCCCCACACGGTCGCCGGCCGGGCGATCGTGGGGAGGGCGCGGCGCTCGTTCGCCGCCGCCCCAGGGGCGGCGGTCGCCGGGCTCGTGGGGGCCCTGATGGTGGGGGCCGCCGTGCCCGTGCGGCAACGGTGGCGGCGCCCGGCGGGCCCAGGCCGCGGCTTCCTCACGTGCCTGCGCGAGCTGCGCCTGAAGCTGCTCGCGGGGGATGCCCTTCAAGGCGCAGAAGTTGGCCTCGGTCAGCGTCGTGCGCTCGAAGTCGCGCAGCAGCACCGCACGCTCGCGGCGCGCCTCGTCCTCGCGTGGGTCGCGGCGCGGCGGCGGCTCGCGCCCCGCGGCCTGTTCACGCTGCTGCCGCAGCTCGCGGCGGCGCGCCAGTTCCTGCGCCGCGGCGTCGCGATGTTCGGCGTTCAGGTCGCCGGCACCCTGGCCGTCGAGGTCGAAACGCTCGCTCGACTGGGTCAGCGCGATCAGGTAGGCGTTGCTGCCGGTGTGCCGGCGGAGGAAGGCCGTGAGCGCCTGGCGTGTGAACACCCCTGGGGCACGCTGCTGGATGTCGGCCTGCACCCGCAGCTTCAGCGGCTTCGGCGCGCCGGTGAAGAGCGCGGGAAATCGCGCCTTCAGCTCGGCGGCGCAGGCGGCGAGGTCGCTGATCGCGCCCGGCGCGTGAGGCTTCTCGGCCGCGGGGTCGCGCGGCTCGCGCGGCTCGCGCGGTGCGCGAGGCGAACGCGGTTCACGGGTCTCGGCTTGCTCGCGCGCTGCCAGCGGCGGGTTCCCGACCTCGGCGGCCGTGGCATCGGGGCCGGCCGCCGAGGCATCCGACGGCACCGCGCCCGAGGTTGCCGGCGGCTGGGCTTCGCCCCGTGTCTCGGTGGGCGCATCGGTGGCCGGTGCCGGTGGCGCGGGCTCGGCGCTGGCGACGGGGTCGGGCGGTGGTGGTTCTTGTGTCGTGTCGTGCATGGAGCGCCTCGGCGCGCGGGCTCGAAGGCGCGCATTGTCCATCGGACACCGCCGCAGCGCCGGGCGCGGCCGCGAGGCGCGTGATCAGCCGCGCTTGATGGCGGTCCCGCTCACCGAGACGAGCATCATTCCGTTGCTCTCGCCGAGCACCGCGTAGTCGAAGTCGACGCCGATCGCGCCGTCGGCGCCGAGTTCTTTCGCGGCGTCGATCATGTCGTCGAGCGCGGCGTCGCGGGCGCCGGCCAGCGCACGCTCGTAGCCGCCGGCACGGCCGCCGACGACGTCGCGTACCGACGAGAACATGTCGCGGAAGATGTTGGCGCCGATCACCGCCTCGCCGTGCACGATTCCCAGATAACTCCCTATGCGGACGGCATCGGGCGGCGGCACGACCGTGCTGAGAAAGAAGCCTGCGTCCTTCTTCGAGAACCAGCCCATCGTCACCTCCGCTTGTGTCGTGCTGCGCTGCAGCGCAAAGATCTGAAAGAGAGTCGCCCCGGCGCAGGGCCGCGCAGTATGGTCCCGCGAAGGGAGTCCTCGTCAAAGTGCCCGTCGACCGGATCGGGCCATGGCTTTCGGGCATGGCCGAAGTGCGCGAGTGGATGCTGCAGAGCATCCCTCAGACGAGGTCGGCCGCCGGGTTCGATGTCTTCCTCGCCGTCGCCGGCGCCTGCCGGCAGGGTACGCCGGTGGCCGCGGCCGAGCTCGCGCGCGTTCTGCCGCACGCGCCGCGGGTGGTGCGCTCGCAGCTGCGCCGGCTGCAGCAGGCCGGCCTGCTTGCGAGCGGCGGGGGTGGCGGTGCCGGCGGCGAGCACTTTGCACCGACGGCAAGGCTGCAGGCGCTGGTCGACGAATGGCAGCGTGAGGTCGAATCGCGCTTCATCGCCCGCGCACCGCTTCGCGAAGAGCAGTTGCAGGTCCACACCCGCCACGCCTTGCTCGCGCCGAGGGTGGCGCAGCTCTACGACCGCTTCTTCGACCTCGGCTGGCTGTACCTGCACCGCTTCGGTGCCACCTGCTTCCTGACGGCGCTGCTGGTGGCACGAATCGCCTCGCTGCACGGCCACCGTACGCGGGTCGTCAGCGGTTGGGCCGAGGTGCGTTCGCCGCGCGGCGTGTTTGCGCTCGGCGCGCCGGGGCACCTGCTGCCCGGGGAGATCGAAGGCCACGCGATGTGTGTCGTCGACGACAGGGTGGTGGTCGACTTCGGCCTCGGCAACCTGCGCCGCGGCTACCGGCGCGACTTCGTGTGGGCGCTCGCCGCCGATCTTGCGCCCGCCGGTGCCGTGCTCGCCCAGGCGGCCACGGCGCCGGGCGAGACGCTGCGCTGGCGCGACGACTGGCGCTACCCGGGCACCGAGGCCAAGCTCGCCTCGTACGGGGCGCTCGTCGAGCGGCTGGTGGCCGACTACCTGCAGCGTTATCCAGCCGCCGGAAACGAATGAAACGCGCATCGCGTGCCGCCGAAGCGGCCGCGAAACCGCGCACGATGACGATGCCGCCCGTCGAGACCGACGAGGAGGCCGCCGATGTCCACCCTGCGATTCACCGCCCGCACCCGCACGCTGGCCCGCGCCCTCGGCGAGGGTGAGCGAACGGTGCTTTCGGTGCTGGCCGCGTCGCTGCTGCTCGCGCTTGGCTGCGCCGCGGTGCTCGCCACCGCGCCGGCGTGGCCGCTCGGCAGCGGGCTGCACGCCGGCAGCGCACGCGTGCTGCTGGCCTTCGTCGGGCTGGTGCTCTGGCTGTGCCTGAGCGGACTCTTCGGCGCCGCCTGGTTCACCGGCGTCTTCGACCGCCTTCGCGCCGCACGTGCGGTGCAGGCCGCAGCCGGGCTTGCGGGCACGACGCTGCTGGCCTGGGCGGCCACCGCTGCCGCGCACGCGGCGCTCGGCATCGCAGCGTAGACGAGCCCCACGCGGCCTGTCGGTCGCGGCTCTGCACGCCGCTCCAGGCCCGCATGGCGGGCCCGTCGCCAGGCGGCGATCGGTCCATCGCACCCCTTGGCTCGGCCCCGATGGGCCCGCCCGTGGACCGCGGAGCCTGATCCGCGGCAACCCCGGGTCGACGGTTCTGTGCACCGGGGGTTTGCAGGTCCGATCCCGGCCGGTGCCCGAGCCGGCGGTCGGCGACGATGTCACCATGTCGTCGCTGCCCAACACCACCTCTCGAGTGCACCCGGCTCCGCCGGGCCACTTGAACCCCCTCGGAGGGCGGGCCGATCTCGGCCGGCCCCGGGGGCACCCCGATGTGCCCGCCGATCCCGCCCCGCTGCCGCGCGGCTTTGCCCCGCTGGCCTGGTCCAACCTCGGCGCGCAGGCGGCCGAGCAGATCGCGCTCGCCGCGGTGCCGATCTTCGCGGTGATGGCGTTGCAGGCCGGCCCGGCCGAGGTCGGGATGCTGGCCGCGGCGCAGTCGCTGCCCTTCCTGCTGCTGGCGCTGCCGCTCGGGCTGCTGGCCGACCGCGGATCGCGCCGCACGTTGATGTGGCGCGCCGAGGCGCTGCGGGTGGTGTCGCTGCTGACGCTGGCCGCGGTCGCGTGGCAGGGACGTGCGCCGCTCGTGCTGCTGGCGCTGCTCGGCTTCGTCGGCGCGGTCGGCACGGTGGGGTTTTCGGTGGCGGCGCCGGCGCTGGTGGCGTCGGTGGTGCCGCGCGGCCAGCTCGGTGCCGCGAACGCCCGGCTCGAGCTGGCACGAAGCCTGGCTTTCGCCGCCGGGCCGGCGCTCGCCGGTGCGCTGGTGACGCTGTCCGGCGCGCCGGCGGCCTTCGCCGTCGCGGCGCTGCTGTCCGTGCTGGCGCTGCTGGCGCTGCAGCGTGTCCACGAGCCGCTGCGCGAGCCCGCACCGCAGCGGCACCCCTGGCACGAGGTGCGCGAAGGCGCGGCCTTCGTCTGGCGCCAGCCGCTGCTGCGGCCGGTGCTGCTGACCGCGGTGGCTTGGAACCTCGCCTGGTTCGTGCTGCAGGCGGCCTACGTGCCCTATGCGATGAAGACGCTCGGGCTCGACGCCGCCGGGGTCGGCTTCACGCTCGCCGTCTATGGGGTCGGCATGGTGACCGGGGCGCTCGCGGCGTCGCGGGTGATCCGCCGGCTGCCTTTCGGCGCTGCGGTGCTGGTGGGGCCGCTGGTCTCGGTGGCGGCCATCGCGACCCTGTGTGCGAGCCTGCTGCGGCCGAGCCCGGCCTTCGCGGCGGCGTCGATGTTCCTCTTCGGCGCCGGGCCGATCCTGTGGACGATCACGTCGACCACGCTGCGCCAGCAGCTCACTCCGCAGGCGATGCTCGGCCGCGTGTCGGCGATCTTCCTCACCGCCAACAGCGGCGCGCGCCCGGTCGGCGCGGCGCTCGGCGCCGCCGCCGGTGCCGCCTTCGGTGCCGAGGCCTGCTTGCTGCTGGCCGCCTTCGGCTTCGTCGTGCAAGCTGCGTTGATCCTCACCTCGCCGGTGCGCACGCTGCATGCGCTGCCCGTCCACGTGCACTGACATCGCCTGACGGGGTGATGCCGGCCGTCAGCCACCGCCTGCCCGCGGTGGGCACAGGACCGCGGGCACCGCCGCCACCCAGCCGCAGGGGCGGTGGCGGTCGGGGAGAGAGACAGGGAGGGAGAGAGAGCTTCAACCCGCGGCCGGCGGCGGCTTCGTGATCCACTCGCCGCACAGGTTCTCGTAACCCTGGGCGGCATGGAGCACCGCGGCGTCGGCCTGCGGCCGCCCGATCAGCTGCAGCCCCATCGGCCAGCGCCCGTTGGCGTGGAACCCCGCCGGCACACACAACGCCGGCAAGCCGGCGAAGGTGGCGTAGATCGTCACTTCCATCCAGCGGTGGTAGGTGTCCATCGTGCGGCCGCCCACCTCGCGCGGCCAGCGCTCGGCGACCGCAAAGGGCCACACCTGCGCCGACGGCAGCGCCAGCAGGTCGAAGCGATCGAAGAGCGCGAGCATGCGGGAATGGAAGGCGCTGCGCTGCTGGGACGCGCGCATGAAGTCCACCGCCGACAACCCCTGCGCCTGGTCGTGTTCCCACAAGGCCTCGGGCTTGATGTGGTCGCGCGCGTCGGGGGCGAGCGCGATCGCCGCCGCGACGTTGGGCGCCACCAGCAGCCGCCGCCACAGCAGCCAGGCCTGCCACACCGCGTCGGCGTCGAAGCCATGCGCGGCCGGCTCGACGATCGCGCCGCCGCTTTCGAGCCGTGCCAAGGCCTGCTCACAGACTTCGAGCACACCGTCGTCGAACGGCAGGTGGCCGCCGAGGTCGCGCAGCCAGCCGATCCGCAAGCCCCGCACGCTGGCGTCGGTGGGCGGAACGAAGTTGGTTCCCGGCGGCGCCGCGATGGACAGCGGCACCCGCGGATCGTGGCCCGCCTGGGTCGATAGCAGCCGCGCCAGGTCCTGCACCCGGCGTGCCATCGGCCCCTCGGTGGCGAGCTGGCTGACGAAGACATCGGGCCTTGGCCAGGCCGGCACCCGCCCCTGGCTCGGCCGCATGCCGAAGACATGGTTCCAGCCCGCCGGGTTGCGCAGCGAGCCCATGAAGTCCGACCCGTCGGCCACCGGCAGCAACCTCAGCGCCAGCGCCACCGCGGCGCCGCCGCTGGAGCCACCGGCGCTGACCGCCTCGTCCCAGGCGTTGCGCGTGGCACCGAAGAGTTCGTTGAAGGTGTGCGAGCCGAGGCCGAACTCGGGCAGGTTGGTCTTGCCGATCACGATCGCGCCGGCGGCCTTCATGCGTGCAGCCATCAGCCCGTCGGTCACCGGCATCGTGTCGCGGTGGAGGCCGAGGCCATAGGTGGTGGGGAAACCGACTGCATGCGCCGCGTCCTTGATCGCCTGCGGGATGCCGTGCAGCCAGCCGCGGCTCTCGCCACGCGTGAGCAGGGAGTCGCACGCGTCGGCCTGCCTCAGCAGATCGTCGTCGGGCGCGAGGTTGACGAGGGCGTTGAAGCGCGGGTTCAGCGCGTGGATGCGATCGAGGCAGGCGCGCATCAGCTCGCGGCACGACACGCGGCGGGCATGGATCAGCCGCGAGAGGTCGCTGGCACCGAGGACCGTGAGGTCGGAGACGTGGGAGAAGGCGGCGTCGAGCGTCACGACGGAGGTTCTCGTCGATCCCGCGGCCCCGGGCTAGCCGGTCAAACCCTCCGTCCGGCGGTTGTTCTGCGTCCTGCGGACTTGCCCCGCTCCTGAGGTTCGTTAAGCGGGGCTGGTGAAGCCGGTGAACCTGCAGGCGCTCAGGCAGCCGGTGCAGGTCGCGCAGATCTCGTCGGCCGGCGAACAGCGGGCGCCGGATGCCGTTGTTCCTGCCGCCGCGCCGCCGCCGCGGTAGTAGCCTCTTCGACATGACCTGTGGCCGATGCCGCCTGCTGCCCAGGCTCCTGGGGGTGCTCTGCGCCGTGCTGTTGCTGCCCGCCTGGGCGCTCGGCGACGCCGGCCGGATCGGCTGGCGCGTCGTCGCCAGCGGTGCGCCCGCCGCACAGCGGCTGACGTTGCTCACCCAGGTGCCCGAGGCCGACCGTGGCCAACCGGCGATGCACTTCGTGGCCGCGCTGGTGGCCGGCCATTGGTACTGCCACGGCAGCCACTGGGCGGCCTGCGCCGACGGCTTCCCGGCCTACGCCAGCGGGGCCCTGCCGTCGTCGCTGCAGCTCGAGCTGGGCACCCTCGACACACAAGCCCTCGCCGGCGCCAGGCTCTATGCCGGCTACGGCAGTTCGCTCGACGAGATGCTGGCGAGCGGCCGCTACCGGCATGTCTGCACCCTCGGCCGCGCCGGCAGCGTCGCATGGCAGGCGGTGCAGGAGGTGCCGGCGGCGACGCCGGTGAGCCTGGCCTTCAACAACACCGCGGTGGCGGTGCGCGACGACACCGGCACGTTGCATGTCGTCTGGGAAGACGGCAGCAACGGCTGGCATGGCCGCCACGACGGCAGCGGCTGGCATCTGGCTGCGCTGCCCAAGATCGGTGCCGGCAGCTACGTAAAGCCGACGGTGGCGCTGCTGGCCGACGGCGAACTGCTGCTCGCCTGGGGGGAACGCGTCCTGAACAGCGTGACGATGTATGTCACGCGGTCACTCGGCGGCCGCACGCGCTGGGAAGCGCCGCTCGCGCTGGCCAGTGGAACCGGGCTCAACGCCGGCTGCACGTTGTCGGCCTTCCGGCGCCCGGACGGCGGCAACGGCGCGGTGCTTGGTTGGGTCGACGAGGCCGGCCAACGGGCGCTGGCGCGCAGTTGGGGCGGCACGGCGTGGGCGCTGTCGGACTGGTCGCCTGCCGCGTCGCCCGCCGGCGCGGCCGCGGTGCCGAAGGACATCGCGCTCGGCGGCGACGGGCTGGTTCAGTGGGCGAGCTGGGAAGACACACGCGCCGGCGGCGGCAGCGAGATCTACCTCGCACGCTCCCTCGACGGTGGCCGCAGCTGGGAGGCGGAGCAGCGCCTGCCGGCGGTCTCGGGAAGCGCCCTCGGTGGTGACCCGAGCGTCGTGCTGCATGCCGACGGCACGTTGACCATTGGCTTCCAGCGCCAGAACCGTGTCTGGGCGGCGCAACTCGGAGACGGCGGCCTCACGCTGGTGCGCGCGCTCGACCTTGGCCCTGGGCTGTTCGCGCATGTCGGCGGCAACACCAGGTCGACCGTGGCGGTGACCTGGGAGCACTTCGTCGGCAGTTCGCTGAGGGACGACAGCCTCAAGTCGGTGGGCAACGCGATCAGCCTCGACCAGCTCGCCACGGTGACGGCACCGCACACGATGCCCGGATCGGCCACCACGCTGTCGGCGGTGCAGGCGGCGGTGACGGTGTCGCACGAGCGTATCGACGTCTTCTGGGTCGACGTCTCGCAGGCCGGGCAGCGCCGGCTGCGCTGGCGCAGCGGCACGCTCGGCGATTGACGGCGGCCCGGGGCGAGGAGCCCGGGTTCGAGGCCTATTGATCCGGCACGATGAAGTCTTCACGCCGCGTACTTGACGATGGGGTCTTGGAAGTAGCTCCGGACCCGATCGTGATTGGCTGCGATGAATTGCATGTGCTCATCGGCCGCGGCGCGCAGT
>Ga0268299_1000864_pt1 | contig 73770 bp, 62 predicted proteins | sample NOBtaG_FD_193484 | JGI IMG/M metagenome (GOLD analysis project Ga0268299, IMG submission 193484) | Activated sludge microbial communities from bioreactor in Nijmegen, Gelderland, Netherland - NOB reactor | ecosystem: Engineered > Bioreactor > Aerobic > Activated sludge | place: Netherlands... | reverse complement strand
CTTCGGGGGCTGTGCTGGGGGCGAGTGTCGCGGTGAATGGGGTTTGTCTGACGGTTTGCGGGGTGGCTGGCGGGCAGGTTGAGTTTGATGTGATTACCGAGACGCTGGAGCGGACGAACCTCGGGCGGTTGCGGCCGGGGGAGCGGGTGAATCTTGAGCGTTCGCTGCGGCCGGATGGCCGGCTGGACGGGCACTTTGTGCAGGGGCACGTCGACGGGATCGGCGAGGTGACTCGGCGGATCGATTCGGCGCGGGAGTGGGTGCTGTGGGTGCGTGCGGACGCGGGAGTGCGGGCGTACATCATTCCGAAGGGGTCGATTGCGATCGACGGGATTTCGCTGACTATCGCGGCTGTGGAAGCCGATCAATTCTCCGTGGCGATTATTCCGACTACGCTGGAGCGGACGAACCTGGGTGATCGGAAGGTCGGGGATCGCGTGAACCTGGAAAGCGACATCATCGCGCGGACGGTGGTGCACCGTCTGGAGCAGATTCGTGCGGCCGGCGGGGTGACGCTGAGCACGCTGCGCGAGCAGGGGTATCTGTGAGCAGGCACTCCGCACATTCTGGTGAGGGTGACCGGCTGGAAAGCCGGTCCCACACCCATGTTTCCCAAGGCGAGTTGGCGAACCGTGAATCGGTGAAGCCGCTCATTGGGATTACCATGGGGGACCCGTCGGGGATCGGGGCGGAGGTGATCGTCAAGGCGCTGGCGGACCCGGACCGTCGCAGCCGGGCGCGGTACATCATCTTCGGCCTGCACGAGATGCTGAGCTATGCCGCGGACCAGGCGGAGATCAATCCCTACTGGTTTCGCATGCCGCACGAGGAGATCGACGCGGTGCGTTCGGGGGTGGTGGTCGCGGATTTCGACGATCTGACCACACCGGGGGCGGGGATTCGCCAACCGACGGCGGAAGGCGGGGCGGCTTCGCTGCGGTTTCTGGATGAGGCGATCGCGGCGCACAAGGCGAAGCGGCTGGACGCGATTGTCACCGGGCCGATTCACAAGATCAGTTGGCAGATGGCGGGGGTGAAATCGCCGGGGCACACGGAGTACCTGGCGGAGGCGTATCGGTCGCGGCGGGTGACGATGGCGTTTGCCGGGGGGCGGATGCGGGTGGCGCTGGCGAGCACGCACGTCGGGCTGTTTGACCTGCGCAACAGCTTCACGATCGGGCGGGTGTTTCAGCCGATCGACCTGCTGGATGACTGGCTGCGGCGGTACTGGAATATCGAGACGCCGCGGATCGCGGTGTGCGGGTTGAATCCGCACGCGGGCGAGGAAGGGCGTTTCGGGGATGAGGAAACCCGCATCATCGAGCCGGCGATGGTGATGGCGGGGGAAGTGGGGATTCATGTCGAGGGACCGTTTCCGGCGGATACGCTGTTCGTGAAGGCGGCGCAGGGGCAGTTTGACGGCGTGGTCGCGATGTATCATGACCAGGGGCTGATACCGATCAAGTTGCTGCACTTCGATTCGTCGGTGAACGTGACGCTGGGGCTGCCGGTGATCCGCACGAGCGTGGACCACGGGACGGCGTTTGACATCAGCGGGCGCAATTTGGCGAATCCAGGGAGCATGGCGCACGCGATCGACCTGGCGGTGAAGCTAGCGTCTGCGCCGGTGGCGCCACCGCTGGAGCGCCGGCCGGCGGGTCGGGCGGTATTGGAAGAGCCCAACCACCAAGACACCAAGACACCAAGGACGGCTTGATTGTGGTCTTCGATGCGGTGCTGCACGGCGGTGGCGCGGCACCGTGCGCGGTGTTGCGATAATGCGCCGTCGGTTCGGCCCGCTCACTTACGGTCGCGGCTCGGATATTGGATTCTCGTCGGGGTTTTCCGGGTCTAGTTCTCCCCAATCCACTTCGCGGCGTTTGAGGTCGTGGGTCATTTCCGAGGCGGTGAACCTGTTGTACGGGGTGACGTGGTCGTCGGCGAAGAGGACGTTGTTGTACGTCTTGCTGTGGATGGGGAGATCCCAGTCGAGGCCGCGCTGGGTGGCGTCGTCCATGTCGGAATCGTCGTACGTCCAGGGCGGCGGGGCCGAGCCGAACGGCGGGGAATAGAAGTACGGATTGGTGCAGTCGCCGCCGCGGACGTACTCGGAGGGCAGGCGGATGAGCACGCGGCGTACGGAGCGCTCTTCGGCGCGGACCCAGTTGGCGTAGGCGGACTGGAAGTAGGTGACAGTGACATCGCCTGGGAACGCAGGGCAGCGGTAAATGTCGAGGACCTTGATGGAGCCGTCGTCGCGGAGGCGTTCGCTCCATGCGGGGCCTTGTTCGTCGCCGGCCTGGCCGTCCTGCTGGGTGCCGTAGTAGCCAAAGCGGTGTCGTCCGGACCAAGGCGGCAGCCAGTCGTTGAAGCCGTCCGCGTACATGTCGAAAGCCATACCCACCTGACGCAGTTGAGACGCGCAGGCGACCTGCTTGGCCTGCGCGCGGGCGCGGCGCAGCGACGGCAGCAGGATGGCCATGAGCAGGGCGATGATGGAGATGACCACGAGCAGTTCGACCAGCGTGAAGGCGAAGCGGCGGCGCATGACGTATCCTCCGATGCAGGATGCCGGTTCGGTCGACGGTTTCGGTGATGATGGGTATCGGTCCGCGCCCCGCGCGGCGCGTGTCGCTTCTTGTACGGGCGCTTGGTCGCTTTGCCGAGCGGACTTAGCGCGGCAAATTGGCGAGCATGCGCAAAGACGCGCCCATGGATTCGGGATAGGCGTCGAGTTTTTCGGCCAACTCGATCCAGCCGGGATGCACGGGGTTCGTGTTCGCCGGAGTCCGTGCGCCCGCGACACTCACGCCGGTTGACGGGCCTGCGCCGGGGGTGACCGGTGTGGGTGTGACCGTGGCGCGACCGAGCAATACGCCGAATGCGAGTATGGCGGCGACTTTTCCCAGGCTGGCGAGCCAGCGAACAGTGGGCGCGGGCCGCGACGCCGGCTGAGCGGCTCGGCTGGCGACCTGCGCGGTGGGGAGCGAGACCGTCTGCAACTCGGCGAGTTCGTCGAGGGTGGCGCGCAGCTCGCGGGTTTCCGCGTCGGCCGCGGGGTTTTCGGCGAGATAGGCGTCGAAGCGTGCGCGGTCGGCGTCGGACAGTTCGTTGCCGAGGTAATCGGCGAGCAGGGCGACGTATTCTTCGTGATTCATGGTCACACCTCCGCGTTTGCGGCTAGCCATCGAGTTCCGCGTGGGGGCGCAGGCAGCGGCGCATGGCCGCGAGCGCCCGGACGTAATGCGTTTTGATCGTCGGAACCGCCAGGCCCATTGAATGGGCGATTGCGGCGAACGTTTCCTGGTCGTAGACCTTGGCGACGAGCACGGCGCGCTGCTGGTCGCTGAGGGTTTCCAGGCCGCGGACGACGGCGTCGCGCAGTTCATGGGCGGCGGCGAATCGTTCCGGACCGTGGTCGTCGTGCGCGGCGGCTGTCGGCGTCGGACAATTGCGGCGGGCGCGCAGCTGATCGAGGCAGTGGTTCACGGTGACGCGGCGCAGCCAGGCCGCATGACATCGGATTTCTCGCGTCGGCGCCTGCAAATCGCGCAGCAACACTTCTTGCGTCGCATCGAGGGCGTCGTGATGGTTGCGCAACAGGCGATAAGCCCAGGCATAAACGTGGGCGCGCGCGGACTCGTCAGTCGCAAATGGACCCGCATGCGCCGCGTTTGATATTTCCCGCATGGCGGCAACGATCCCGCAGAAACGCGTCTCGCCAGAACCAGCCGCGGCGCCGCGACTTACTTTGCCTTTTCCTTCGGCACGAAGGACGTTGCGCGCAGCACCACCTCACGATCATAGAGCGCCGGGCCTTCGAAACTCCAGCCGCAGCGGTCCGGACCCCAGGCGATGCCTTCGTCCGCCAGGAGGGCTGCCTCGAATTCCCCGCCGCCTTGGGCTTCCGCGGACGGCTGGGTGTCCGGATCCCACGCGTTGTGCGCGATGATGCGACCGGGCAGACGCAGGGCGACCAGCCACTGCTCGTCGCTGAGGTCCTCGCTCAATTGGAAATCCGCGCGGACCAGGTCGTACTGGCGGAAAAACGCCTGCCGCGCCGGTTCCGCGATGCCGGAATCGGTCAGGGCGCTCTGCACGGCGCTGCGCACGTCCTGGCGGACGCGCTGGTCCATTTTCTCGATGGCTTCGGCGCTGGTATCGCCGCTGAGGAGTTCGATGAGTTCTTTGGCGACGTTGGGATTGTCAAAGATCGCGGAGGCGCGCATCTGGGCCTGAAGGAGCGCATCCTGCGGCAGAGCGTCCTGCGGCAGGGGATCCGTCATTGCCGCGCCTGCGGCGTTGAGGAATTCCATGGTTTTGTGGGCTTCAACTTTGACGAACTCGACGGCTAGTTTTTCGCGTTCTTCGGGAGTGAGGTCCTTGGGGTCCTTTTCGGCCAGGGCACGTATTTCGCTGCTTTCGGTGAGCTGGTCGTAGAAGTAATTGAACTGGATCCAGCGCCGGGGATGGTAGCGCCGCTCGAAATGGTAGTACGTGCCGTCCGCGCGACGGTCCAACCGCACGGTTGTGGTGAAACGCACGTCGTAGGCGGCGGTTTCGCCGTCGGCGGCGGCGTAGGTGTCGGGAATCAATCCGCCGGCGGGTACGGTGCGGCGGGCGATGATCTTGAGCTTGGTTTTGTCGCCGTCTTTTTCCTCGGTTTGTTCCACCGTCCAGCCGGCGGCGGTGGAGGGCATGGCCGAACCGGTGCGGACGTCGTCGGCGTCGCCTTCGATGGCCGTGGTCAGGCGGACGGAGCCGTCCGGCTGAACGTCGATGATCTCCAGGCGGCGAATGCAGCCGGCGACCCCGGCGAGGAGGAAGAGGGATAGGACACAAGACCAGCGCATCGATGGATCTCCCTCGCGCAGCATGGGCTGCGCGGCAGTGCGGGGGTCGCGAATTCGCTCGCGGCCCTTGAGTCTGACGGGCGGGGGGCGGCGATGGATGACATGGGTGGGTGCTGTCCACCGTCTCGCGCCTGCGGCTCTGATCCTGGGGGACATTCCATCGCTCGAGCCGTCATGCACCCGACCTGGGTTGCGGTGGGGCGGTGGTGTGGTCAAGGCGGGCGACTTCTGGTACCTTTCGGGGTTCTACCTTGGCGGCTGATACCGGCCTGTGCGGGCCGGGCCGACCGGGATGGGTAGTCATATACGACCTCCGCCGTGCGGGCGGCTGACACGTCAGCCGATCGAGGCGGGCCGGAGGTCAAGGCTTGGTACATGGTAGATTACAACCTCATCAGCACTCTGGACGACGTGGACGGCGGCATTGAAGCGGAAATGAGCCGCCTGTTCGGCGATCGCGGCGTCGACGATGGCGCGATCGGCACGATCGTGGACAAGAAATCTTCGTCGGACGATCTGGCGCCGGGCACGATCCTCAAGGGCAGGATCATCGGGCGCGCGGGCGACGACGTGGTGGTCGACGTGGGCCTGAAGAGCGAAGGCATCATCGACGTCAACGAGTGGGACGATAAGAGCGCGATCGACATCGGCGACGAGATCGACGTTTACCTCGACAACATCGAATCCGAAAGCGGGATCATCGAGCTTTCGAAGCGCAAGGCCGACCGCATCATCAACTGGAACCAGATCACCCAGACGAGCAACGAAGGGGACATCGTCAAGGGCAAGGTGATGCGGAAGATCAAGGGCGGCCTGCTGGTGGACATCGGCGTGCCGGTGTTCCTGCCGGCGTCGCAGGTCGACGTGCGCCGTCCCGGCGATATCGGCGAATACATCGGTCGCGAGATCGAGGCGAAGATCCTCAAGATCGACATGGAGCGGCGCAATATCGTCATCAGCCGGCGCAAGCTGATCGAGGAGAAGCGCGGCGCGGCGAAAGAGAAGCTCATGTCCGAAATCCAGGTCGGGCAGACGCGCAAGGGCACGGTCAAGAACATCGCCGATTTCGGCGCGTTCGTGGACCTGGGCGGCATCGACGGCCTGCTGCACATCACCGACATGAGCTGGGACCGCATCAACCACCCGTCGCAGCTGGTGAAGATCGACGAGCAGATCGAAGTGAAGATCCTCAACATCGACATGCAGAAGGAGAAGATCGCGCTGGGTCTGAAGCAGCTCAAGCCCAGCCCGTGGGAGAATATCGGCGACCGCTACCCAGTGAGCAGCAAGGTGAAGGGCGAGGTCGTCAACATCATGAACTACGGCGCGTTCGTGAAGCTCGAACCCGGCGTCGAGGGCCTGGTGCACATCAGCGAGATGAGCTGGACGCGGCGGATCAACCACCCGTCGGAGCTGATCAACGTCGGCGACATGGTCGAGGTGATCGTGCTCGACGTGAGCAAGGACAAGCAGGAAATCTCGCTGGGCATGAAGCAGACCGAGGTGAACCCGTGGACGCAGGTGGCTGAGAAGTACCCGCCGAACACGCGGATTACCGGACGGGTGCGTAACCTGACAAATTACGGCGCGTTCGTCGAGATTGAAGAGGGAATTGACGGGCTGCTGCACGTGTCCGATATGAGCTGGACGAAGAAGATTTCACACCCCTCGGAGATGCTCAAGAAGGGCGATTCGATCGATTGTGTGGTGCTGAAGGTGGAAGAGGGCAAGCAGCGCATCGCCCTAGGCCTCAAGCAGTTGCACGAGGACCCGTGGCTGCGGGCTGTGCCCGAGAATTACATCCCTGGGCAGATCGTGGAGGGCACGGTCACCAAGATCACCAATTTCGGGGTGTTTGTGGAGCTGGAAGACGACCTGGAGGGGCTCTTGCACGTCAGCGAGCTTGCCGATCATAAGATCGAGGACCCGCACGACGAAGTCGAAATCGGGCAGAAGATCCAGGTGAAGATTTTGCGCGTGGACACCGCCGAGCGGAAGATCGGCCTGTCCAAGAAGCGTGCGGAGTGGTCGGCTGAGCAGCGCGAGGCGGCGGGTGAGAACAAGCCCGTCAAGCAGCGTCGCGGGGGTCTGCACGGCGCCGGCGAGCAAACGAGCGACTACATCCCGCACCTGAACACGCACCCGCCCGTGGAGTCGCCGCGGGGGGGTGAAGCGGAGGACGCAGGCAGTGCCTACGATTCCGGCAGCGATTCGAGCGACGAGGAGAACGCAGCCGGCTAGTTTGCGGCATGTGAAACGTTGGACTGCGCCTGCGGCGCGGTTGGTGCTAGAATACGGGCGGTCTTCGCGGGTGCGTGCGGAGACCGCCCGTTTATCATGTGCGCGCGACGCGATTGCGACGCCGCGTTCGGGAGGACACAACCATTAGCGTCGATTCCGGACTGCAATTCTATCTGAAGCAGATCAACCGGGCGCCGCTGCTCACCGCGGAGGAGGAGCGCGATCTGGGGACGAAGGTGCGCGCAGTGCTCACCACTCCCGAGCGGTTCGCTAAGGGTGAGATCACGCTGGCCGAGAAGGAACTGATCGAGTCGGACGGTGCGGCGGCGCGCGATCGGATGGTGCAGTCAAACCTGCGGCTGGTGGTGAACATCGCGAAGAAGTATACGCACCGGGGGATGCCGCTGAGCGACCTGATCGAGGAAGGGAACCTCGGGCTGATTCGCGCGGTCGAAGGATTCGATCCTGATCAGAAGACGCGCTTCAGCACGTATGCGTCATGGTGGATCAAGCAGGCGATCAAGCGGGCGCTGATCAACGGCGTGCAGCCGGTACACATTCCGGCGTACATGGTGGAGATGATCGCGCGCTGGCGCCAAGAGTTTGACAAGTTCATCGAGAAGAACGGTCATCAGCCGTCACTGGTGGAACTGGCAGAAGTCATGGAGGTTCCGCTGAAGAAAGCGAAGATTATCCGCAGGGCGGTGAAGGCGTTTACGGCGCGCACGCAGTCAGCCGACGGCGACGAATCGCTGGCGATCACCGAAATGCTCGCCGACGAAAAGACGCCTGAGCCGCAGGACGCGCTGTTCAGCGAGTCGGAAGCGGCGATGATCCAGGAGCTGCTTAGCCAGATCGACGAACGCGAGGCGCGGATCCTGCGGCTGCGGTTCGGGCTGGACAACGAAGAGGCGATGACGCTGAAGGACATCGGCGAGCGCGTAGGACTGACGCGCGAGCGCGTGCGGCAGATCGAGGCGGGGGCGCTGCGCAAACTCAACGAACTGATGGCGGCGCATTTCTGAGTCGCGCGGCAGGTCATCCGCTCCGCATACCCATTCCTGTTCTTATTCTTTCTCTCTTGTGTCGAGTATGTGTCGCGATGGGCAGCGGTACGGGCTGAAACTGACCCGGTGAATTCGACATGCCGCGGCGATACAATGGCCCGGTATGCGCGAGTGGTTTGCGCACAGCCGAGGCCCCGCCGACACGCGCGGCGGGTATTCGACCGACGAGGGGATCACGATGATCAGCCGAGGTTTCTCATCCGCGTTGATTTGCGCGGCCGTTGTCTTTTTGTGCGCCGCCGCCGCCGCGCAGGCGACGCCGGCCTACGTGGCGCACAATCCCGGCGACGGCGTGTTCAACAATCCGGGGGCGACGCAGCGCACGCCGTTGCAGCCGCGCGAGGATGAGACGGTGCGGGCGTACGCCAAGATGGGGCCGTCGTTCAGTTACACGTCGGTCGCGGTGTATTACACGACCGATGGTTCAACGCCGAACGGGACCAAGGGCGTCGGGCAGGTGGGCACGCTGGTCCTGCTCAGCTACGGGCCGGACATCAAGGTGAATTTTCTCTACAACGAGCCGCTGGTGGGGGGCACCGACGACTGGTGGGAAGTTCTGTTTCCGCTGTTTGCCACGGAATACGGCACGACGATCAAGTACAAGATCGGGGCGTGGGACAACAACGCGCCGGCGACACCGGAAGTGTTCGCCAACGGCGGGCAGGTCTACACGTGGACGAACAAGCTGGCGTGGCCGGGGGCGGGCGCGCCCCATGCGAATCCGTCGGCGGGGTATCCTCCCTATTATTCGTGGAAAGAGGAAGGCGTCGTCGGGAACAATTACATCAACGTGCAACTCGATCAGAATGGCGCGGTGTACGACATTTATTTTCCGTCCGCTGGCTGCGTGCGCGGCATGGGCACGAAAAACGAGGGTTACGTCAACGGGCTGGACACGTTTCCGCCGCTGCTGCCGGCTGGTGCGCGGGGGCAGATGAACCTGAACCAGGCGTTTGGCGGGGTGCGGGTGAACGGCACGACGTACTGGCTGACGAACGAGGCGGCAGCCGGCTACAGCGACGTGGCCCAGGCATACGTTTCGGGCACGAACGTCATCAAGACAACGCAGCGGCTGACGGCGCAGGGGCGGAACATCCGCGTGCAGCAGCTTGATTTCTGCCCGAAGGGGATCGCGTTTCCGACGGATGATGGTGGGAACCCCAACCGAGGCATTTACGTCAAGCGGATCATCCTGACCAACCAGGGCGCGTCCGCGGAGACGGTGAACGTGTATTTCTACGCGGATTACGCGCTCAACGGCGGCGACGGCTTTGACTTCGTGTTCACGGATGCGGGTCGCGGCGCGATGGTGGCGCTGGACAACACGCAACGGCTGACGTCGGTGAGCGGCGAGTACAACCCGACGACCACGGGCGATTACAACAAGAACGTGTCGATCTACCTGGCGACGTCGATGAAGCTGCTGGACAGCGTGGGCGGGGCGACGGGCACGCCGGCGACGGATTTCTGGAGCGATACGAGCGGCGACACCGATCGCGGCTGGCTGGGCGTGCAGGTGGAACTGCCGGTGGGGGTAGCGCGCGAGGTGGACGTGGCGTTCGTCGGGGGATTCGACGATTTTCCGGGAGCGACGGGCACGTATGATTTCCAGATGGACCAGATTGTCGACTGGTTTCTGGCGGGCAACATGAGTCAGGCGCAGGCAACGACGGAGACGTATTGGCAGGACTGGCTGGACGAAGGCGTGACGATGGTCTCGGAGGATGAGTTCCTTGACGAACTCTTCGAGCGCGGTCTGCTGGCGACGGCGCTGCATCTGGACGGCAAGAACGGAGGGGTGATCGCGGGGATGCACAATGGCGCGTATCCGTTCGTGTGGCCGCGGGACGCGGTGTGGGCCGCGGTCACGCTGGATCGTACGGGGCATACGGCGGAGGCCGCGGAGGTTTACCGGTTTCTGGAGGATATCGCATTTCGGGCGAATGAGGAGCCGGGGCGCAAGGGCTGGTGGTATCAGAAGTACACGACGGACGGGCATATCGTGTGGTCCGCGCCGCAGGTGGACGAGACTTCGGTTTTTCCCTGGGGGGCACTGTATCACTATCAGGTGACGGGCGACATAGACTTTCTCGAAGAGCATTACCACACCACCTGGGAGTCTGGCCGGGCAATGAGCGAGGACAGCACGCTTGATACGCGCATCTACTACAACGACGCGACCAATCTGATGTACTCGAACAACCTGTGGGAGGACTCGTTTGACGAGTTCATTTATTCGAATGCTTCGGTGATTCGTGGGTTGGAGGACGCGGCGCGCATCGCAGATGTGCTGGACCAGGAAGCATGCCCGGGCGGGCCGGGGACGTGCAATTACCACAACGACGGGGCGCTGTTCAACGGCCGGGCCGCGGCGATCCGCGGGGGACTGGCGGCGCGGCTGGCGGGGAATTTCGAAAATACGGATATTTCTCAGCTTGGGCTGGTTTACCCGTTCGAGGTGTACGGGCCGAAGGATCCGCTGGTGACGCTGTATGTGGATCGTATGAACGGCGTGGCCACGGACACGTTCGGCAACAACCGGCCGATCATGAACTTCGCCGGCGAGTGGGAGGGGCTGCTGAACCGGTATTGGAACGACACGTACTGGCACAACAACGCGGGGCCGAACCCCAACGGCAGCCCGTGGTTTCTCACCACGATGTGGTATGGCTGCTATTACGGCATGCGGCAGGATGAAAACCCGGGCAAGGGCGACATCGACAACCACCTGTTCCGCCTGTACCTGCTGGTCGATCGCCTTGGACCGATTGGTTTCGGCGCTGAGCAGATTTCTCCCTCCAACAGCCTGCTGATTCCGGGCGAGACTGATTTTGTTCTGCAGGCGGCCTGGCCAAACGCGTGGGAGTCGATGTCTTTCTTCGTCGACGCGCTCATGCTGTTTCTCGATTTTACGCCCGATGCGCCCGGCAACCGCATGGTCATTGAACCCAAGTTGCCCAGCGCGTGGATGAGCATGACCTTTCAAAACCTGGCGATCGGGGCGCACCGGGTGGATGTGACCGCGTATGAGTCCGCCGGATATCCGGTACACCACGGGAACGCGTTCATCAATCAGGCGGGCGCGGCGCTGGATTACGATACGCACGTGCGCGTTCCGGCGGGAACGACCATTTTCGCGACAACGCGGAACGGGGCGATTTGCCCGCACAGTTACAATGCGGCAACCGGACGTGTCCACCTGACGGGCGCGTTGAGCACGGGAGCGCAGGCGAACACAGACGTGCGCGTGTACTTCGGCGTTCGCGGGGATGCCGATGGCGACGGCGATATCGATCTCGATGATTTTCCGGCGTTTGCACCGTGCATGACCGGGCCGATGGGGGTCGCCGCGGCAGAGTGCCGGGTTTATGACTTCGAGCCGGACGGCGACGTCGACCTCGCGGATTACCGGACGCTTTCAGACTTGATCGCGGCGCCCTAGCGGAATACCACTGGAAACCAAGCCCGCCGCGGATACCGCCGATAGACCCGATGAAAGGCACCGCGCGCTGCGTTTCGCGCGGCGGTGCTGATCCATTGGGAAGGTCGGACTGTGATCGCCCTGCACCAACGAGAATTGCCGAGAGACATCGCCACCCTGGTGAAGGTGCGCGGCGCGGGCCTGCCGCCGCTGCAGTTGCAGGACGGGGCGAATCGGCCGGCGAAAGCTACGCTGGATGCGCTGTACGGCGATGCCGGCCTGTTTCATCGAAAGCAACTGGCTGACGCGACGCTGGCCGCGGCGGTTCGCGGATTGCTCTATTTGTGGAACGGGTGGCTGGACGAGTGCGTGGAATGCGCTCGGCGTGCCGGCGGCGCGGAAGAGCACTACCTTTGCGGTCTTGTTGCGCGACAACTTGGCGATGCGGAAGGAGCCAAGCGCGCATTCGCACTACTGGGCACGCACGCGATCTTCACAAGGCTGGCGCTGGAGGCTGGGACGTTGATCGCAGAAAGCGGCGATGCCGCGCTGGCACGTTTTCGAGAGCTTCTCGAGTGCGGGCAGGCTTGGGATGCCGCGGGATTTGTCCACCTCTACGAACAGTGTCGAAGTCGTGCGCTGCCGGCGGCGACGGAGCGAATCGTCCGGGCGATCCAGGGGCGGGAACTGGAACTGCTGCTCGTGCACTGCGTGGAGCAAGTTCTTGGCGAGCCGCTACGGCCGGTCAGCAGCCCGCTTGACGATCTGGCGGAACGCAAGGCACGGGAACGTCAGCGCCGCCGCGCGCGGGTCGACGCCGATCGTCTCGCGGAAGCGGAGAAGCATTTGCAGCGCAATAGCGCCGGATCGCACGGCGGGGCCGGTCCGCGCGGTGGTTCTTTGGCGGTAGTTCCGACCTCGGAGATCAGGATCAAGTGCCCGAAGTGCCAGAGCACACTGGGTGTGCCCACGAGCCAGCGCGGTAAAAAGACGCAGTGCGGCAAATGCGGCGTGGCGTTTCTGGTGCCCGCGGAAAAATCGAACGGCGCCGCGGCTGGTTCGCCGCCGGCGGGGAGCATTGGCGTTCGCTGCCCGCAATGTCAGCACCTAGCCGTGTTGCCGCCCGGAGCGCGTGGCAAGTCGCACACGTGCATGCAATGCGCGGCTGATTTCCTGGTACCCAACTGATCGGCCGCGTGCGCGACCTTTCGCGATACGTCATCCCATTCCCGGCGGTTCGGCTGCCACACTCAGCGATTGCCTTCACTGGTGCCGACACAAGAGCGCCAATGGTGGATCAGCGTGGACAGCGCCCAGACCGCGCCGATGCCATAGGTCACGGACGCGCCGATCAGCCAGACGCTGTGCGCGTCGGTGCGCTCGACATCGGTCATCAGGCGTTCGATGGCATTTCCAATGGACATGAAGTAATACAGGAAAAACACCAGAATGAAACAAGCGAAGAAGTGGCGATCCATCATGCGCAGATCGCCGCGCGATTCGAGCCAGGCCTCCCAACCGACGGTATCGGCGACGCCCGGTTCGATGATCTGGCGAATATAGCGGCCGGCGCGCATGAGCGCGTTCTGTTCGGCCAGGAACATGACGATGATCACCAGGACCAGATAAGGCACCAGCAGCGAAACGTACTTGGTCGCCCCCTGGGCCATGAACGTCAGGACGGGGACGCCGAACAACCCCATCGCCACGATCCAGAAGGAACGTGACTTGATCGCCTTGATCTCCTCGCGAAGCGTGCTGAAGTGCTGTTTGAGAAACTCATTCCTGTCCATGGGCCGTCTCCCCTGCATTCGCACGTTGATCCAGCACGGGCCGGCACCCGGCCATGCTGAATCAATGATAGTCGCCTGCGGCGATTGCCTGGGCAGGCTCCCGTCACCTGGCGTGCGAACATTTCAGCCGCAGAGGTGACCATTGGCAAGCATGCTCTTGGCGATCCTGGGGTGGGCCCCCGAGATACCGCGGGGGCTGTGGTCGCCATGGTCATACCGGCTGGTAGGATACGACGGCATGGTCACGGTCAACAGGTATCCGGTGTGGTTGTTGTGCGCACTTGCGGCGAATTCGGCAATCCCCGCCGCGGAATCCAACGTCGTTCTGGATGACCCGTCGACCGTCGCGACCCCGGTTGTACCGGGTTGGACGGCGCAGGCGGTCTGGTACCAGGTGCTGGTCTCGCGGTTCGACAACGGTGAACGCGCGAATGACCCGCCGGGTGTGCTCGCCTGGACCGAGGACTGGGGCGTACTCTTGTCGGGCGAAACCCCTCCATTGCGGACGCGGCTGTTCTATCGCCAATACGGCGGCGATCTGCAGGGGTTGCGTAGCCGGTTGGACCATATCGCCAGCCTGGGGGTCAACACGCTGTATCTGAATCCGATCTTCGCGGCGCCCAGTCATCACAAGTACGACACCGCCGACCTCCGGCACATTGACGAGACCTATTCCCTGGCCGCTGATCGGGATGAGCTTGCGCGCGAATCCGCAGACCCGGCAACGTGGGTATGGACGGTGGGCGATCGGCTTTTTCTCAACCTGCTTGCGGAAGCACACGACCGGGGCTTGCGCGTGGTGCTGGATGGCGTGTTCAACCATGTCGGTACGGAATTCTGGGCTTGGAAGGACGTGGTAGCGAAGGGTAAGGCATCCGCCTATGCGGAGTGGTTCGATGTCACGGACTGGGGGCCGCCGCTGCGTTATCAAGCCTGGGACGGACCGAACGGGCGGCTGCCGCGCTTTCGGCATACCGCGGATGGCCTTGCGCCGGATGTGGAGGCCCATCTGTTCGCGGTTGTGCGGCGGTGGATGGACCCCGATGGCGACGGCGATCCGCGGGATGGGATTGACGGGTGGCGGCTGGATGCAGCCGAGCAGGTTGGCCATGGCTTCTGGCGGCGGTTTCGTGCGCAGGTGAAGGCGATCAATCAGCAGGCGGTGATTGTCGGCGAAATCTGGATCGATGCTGAAGACTGGCTCGCCGGCGATCAGTTTGATGTGGTTACAAACTATCGCTTCAGTCAGCCGTTGATCAGTGCGCTGGCGGCTGGAGACAGCCCGCGGCCGGCGACATCGCTGGCGGACGAATTGATCGGGCTGTACGAGCAATACCCCAAGCACGTCTCGCTGGGCATGGTCAACTTGCTTGGTTCACATGACACGGAGCGGGCGGTCACGATGCTGCTGGATCCGCGGCGTCATCCGCCGGCTGACGACGGTAGTGTGGCGCCACGTGATTTGCTGGTTCCCGGCGCTGAGGATTTTGAACGGCTGCGACTGGCGGCGTTGCTTCAGTATACATGGGCTGGGGCCCCCATGCTGTACTATGGAGACGAAGTGGGTATGGCGGGTGGGGATGACCCGTTCTGCCGGGCTCCGATGCGCTGGGACCTGACGACATCGGGTGGCAGGTCGGGCGAGCTGCTTAGGTACTATCGCGAGTTGGGGCGTTTGCGCGCGACACGGGAGGAGCTGCGGGCTGGAGATTGCCGGGTTCGGCTTGCGGACGACTCGCGCGGAGTATTGATCTTTGAACGGACACTCGGTAGGGAGAAGACGGTCGTCGCCACCAACCTGGGTGATACTGTTCAGCAGGTGCGAATCCCTGGATGCGATACGATAATGGTTGCTGGTGCACCAACAACAATAAGTTCTGAACTCATAACATTTATTATAGACAAAGATAACTTAACGAAAGGCCTTAGGTCGCAATCTTCACAACCACTCAAACTCGCGCCTCGCTCGGGTGTCATCATCATGGCGCCGGAAGCGGAAGTTCGCGGTGACCCGCCGCGCGATCCTGGCTGAACCACTCATCCTCGCTGAACAACTCAAAGAACGGGAGAGGTCAGGGTCCGGAAAAGTACGTTGCCGACCACGGATCACCCTTGACATGCGGAATCGCGAATCGCTATATTCGGGGCTGAAAACTTTTCAGAAAAGCTTCCGGTAACTGGCGGCGCGATTCGCGAGCCCGAAGTCCATGGCTTCCTACAATCAGATTGCGGCGCAGGCGGGTGTTTCCATCACCACGGTTTCGCGCGCGTTGAACAACGATCCCGCGGTGAACCCCGAGACGCGGCGGCGCGTGCTCGCGGTGGCCAACCGTGCGGGTTACGTGGCGACGATGGGTCGGCGCGTGACCACGCAGATTGGGTTTGCCTATACGGGCGAAGCGTCGTTGGCGCACGCATTCGATGCGGCGCTGCTCGAAGGAATCACGCGAGGCACCTTCAAATGCCGGTTCGATGTCGTGATCCTCGACCTGCAGCGCGACAAGCAGCCGGGCGAAAGCTACACGCAGTTTTTCATGCGGCGCGGCGTGCGCGGCGTGATTCTGCGAACGTACGCGGATACGCGAAATGTCTGTGAGGCAATCGCGGCTGAAGGATTTCCCCATGTGGTCATCGCGGACCGGTTCGATGCGCCGGAGGTCAATTTCATTGACGGCGAATCGCGGATGGACAGCGTGCGGGCGGTGGAGTACCTGATCGACCTGGGTCACCGGCGGATCGCGTTCGGCATGCACAACGTGCAGGACCGCGACCACAGCGACCGTTTCGAGGGGTACAAGACGGCGCTGTCCCGGCATGGCCTGGCGTATGACGAGGGCCTCGTGTTCCGTCAGCACTGGTCGCTGGCAGGCGGTGCCACGGCGATGAAGATGGCGGTGAGCATGCCACATCCTCCGACCGCGGTATACTTCGCTGATCCCATGCTGGCGATCGGCGCGGTCAAGATGTGCCATGAGCTTGGCGTGCGGATTCCCGCGGATATGTCGATCGTCGGCTTTGATGACACGGATCTGCGCTTCAGCGTCCATCCCACGCTGACGGCTGTTTGCCAGGATGCGCGCAGCCTGGGCTATGAGGCGGGCTCTTACCTGTCGAACCGGTTGACCGACTGCAGCGGTGCGCGCCTGAGGGCATCCGTGCCTACCTACTTCGAGATCCACCAGACGACGGCCGCGCCGTCCAACGGGCGCGCACCCGCCACGGCGATGAATCGGCGATCCACGGACGAAATGAAGGATTCGGCGCAGGTTGCGCATTTGGCGAACCCCTCGCCGAGCGCGCGAATCGCGAACGATGCGTCAGGAAGGCACGATTGGTGATGAAACCGATGCGACTTGAGAGACCAGGGATGGCGCAGTCCGCGGGCCAGCCGCCGACAAGTCAGCGGCAAGGCACGCGGCAGCAGTCGGGCTTCACGCTCGTGGAACTGCTGGTGGTCATCTCGATCATTGCCCTGCTCATTTCAATCCTGCTCCCCTCGCTGCGGTCCGCCAGAGAACAAGCCAAGCTGGTCAAGTGCATGGCGCATCAGCGCGGCATGGCCCAGGCGGGCATGTCCTTCGCGACCGACAACAACGGACGGTTTCAACTGGTGACGAATTCTACGGGCATCACGGGCGCCGCAGGTGTTGAAGGGGCCGACGCCTCGCGCACCAAGTACGCCTACGATTCATCCGGGGAATTGATGGTGTGGCCGGCTGCCCTGGCCCGGGCTTCCGGAATGAATGTCAGCGCGAACTGGGAATGGGGCGCGCGGGCGGACAACGCGTCGCAGGCGCTGGCGCGGAAGGATCTGATGGCCACGGGCTTCGAGAATTTCATTTGCCCTGCGGACCGGGTGCAGGTGGCGTCGACGTTCTACCCGCGAGGCACCGGCACGGGAATGTTGCAGGGTGCTGGGAATCCCAAATCGACGGTGGACGACGCTGTGACCGGCGATACATCGTACTGGGGTCGGCTGAGCTTTGGCGTCAATGAAGATCTTGTGGGCGCGGAGGTCAAGGCGGTCGCCGGATCGGTGGGGCGCTGGGTGCAGATCGGCACCGTGTGGGTCTGGGCGACGGGTGAGGCACATCCGCAAGCGGGTAAGCGGCTGCAGGGCAATCTGGACCGGGCGTTTGATCCGGCGACAGTGCTGCTGATCACCGATGCGGGGGCCAACACCGAGCAGGAGCTGCTCAACGCGGTCACGAATAACGCGGATGACGAGGCCAGCCTGCTGAACCTGATCATTTCGGCGAAGATTTCGATGTCTCCGGCGACAAGCGGGAAACATCAGCTTGGCGAGTTCATGCAGACGTGGGTGAACCGCGTGCCGTACAAGCGGCATCCGAAGGGTGCGCTGGGCGTGGTGTTCGCGGATTTTCATGCGGAAACGATTCGTCCGACGCAGTGGCGGGAAAAGACGCTGGCAAACGGAAACCGGCGGGAATTACCGGTGAAGTACTCGGGAACGGTGCGGATTTCGCCGTATCCCGGCGGAATCGGATCGCGCTGACCGGCAATGGCCGGTGAGGCGCGGGGTCCGAGATATTCGGGGCGAGGAATCAAGATCGCGGGAAGGAAAAGGAGCACACGACTGGAACCAGTCCAGGGGCGCTTGTGCAGACGGCGCAACGGTTGACCTGGTCGGGGCGAATCAAACCGAACTAACGCACGAGAAATGGAGGATGCTCAAGCTTGCTTGTGCTTTTGCGCGGGGCGCGTGCATCCTTGGAACTTGTCCGGAACGAGGAAGGAGCACTGAAACGATGAAACAGAGAGCAATGACATGGTTGGCCGTGTTGGCCTGTGCGGCCGTGGCGCGTGCCGCGGCGCCCGGGCCGATCGACGGCCTGAACATTCCCGGGAATTTCACTGTCGGCGTGGAACTGGCGGTGCAGTCCAACAACACCGGGTTTGGGGATCAGATCATCAACACCGGCGACTATACGCCGGGCAGCGAGGTGGACGGGCTGTACCTGGCCAAGGACGCGAACTACCTGTACGTGGGCGTTTCCGGCAACCTGGAGCGCAACGGTCACGCGTTCGTGGTTTTCATTGATGTGGACGACAACTTTGGTTTGTTCGGACAGTCTGAGCTTCGCGCCGAGGGCGTTGGCGGCCCGCCTTTCGCCGTGCAGACGGCATCGCGTGAAATCGTGATCGACACGAACGGAACGCCGGGCGTCGACTCCGACGACACCTGGTCGTACGGCGCCGACGGAACGCAACTTCCCTGCGCGCCGGACTTGGCGATCGCGGTGGACGTGTTTGGCGGAACCATGTCGGTCAGCGAGTACCAGCTGTTTGACCCGATCCTGGTGGGGCAAACAGGCACGACCGATCCTACGCCGAACAATCCGAATGATCCTCTGCAGTCGGTGTATGCCACGCGCGAGTTCATCGGCCAGACGGCGACCAACGATGGCAATGACGTCATCGAGAACCTTCAGTCGGGAAACCCCTATGGCCCGGGAGGGTTTGACAACACGAACACGACGGGTGTGACGGACGTGAGTGGGTCGAACGCGGCTGCGGCATCAACGGGACTGGAGATCGGCATCCCGCTGTCGCGCTTCCTGGGTGCGACGAACCTCGAGTTGTTCGTCGTGCTCGTGGATGGCGGTGGTTCGACGGGTGCGTTTGTGCCGCAATCGCTGCCGGCGGTGCTTGACGACGACGCTTGCACGTCGGGTATGGCTTTCGCACTTCGGGCGGATCTTTCCGGCATGCTGTCGTGCCGTGCGGTAAACGTGTCGACGCTTCCGACGTTTACGGGATCGGCAGACGGCACCATTGCTGCGAGCGAGTACGGCGGCGCGTCGGCTGAACTGCAGGATTGCCCGACGCCGTACGGTGATCAGCAGTTTGATCCGAATGCGGCGGTGCCCAGCGGCGGTTCTGAGCTGAATGTGCTGTACGCGCACAATGATGACGACAATCTGTACCTGGGTATCACCGGTAACGTGCAGAACAACTTCAACACGTTTCACCTGTTCATCGATACGGATCCGGACGGCGCTGACGATGGCCAGAATGGGCCGCTGAGCACGCTGTTCGTTCCTTTCCAGGCGCTGCGCGGTCTTGACGGCGATTTCCTGCCGGAGGACATCAACAGCAACGCGGTGAACTTCAACTGGGCGTTCGGCATCAATGCCGACAGCGGGAACAACAACGTTTACGTCGACCTCTGGAATCTCGTCAACCTGAGCGGAACGTACCTGGGCAGCGCTCAGCGCAACTCGGGCAGCGGCACGCTATCGGGCGGCTCCAATCCGTTTGGTGTGCAGGTGGCATATGACTCAAACAACCAGGACGGCGTCAAGGGCGATTGCTTTGACGCAGCCTCATGCCTGGAGATGACCACGAACGGCACGGGCACCCCGGCGCAGGTAGAGGCACTTGCACGTAGCGCCACGCGCGGTTTCGAGTTTTCGATCCCGTGGTCAGCGCTTGACGTCGATACGAATAACCTGCCTGAGCGAATTCACCTGTGGGCTTATGTGACCGGCCAGGGACCTGGTGGATTCGGTTCAAATCAGTCGCTTCCGCCGATGCGTCCGCGCAGCAACAATGCCATGGACAAGAACAACGTGCCCATCAAGCACATGGTGAGCAACGCGGGCAACGGTCCGTTGGATTACAGCGACGGGACCGGTGCGCCTGATCGGCAGTTCGATGCGTACGCGGCGGTGTACAACGTGGTTGCGGGGATTCTTTGCCCTGCGGCGGACACAAACTGCGATGGGAACATCAACGTGGGTGACTTAGCGGTGGTGGTAAATAGCGCGAACTACCTGAAGGCAGCTTGGCCAGCGGGTGGTGGTGCGCTGTGCGACCGTGCAAATGTTAACGGCGACACAAACGTGAACGCCGGCGATTTGGCAGCTATTGTGGGTCCGGGTTGGTTAACCAGCCACGGCACATGCACGTGCGTGACGAATTCCCCGGGGGCAGGCGGTTGCCCAACGCCGTAGAGGTGACTCGAAGGGATTCAGCCCTGCTCGCGGTCGGTTTGTCGGCCGCGAGCGGGGTAGCGACCTCGTGGTTTCGGAACGATTGTCATGTGGGTGACCTGACCGGCAGGTCCGCGATTGCCGGGAGCGCGCATGGGGCAGGGCCAGACGATTCATGGTCCGAAAAAGGCTGCGGACTAGCGAAACGTGTCCATATGCCCCGGACAGGCTGAACTGGGTATCAACGGTGGTTGTTCCCAGCTACTGAAGACTGATAGGGCGGCAGGCGGAGTCTTGATCTTGCAAGAGGCAGGATTGGTGGGTGGCGAATCTGGAGGGGTTACCATTGTACCACAATGTCGCTTTTCGATATAATCTAAAGGCAGCGGTGGTTCAGGAATTGCGTGGCGGGTGGTCGGTGGTCCGGCTGCATCCGCACGTGTGACGCAGTTTCTCATTTCCCGACCGCCGACGTCCAGGGAGAGAGAGACGGGTGTGAGCGAAAGCGCGCGCCCGGGAGTCGAAAGCCGAGCGCTGCCCGTGGTGGCGCTGGGCGAGTTCGTGCTCCTGTCTTTGGAATCTCGGCGTTGCCTTTTCGTGGGCAACGCTTCCTGGAGGTGGCAAGGTTTTTCTGCGGCCTGCCGCGGCGTGCGGAGGCCAAATGGAAAGGAGTCGAGGAAATGAGGAAAGCAGTATCGGTATTGGTGCTTGGCCTGTTGGCCGCACCGGCGTTCGCCGGGCCCGGCGATTACAACGCTCGGGGCGGATTCAACGGCTGGGGTGAAACGCTGATGACAAACGATGGAGACGGCAGTTTCTCCGTCACGATCGGCGCTCTGGCGCCTGGTTCGCGGCACAACTTCAAGATTGCGGAAGATCTGGATCCGCCAAACGATTGGAACAACAACTGGCCGGGTAGTGATGCCCGGACAGCGGCGGATGGGGCGGGAAACATCACGCTTCATTTCTTCCCGGGTGCCATCGCGGACGGCTGGAATCCCGGCGGTGATCGCGTCGGATACAATGATCCGGGCCAGTTCGGCTGGGAGGTCACCGGCGCGTTCAACGGCTGGACTGACGGCGTCGACACTGCCGCACGTCAGATGAGCAACATGGGCGCCGGCCTGTACTCCGTGGACTACACCATCGCCGCGCCCGGCAGCTATGACTTCAAGTTTCGTGAGTCGAATAGCTGGGACGTTTCGATTGGCGGCGACTTCGGCAACTCCGCCGGCAATGCCAACGTCGTGACGTCCGATCCGAACGCGATCGTGCGTTTCGAACTCGACCTGCCGAACGGTCGTTGGCGCACGACGGTCGTCCCTGAACCGGCTACGCTGGCTCTGCTGGCGCTGGGCGGAGCGATGATTGTGCGACGTCGACGCTAAGCGGCGATCGCGCCTTTGATCGAGTGAATTGAATACGTGGGCGTACTCTCGTGGGAGAGTGCGCCCACGGTTGTTTTTGACTGGCAAAGCATTGCTCATGCGGCAGTTGGGTGGACGGCTGCCGCGGTGGGATGGCGGCTGCGGCGCTGTCGATTTACAATCGGCTTCATGCCCGGCCCGCAAACAGAATCGTCTACATACCTTCGTCCCACCGAGGGATCAACCGCCACAACGTCTGGCACCGTTCCGGAGCGGTCGCGCCGGATTCGTCGCTGGTTCCGTGTGGTTTTTGTCCTGCTGCCACTGCTGGTTCTCGGTGCGGGGGAGTTGATTTGCCGGCTGTGCGGGCGCGGCGGTTATCCTCCGGTGATCCGTCACGTGGGCCATGACGGCGTACGCGACTGGTACAGTACGTTTCGCCCCGGCGTTGATTCGTTTTTTTATACCAAACTCTCCCACACCGGGGGCATGCGCACGGTGAACTTCGTTACGCCGAAGCCCGCCAACGCCGTGCGGATCCTGTTTCTTGGCGGATCGGCGATGCAGGGATATCCCTATGAACTGCCGTTGACCAACGGCGCGTTTCTCGAGGCGATGCTCGACGACGCCTGGGGCGACAAACGCCGCGCCGAGGTGCTCAATCTCGGGGCGACGGCGATGGCGAGCTTTCCAGCCGCCTGCTTTCTTGACGAGATGCTCGATCACGAGCTCGATCTTGTCGTGATCATGACCGGCAATAACGAGTTTTACGGCGCTTACGGTGTGGCTTCGCTGCACTCGGCTGGCACGACGCCCGCGGGCATGCGATTTGCCCGGTGGCTTCGCGGTTTCGCATTGACACAATGGCTTGGCGACCTGCTTATGAAGGAACCGGATATCGAGCAGGTGCGCAATCAGCCGCTCATGCAGCGTGTGGCGGTGAATCAGCAGGTCGGTCCCGATGATCCGCTGCGCGAGCGGGCGCGCGCCACTCTCGAGGCCAACGTGGCACGCATGGTCGACCGTTGCACATCCCGCGGTATTCCCGTGATCACCTGCACGGTTCCGACGAATGAACGCGATCTGGCCCCCATCGGAAAGGACTTGCCCGTTTCCGACGCGACAGCCGCACGCCAGCATGCCGAACTGCTTGTGCAGGCGGCTTCAGCGATCGAACCGGCAGGCGCAGTGCAGGCGCTCACGGAGGCGCTGGTGTTGGACAATGGGGGCGCGCGCACGCATTATCTGCTGGGCCAGGGGTATGCCCGGTTGGGAGAACATGCGCTTGCCAAGAAGCACTTTCTACTTGCGCGGGATCGAGACACGATGCCTTGGCGGGCGACTTCCTCGGCCAATGATGTGATACACGGCATGGCAAGTCGGGGGGCCGTGGTGTGCGATATGGAATCCGCCATGCGCGAGCACAGTTCGGGCGGCCTCATCGGCTGGGACCTGATGTGCGACCACGTCCATATGTCCCTGCGCGGTCAGGCGCTGTTCGCCGAAGTGATCGCCCGGGAAATGACGCGGATGTCTCATCCGCTGCACGTCGATGCGGAACGGCTTGCCGGCCTGCCGGACTGGTCGGAGTATGCGCAGCGTCAGGGAGCCGATGTCTACAACGACTATGTCGCAGCGAGCCGCATGCGCACGCTCTTTGAAATCCCGTTTCTGAGAGACAGCAATCCCGCGGCGAACCGGAAATTCACGGAGTTGAGCGACGAACTGCTTGCCGGGATGAGTGAGCGCGACCGCGAGGCGGTCGAACAATGGCACGACCCGGGCCTGCACGTGTCGAACCACCGGCCACTGACGTTCGTGGTGGGGTATTACCGTATGATGGACGGGGACTATGTCGCCGCGGACAGGCTCTTCGCGAGCGCGCGGACGTGCCTGGCCCGGGCGTCGTTCTGGCGGTTGCAGTTGACCGCGTACATGCTCAAATGCCGGCGGGCGTCGTCCCGTGAGTTCGGCAAGGAAGACGCGGCGCTGTGTGCGGAAGGGGTCGAAACCGGCCTGTTGCTCAACCAGTTCGTTGGTTTTCGTTCGCCGCTGGATCCGGGCTACCTCGGAATGGTCTACAACGCGTGCGGCGACCACCCGAATGCCGTCGCGCTGCTGGATAATGCTGTCCGCTATGCCAAGGGAGCCGAGGGTTGGGACATGGTTCGCGCACTCGCTGAATCGCTGGTCCGCACGGGCGAAACAGAGCGGGCGCGCCTGCTGCTCACCCTGGCGCAGAAGGATGAAATCATGGCGCCGGCCGCGCAGGCGCTGCTGGCTGAACTCGAACGCACTGAAGGTGCGCCAATTCGGGATTGACCGATTCAGCCGGCGACTGTAATCACCGACAGGGCGATACTCTTGGCCACGGAGAAACAACATGAAATCCTGGACTGCGGCGACGGTGATGGCGATTGGTTTTTGCCTGGCTACGGCACAAGCGTGGGAGATATCGCCTGTGGCTGATTCCGCCGCCGTGGTCGTCAGTGGAAGGGCGCGCTTCACCGTGCTGACCCCGGCGCTGCTGCGCCTGGAGTGGTCTGAACAATCTCAATTCGAAGATCGTGGGTCGTTCGCGTTCGTCAATCGGAGACTGCCCGCACCAAAGTTCAACAAGCTAACGGAGAACGGCTGGCTGGTCATTGACACCGGTGAGCTGGTTTTGCGCTACCGCGAGGACGGAGGCCGATTTGACGCCGACAATCTGTCCATCGCGCTGAACATCTCGGGAAAACCAGTCACCTGGAAGCCTGGTTTGCCGGACAAGGGCAACTTGCGCGGCACGACGCGCACGCTGGATGGCGTATCCGGATCCTGCCCGCTTGAAACCGGCCTGATGAGTCGCGACGGTTGGACGCTTGTCGACGATTCCGCTCGGCTGCTGTTTGGCGACCAGCCGCCGCACTGGGCCGCGCCGCGACCCGATCCCGGGGCGATCGACTGGTATTTCTTCGGGCATGGCCGGGATTATCCGCGGCTGCTCTCCGATTTTATCCTGGTTGCCGGGCGCATTCCGCTGCCGCCGCGATACGTTTTCGGCTCGTGGTGGTCGCGCTACTGGGCGTACTCCGATGCCGAGTTGCGTGAGCTGGTCGGGGCGTTCACCGAACACCAGGTTCCGCTTGATGTGCTCGTCGTGGACATGGACTGGCACCTGGACGGCTGGACGGGTTATACCTGGAATCCCGATTATTTCCCGGATCCCAAGGGGTTCTTGAAGTGGGTCCGCGAGCAGGGATTGCGCACGACATTCAACCTGCATCCGCACGACGGCGTGAAGAAGCACGAAGCCGCGTTTGGAGATTTTGCCCGTGCGATGGGCGTGGATCCCGAGAAGTCCCACCAGGTGCCGTTCGACTGCGCCGACCCGCGATACATGAAGGCATACTTCGAGATCCTGCACCATCCCATGGAGCGCGACGGCGTCGATTTCTGGTGGATTGACTGGCAACAGGGCGAGAAAACCAGTATTCCCGGCCTGGATCCGCTCTTCTGGCTCAATCATCTGCACTGGCGGGATATGGCCGAAAACCCCGCGCGCGGTGACCTGCGCCCGTTGATCTTCAGCCGGTGGGGCGGCCTCGGGAACCATCGCTATCAGATCGGGTTTTCCGGAGACACGTTCTGCAACTGGCCGTCGCTCGCATTTCAGCCGGATTTCACCGCGACGGCGGGCAACGTCGGGTTCGCATACTGGAGCCACGACATCGGTGGTCATCAGCCCGGCCCGGTCGATGCCGAGCTATACACGCGCTGGGTGCAGTACGGCGTCTTCAGTCCAGTCCTGCGGACGCATACCACGAAGAACCCCGCGGCCGAGCGACGCATCTGGGAGTTTCCGGAGCCGTATTTCCATGCGATGCGCGCGGCGTTTCGTCTGCGCTACGAGTTGATTCCGTACATCTATTCCGCGGCGCGGCAATGCTACGACACGGGCCTGCCCATTTGCCGGCCGCTGTATTACGCATGGCCGGAACTGGATGACGCGTACAAACATCCGGGCGAGTATCTTTTTGGCGACGATCTGTTGGTCGCGCCGGTGACGGAGCCTGCGTCGGCATTCAGCGGCTGTGCCGAAGTGCAGGTCTGGCTTCCGCCCGGCCAGTGGGTGAACTGGTTCACGGACGAAGTTCACGAAGGGCCGACAACCGTTCTGCTCCAGGTGCCGCTGAATGAGATACCGCTGTTTGCCCGGGTTGGTGCGATCATCCCGGCTGGTGAGCCCGGCCTGCGGTCGCACTTGCCGGGGGCGCTGGTGTTGCACCTGTTCGCCGGTGAGCGCGGCGAAGCAACGTTGTACGAAGACGACGGCATGAGCAAGGGCTATGCGAGCGGCGATTTTTCACGCACGCGCATCACGCGGACAATGGATGGAACCAAATGCGTGGTCAACATTCAACCAGCCGAGGGGGCGTACGCGGCAAGAATCGGGCCGCGCGACATCGAACTGCGACTGCATGGGTTTTTTCCCGATCAGCCTGCCGCGGCGATCACCTGCAACGGTCAGGTGGTGCCTCCGCGCGGGGACAACACAGGGGCTGGCTGGTGGTTCGACGTGGAACGGATGCAGTTCGTGATTCGCCTCACGCAGATCGACCCGGCAACCGCGACCGAAGTGTCGATCAACACGGGCTACGCGGGCGGGGCGGGCGTGCCGGTTCGCCGGGGGCTGAGCGGTCGCGTGCGTGCCGTGCGCGACGTGGAGGCTATGCTGGGCATTGCGCCGCGGGAGACCGAACCGGGGGCGGCGGCGGTCGCGCTGGAGCTGCAGCAGGGACGTTCGCTGGACAAGGGAGCGGTGGCCAGCGCGCTGGCCTGGAACATGACATTGAAGCGCGCCCGCGAGGCGGAGATTTCGCCGCGAGGGCGGGCGCAGGCCCTGGTGCGGCTGCTTGGGCTGGTGCCGCGCGTGCGCGTGACAGCCGCGGCCGACGCTGCGAATCGTCTGGATGTCCAAGTCGATCTTGGGCTGCAGCGCTGGGACGCCCTGCTGGGATCGCCCAAATGGTCCGCGCAATTGCGTCTGGATCCACCGCATCATCTTCAGCTGCCTGGCGCGGACGCGCTGGCGATGATCTCCGCGCCGGTGTCGCGCCCCCATTCACAACGCTTTTCGCTGAACTGGGTCGGTGAGCCGCAGACGGACGTGTTGCGCGGCGCGATCAGCGTGCAGATTGACCGAACTTCGCTGGATGTTCCGTTCGACATCGTCGTGCTGCCGTCGATCAACCGGTGGCGCCTTATCGGTCCATTTGACGCACCGGAGGCTGATCGGCTGCAGACCGTGTTTCCGCCGGAGAAGGCGATCGACCTCAAGGCAGAGTATGCAGGCAAGTCGGGGAGCACGATTCGCTGGCAGACTGTGCAGCGCCCAATTATGCCGGAGACCGATCTGAGCGACGAGTTCTTTGTGGAATTCCACAAGTACTTCGGCGAGGTGTATTACGATGCGGTCGCCTATGCGCTGACCCACCTGCAATCGCCAGCGGATACGGATGCGATTCTGGTTTTCGGCAGTGATGACGGCATCGTCATCTGGCTGAATGACGAGGAGGTGCATCGCCAGGATGTCGGCCGGGCGTACACGCCCAAGCAGGATCGGGTCAAGATTCGCCTGAAGAAAGGCGACAACAAGCTGCTGGTGAAGATCAGCCAGGGCGGCGGCATGTGGGGTTTCGGCATGCATGTGGAAACGCCGGACGGCGAGCCGATGCCGCAGGTCGGTGTCACGCTGGATCCGGCGGCGCCGGCGGATGCGCAGCCATGATCTGCTGACGGGGCCAGCACGGAGTCTGCTGTCGGAAGCGACGCGGATGATTGTGCCGCGGGTGTGCGCAACAGATGTGAGGCCATGTCATGTGGACCGGGTGGATGCTCGTTGTCGTCAGCCTGTTTCAATCGGATGCCGGCGGCGCGAGCGGCTGGTCGTCTCGCGTGCTGCTGGAGACCGATCGCGGCCTGGGCGGCGTGGTCATCGGTGATCTCTACGCCGACGCGCCTGGCAATGAGATCGCCGCGGTGAGCGCGAATGGCGACATCTGGTTCCTGCGGCAGGAGGGAGATGAATGGCGCTCGCAGCGGGTACACACCGCCGGCGGTGAACTCATCATGGCGGCGATCGGCGACGTTGACCCGCGATACTCGGGTAACGAATTCGTCGGCGTGGGCATGGTTGAAGGCGAGGAGGCGCTTAGGGGCGCGGGGCAGGCGCTCATGCTGCACCGGGACGGCGACGCCTGGCGCGGACAAACAATCTTCACCGATTCACACATGCTGCATGGCGTGGCGATCGGCGACGTGTCCGCGCGGAGCGCCGGAAATGAAGTCGTGGTGTGCGGTTTCAACCATCGGGTGACGCTGCTGCGGCAAGTGGATGGCGCGTTTGTGCCGGAAGTGATGTACGTCGGCGATGATCGGCAGAAGATCGTGACCATCGCCGATGCGCTGCGCGAGCGCGGCGGACTGGAAGTGGTGGTGTGCGGCAGCGATGGCCGTGTGGTGGTTGTTTGGGAAGAGGAACTCGGCTGGCGGCATGAAGTCATTTTCGCGGGAACTGTGGGGCAGAGCCGGGTCGCCGTCGGGCGCACGGGCGTGCTGATCGGCGGCGACGATGGGGAAATCACGTTCGCCCGCCGTGTCGACGGGCGCTGGACGCACGAGTCCCTGGGCCGGGAGGAGGGCAAGATTCGCGGCACGGCGTTGGTGCCAACCGGCGACCATTTGGGCCGCGAGAAGCTGTTCGCCGCGGGTTACGCCTGCCGGGTTGTGGAACTTCGCCTGGATGGCGCAGGAAATAAGCAATCCGTCGAGATCTACAAAGACGAGAAGCCACTGCATCACCTGGTGGCGGGTGAACTCGATCATGGTGGCCGATTGCCCGAATTGCTGACCTGCGGCCATGGCGGGCGGTTGATCATGTTGACGCACGCTCGATGAGCGCCCCTGGCAACCAAGTGGCGATGCCCATCCTTACGGCGCGACGGCTTCCTGGTACGCGTGGTAATCGCGCAAATCCACGTCGTTGTCGGCGTCGAAGTCGAACTGCGCCAGGCAGGATGCGACGCACTCGGACGTCTCCAACGGAAGTGGCGCGAGCTGCGGGCCATTCAGGCAGTCGGCCAGGGCGATCAGGTCGGCGTACGGATTGACCGAATCCGCCGTGCAGAGCTGCGCGCTTTCGTCGCAATTCAACTCGTCGCACGGGTTGCCGGTCGACACGCAGCCCGCGCCCGCGACGCAACGCTCTCCGCCATTGCAGAATACGCCGTCGTCGGGACACTGCCCGTCGTCTTCCGTGTGGAAGCAGCGGCCCTGGACGCAAGCGTCCGTGGTGCAGGCGATGCCATCATTACATTGGCCGCTGCTGGTGCAGACCGCATGGCGGAAGACGGTCACGCTCATGCGCGGGACGACGATTTCCGCGGACTGGGCGAAACTGTCGTAGGCGCCCAAGTTGGTCGTGATGCTGCCGCCGTTGCCCGAGCCGTTGCCGCCGTAGACCGAAGCCTGCGAATTGAAGATCTCGTGCCAGGTTCCAGCTTGGGGAAAGCCGACACGGTAGTTGTTCTGGTCCTCGTTCGCGAGGCTGGCTACGACCATCACCACGTTTCCTGAGCCGTCCCAGCGGTGCATGGCGAGGATGTCCTTCACTTCGTTGGTGTGGTTGATCTGCACGCCGGCGTTGGAGCGCAGCGCGGGGTTCTCGCGGCGGACGCGGATCATGTCCTTGAAGGCCTGGAGGTAACTCGCATACGTGGTCGCTTTGCTCCAGTCGATGCGATTGTTGCTGTTCGCCTCGAAACTCGTGTCTTCGAGAAACTCTGCGCCCATGAAGAACGCGGGAATACCGGGCGCGAACATGGTCACGGCGTGCCCGTAGAGCGTACGCCCGCGGGCGTACTCGTCGTTGTGCGGGAAGGTCGTATCGATCGTGCGCACCATGCGTTGCCCGCCGCTGCTCGGCCAGGTCTCGTCGTGGAGTTCGAAGTACTTGAGCGTCTGGGTCGTGGACTGACCGACGGCGACGATGTTGGAGCCGTCGTTGAGGTCACCGAAGAGGGTATTGCGCAGCTCGGTGACGTTGGCGCTGCCGGTGCCCCCGGCTGCGGCGAAGATCGCGTTGCGCATTGCGTACTTGTAACGGTCCTGGTACTGCGAGTCGAAACCGGCACCGCCCAGGCTGGTGGGCCGGGTGACCCAGTGGTCGTCGGGAAGCTGCTCGGCGTAGCCAATCTTGTCGACGGCGCGGCGATTCATCTCATTGTTGAATCTCTGCATAAGGCCCCAGCCTGAGGGCTGCCCGTTGGGGGAACTCATGTAGTCGGTCGCGTCGAAACGGAAGCCGTCGAGCCGCATTTCCTCGATCCAGTAAAGCGCGCTGTCCGCGAAGTAGTTCTGGACGTTGATTTCGTCGAAGTTCGCCTGCGAACCCCAGGGCGTTTCCCACTGGCCGGTGGCGCCGTTGCCGTCGAAGTAGATCTGCCCCGTCGTGCCGCTGCCGGTGTACGACCAGAGGTAGTTGTCCGTCGGCGAGAAATGGTTCCACACCACGTCCAGCGTGACGGCGATGCCCGCCTGGTGGAACTTGTCGACCATGTACTTGAAGTCGTTCACGTCGCCGGACTTCCACTCGATGGCCCACATCGAAACGGGGTTGTATCCGCCCGACCAGTCGGTGGGGAATTCCGTAACGGGCATGAGCTGCACGACGTTGATGCCGAGATCGACCAAGTGATCCAGATGAGAATCCACGACTGAGCGGTAAGTCGCGGGATTACCGCCGAAGTTGTTGCCGTCGTTGCGGCCCGCGTAGGTGCCCACGTGCAACTGGTAGACGATCATGTCCTCGTGGTCGGGGACTTTGAAATTGACGCTGGACTGCCAGGCGTAGGACAGCGGGTCAACGAAGTACGAATTGTAATTGTCGGACGGATTGAGCCGGCGGCTGCGGGCATCGGGCTTCCAGTGGTTGCCGTTGAACACGACCTTGTACATCTGATTCGGGATGGCGCTGTTCACGCGGGCGGTGAAGAAATCACCGCTCTTGGTCATCGGGTTGGCCACGGTGCTCCAGCCGTTGAACTGGCCGGCAACGCTGCAGGTGGTCGCACCTTTGCCCCAGACTTTGAAGACCGCGCCGCCGCCTGAGATCGGCGTCGCGCCCAGCGGGGCATGTCCGAGCGTTGCGTAGTTGATTGCCCAGCCGGATGCCGGGGGGCCATCGCTGACACCGGCTGGCCCGATGTAGTCGGTGTCCGAACCATCGGTAACTTCCAGGAAGTATTCCACGTAAGCGGAAGTCGTGGTGCACGGCAGTACGGCTTTCCAAACCGCGTACGGTCCGCGATCGTGCGAAAAACTCGCCTCGATCCACCGCTCGACGCCGTCATCGTAATTCACGCGCGCGGAGGTGATGTCGAAGCGATACGTCTGGAAGTAAACGGTGAACGACTCGCCGTCGACCGGGCAGAGCGGACGGCGATCGAACGCGTCCAGGTGCGACAGGCCGCTCCATTCGACGTTGTTGTCCTGCGCCGCAGCCGGCAGCAGCGCCGCGACGCCCAAGAGTGCCTGCAACATCGACATGCTTCACATCCTTTGAAGAAACACCAATCCTGGTTCGCAACCACGGTCCGCAAGTGGGCGGTCATTTGGCGCAGATCGCACCCGGGCCGCCTGACCCGTTGGGCGGTCGCTGGGGTCACATTGGGTCTGCCCGGCTCGCCCCCACGTCGCACGCATGATTATACCGGTACCGTGAGTCGCTTGGCATCTGAAAGTCGGGAGATATTGGCTTGAAACTCTTTCAAACAGCCCATGAAAACCTTTCAGGTCGCGGGTCTTCGAAAGCTCCGCGAAACGATCCGCAGTCGTGAAAGCTTGCGACGCTTGACCGCGCGTTTGGCAGCCCTATAACGTGCATTCGCAACGTGTGCCGCGGGATTGCAGGAAGGTCGGCGCTTGCCGAAGGCTCAACTCGTATGCAGAAGACCGCCCTTGTGTCCGTGGTGTGTCTGGTGGCTGTCGCATCCGGCGCGTGGGCCGCGGTGGATGTCGTTGACCTCGGCGGCAAGCAGTACTTGGCGCGTTTTCGCTGCGCGGCGCCGCCGACCGCGCGAAGCGTTTACCTGGCCGGGAGCTTTAACGGCTGGAACCCGCAGGCGACGCCGATGGCCCGCGTCGGCGATACCGAGGTCTTCGCCTGCGAACTCACGCTGGACGCGGGGCGCTACGAGTACAAGTTCGTGATCGACGGCAGCGACTGGCGCACCGATACGGATAATCCCCACCGGACTGTTGATCATCAGAACGCGATTCTGTTCGTCGGGGTCGCGCCGCAGGGCGCCGGGTCAGACGCGATATCGGGAAAACCCATTGACCTGGCAACCCAGGTTGCCCATCCACCGCAAGTGGTGGAGTTGCTCGAACGGCTTGCGGCGGAACCCGCGGCCAACGGGGCCGAAATCCTGAGCACGCAGCTCAAATCGACCATGGCGATGCCGTTCATGACGGAGAAATCAGTCACGTTTCTCTGGTCCGGGACAACCTCTCTACCGCCAGAACTGCGGGTGTTCGCCGAGGGGGCGCGGCTGGGATACACGCTACAGCCAGTCGAGAGCCCCGCCGACCTGTACGTGCTGACGCTGGACAGGGGACCATTTCCCGACCGATGGGCGTATGTTTATGCCATCACGAGCGTGGACCGGACCAGGATTGAGCCGGACCCCCATGGCTGGAGCGTGACCACGCGGGCGAATCAACCGGTGACGCGCGGCGTCGCGGCCTCGCCAAAGATTGGACGCATCGACCTGTTTCCGCCGATTGCGCCGAAATCGGGAACCCTGAAGCCGCGCGACATCTACGTCTATCTGCCTCCCGGGTACGACGCCTCGGACGCGCGCTATCCGGTGCTGTACATGCAGGACGGGCAGAATTGCTGGGACGATCCGGTCGAGCCGTTCGGACATGGCGGCTGGACGGTGAACCTGGCGGCGGATGAGTTGATCAACGCGGGCGAAGTTCGGCCATTCATGGTGGTTGGTGTCGCAAATACCCAGGATCGCTTGCGCGAATACGGTCCGGGGGAGAGCATTTTGTCGGATGAAGGTCATGATTACATCCGATTCCTGATTGAACAGGTCAAACCGGCAGTCGACGCGCGATATCGCACGCTTTCGGAGCCCGCGGACACGGCGCTGGCGGGTTCCAGCATGGGAGGGGCAATTTCGTTGCAGGCCGCGCTGCTGCGTCCCGATATTTTCGGGGCCGCCGCGTGCATGTCGCCCGCGTTGATGTTTCGTGACGCCGCGGGCAAGGGGTATCTGGATCTGATTAACCAGCAGGGCAAACGCGAGATTCGGCTGTACCTGGACAGCGGGACAGCCGGGCCCCAGGGTGACGGCGTCGAAGCGACGCGCGCACTGGTAGAGGCGCTGCGGTTCGTCGGCTGGCGAGACGGCGCTGATCTGCTTCATTATGTGGATGAAGGCGCCGTACACAATGAACGCGCCTGGCGCGCGCGGCTGCATCGACCGCTTCAGTATCTGTTCGGCAAGTGATCAGCGACTAAGCGGGCCGCGCGCCGCGACTGGTCCACGGGTGACGAGACCGCATGAGCCGACTTCGCATCTGCATCATCGCCATCGCCGCGGCTGTGCTCATGTTGTGGCTGTATCCGGCCCCGCCGCGCAGTGAACAGGAGGACGTGACCGAGGTCACGATCTGGTTCAACGGCGTGGTCGAGGGGCGGCATATCGACGTGGTCGATGCGTTTGAGCGGCGTTTCCCGGAGTATCGCGGGGTGCTCGGCTCCAGCGCGGCGCGCACGGGCCTGGAGGGTGAAGGCAATCCTCAGCGGCTGATGTGCGGCATCGCCGGAGGCGTTCCGCCGGAGGTTGTCGAGTATGACCGATTCGCGATCGCCCAGTGGGCGGCGCGCGACGCATTTCTCGATCTGAACCCGCTGATTGAACAGGATGAGGCGGATCTGCGCGCGCTGCGGGCGGAACTGGAGCAGGGTCGCGCCGCCGGTTGGCCGCAGGAGCGGATCGATGAACTCGCGGAACGCATCGACCGGCTCGATGCGTACGCGGTGCGGCGCGGCGATTACTACGCGGGCACCTGGGACGAGTGCATGTATCAGGGCGGCCTGTACGGCGTGCCCAATTACATGGACGACCGTGTGCTTTACTACAACACCGACCTGCTGCTTCAGGCCGGGTTCGCTGATGCAGAGGGAAATCCCACTCCACCGACGACCTGGGAGCAGGTTGTTCACAAGCGGGTGGACACGCAGGACGCGGTCGTCGCGGGCACGAAAATCACCAGCCCGTCGACTGATTTTCAGCAAGCCGGCGTCCGCCCCGGCGACACCCTGGTGCAGATCGTCGGCAATGACACGGTGCTGCGCGCCCGCGTTCGGGAGGTTAGCGCGGACGGGTCGCTGACCGTCGAAAGCGCCGCGAGTGCGAAACCGCTGCGACTTCGTGATGGACGCAATCAGCACGTCAAGATCTTCGACCAGGACAGCTACCTGCTGCGCCTCAGCCGCTGGGACGATCGTGGGAATCTCCAGATTGTCGGGTTCGAGCCGATGCACGGCAACGGCTGGCTTTTTCACTATGGATGGCTGAACGGCGGGCGGTTCATGAGCGATGACGGCCGCACCTGCACGCTGGCCGATCCGAGGATTGTCGAGGCGCTGCAATTCACCACGGACGTGTATGACGCACTGGGCGGCCTCGCGGGCGTCGCCGCGTTCAAGAAGAGCTTCCAGACCGCGGCGCAAGACCCATTCCTCATGGACCAGATCGCCATGTTCATCCAGGGCGACTGGTTTCTCCGCGACCTGGCCCGATACAAGCGCGACATGCGATTCGGCACCGCGCCGCCGCCGATGCCGGCGGAACGCCTGGCCGCCGGCGAAAAGCCGGTGACCTTCCTTGCGGGTTTTGCATATTGCATTCCCGCAACCTGTCCGCCCGAGAAGCTGGAAGCCGCGTGGTGGATGGTCAAGTACATTTCCAGTATCGACGGCGGCATGGTGCTGAACGAGCACGACGCCCAACGCGAGCGCGGGCAAGGTCGGCTGTATATGCCGCGGTTGATGGCCAACCGCAAGCTTAACGAACTGCAACTGGCGCAGTATGTGAACATCGCGGACATGCCCGAGCGCGTGCGCCGCGGGCTGGTCACGCACATCGACCTGCTCGAGAACGCGCGCTTTCGGCCGGTCTCGCCCGAAGGGCAGAAGCTGTGGAACGCGCAGGCCGATGCGCAGGACCTGGCCTGGAACCACGGGGCGTCGCCAGAGCAGGCGCTTGCGCTGAACGCCGCGAAAGTGCAGCGGGCGCTGGATCGATTTTATGCGCCGGCGCGCGGTCCGCAGGTGCGCTGGATGTGGATGGTCCTTGCGTACCTGGTGCTGATTGTGATCACGGCTGGTGTCGTGTTCGTGCGCTTCCGCCGCCGGCACGATCTTGGCGGATTTCAGGGCCGGCAGTGGCGGGCGGGGCTGGCCTTCGCGTTGCCGTGGATGCTGGGGTTCATCGTGCTGTCCGGCGGGCCGATGCTTTTCTCCATCGTGATGAGCTTCACCGAGTATGACGTGATCAGCCCGGCGACGTTTGTGGGGCTGGACAACTACCGCGAGATGTTCGGGGTCGACTGGGGCAACCCCGGCGGCGTCGCGGATGCCTTGGGAAATACGTTGTTCATGGGTTTGTCGCTGCCGCTGACGATGGCCGCGGGGCTGGGGCTGGCCATGCTGCTGGCGGCGGAAGTGCGCGGCATGAGCGTCTACCGGACGACGTTTTTCCTTCCGGCGATCATGCCGATCGTGGCGGCGTCGGTGCTGTGGATCTGGGTGTTCAACGCCCAGAACGGCCTGATGAACTGGTTGCTGCAACTTACGGGACTTGAGTCCTTGTTGAGTTGGGCAGGGCTGAAGACGCCGATCAGCTGGCTCACGAACAAGGATACGTCCAAGCCGGCGTTGATCATCATGCTGCTGTGGAGTTCGGGGGCGAGCATGATCATCTGGCTCGCGGGCCTGAAGGAAATTCCATACCATCTTTATGAGGCCGCGGCGCTGGACGGCGCGGGCCCGGTGCGCCGGTTTTTCACTGTGACGCTGCCCATGCTCTCGCCGTACATCCTCTTCAACCTGGTGATGGGTCTGATCGGGGTGTTTCAGATCTTCACGCAGGCGTACATCATGACGCCCAACGGTTCGCCGGAGCGCAGCACGTATTTCTACGTCTACAAGCTCTTCGACGAGTGTTTCAGTTATTTCCGGCTGGGGTATGGCGCGGCCATGGCCTGGGTGCTGTTCGTGATCGTGATCATCTTGACGCTCATCAACATGTGGGGCTCAAAGAAATGGGTCCACTACGCAGGTGATTGAACAGGGCACATGGACCGACCCCGCAAATTCTGGCAATCCAGCCTTCTGCACTTCGTGCTGGTGCTTGGCTCGCTGGTTTTCGCGCTGCCGTATTTCTGGCTGGTGGGTACGAGCTGGAAGCTCGACAAGGAGGTTCAATCCGAAGCGATCAGCATTTTTCCGCAACGACCGATTGCGCGCGTCGTCAGTCCCTATGTCGATGAACGCCACTTCCCGCCCATCGACAAACCCGACGACGTCGGCCGGCACCGCTGGAGCGAATGGATGCAGGCCGCGGTCACCCGCGAAATCGGCGCCGTCGTGGACACATGGCTGTCGAGCGGTGACGCTCGCATCAGCGGATTGGACTCCGACACGCTACGCGAACAAGTCGCCGGCGGACTATTCACCCGCCTCGGGAAACTCCTGCCGCGTGAGCACTGGATTGAAGGTACCGACGAGGCCACGTTCGTCCGCGAGCTTCGCGCCCGCGTCGGCCCCGCCGACGCCGCCGAGCTGTTCGAGCAGTGTTTTCGCTATTTCGCCGTCGGCAAGATCCTGCTCAAGGACCGCAACTACCGCATCCATGATTTGACCGGCGATACGTCGATCGAATCGCTCTGGCACATCACCGATGGCGAGAACGTCGTTACGCTCGAACCCCGCACCGAGGCCGAGCGGCCGATCGGCGTTCTGCACTATGATTTTTCCCAAGGCGACACCTTTGAAATCGCCTCCGATTTCAACCTGCCGGTTTCCAGCGAAGACTGGAAGCGATTGAACATCAGCTTTCGCCGTGACCAGTCCTGGCATGAGCTGCGCGTGTTTGTCGAACTCGAGGGCCGGCTGCTGCGCTCCGTCGAGCCGAAATACCTTGGCGAGGACACCTGGTGGGAAGTCAATCTCCAGGAGCCCAGCCCGGATGACGAGCGCATGGCCGCGCGCAACTACGTGCTGCTGCGCGAGGCGGGCGCCGGCGACGCGTACGACCACGGACCGGGCAAGATGCGATTGCGGCTGCGCCTCACCCGCAGCCGCGCGCCGGAAGCATTCTGGGCGAAAGGCACGGAGAATTATCGCAAGGCCTTCGAGCAGGTTCCGTTCTGGAAGTACTTCAAGACCAGCGTTTTCCTGGTGATTGCGAACATTGTCGGCACGGCGTTCAGTTGCTCGCTGGTGGCGTTCGCCTTCGCCCGGCTGCAATGGCCGGGGCGCGAGCTGTGCTTTGTCCTGGTGCTGGCGACGATGATGATTCCACCGCAGGTGACGATGATTCCGTCGTTCGTGATCTACAAGTACCTGGGATGGTACAACACGCTGGCGCCGTTGTGGGTGCCGAACCTGCTGGCGGTGAACGCGTTCGCGATTTTCCTCCTGCGGCAGGCGATGAAGGGTATTCCCAAGGACCTGGAGGAGGCCGCGCAGATTGACGGGTGCGGGTGGTGGCGCATCTACTGGAACGTCGCGCTGCCGCTGATGCGTCCGACGATCGCGGCGATTTCGATTTTCACGTTTATGTACGTGTGGAACGACTTCATGACCCCGCTGATTTACGTGAACGATCAGCGGCTGTACCCGTTGTCGCTGGGACTGTTCAGCTTCCTGGCCGGCCGGGAGAACCAGTTCACGCTGATCATGGCGGGCTCGATGATCATGACCGTGCCGGTGATCCTGACGTTTTTCGCGGCTCAGCGGCACTTCATCCAGGGCGTGACCATGACGGGGATGAAGAACTGACCCGATGGCGTGTGCCGGACACCGGCCCACGCGTGTATAGGGCCGAACGCCCAGCGCTGAGACCCCCGGGACTCTCAGAATCCAACTGCCGCTACCAGGACCGCGCCCCGGATCTGGACTAAAGACCGACTTTTAACCAACCTCAAGGGATCCAGTCTGCGAACCCGGACGGAATGCCGGTTCGCAGGCTTGCTTTGGGGGCTGGTCGGGGATGCTTGACGCCCAGCCCACTCCGGACTATCCTCCGCGGCATATTGTAGTATTGGCTAAACTTTAGAGGTGATGGTTATCCGCCGATGCACCGGCGGGAGACTTGCAGGAGGTAGATTTCATGGAACGCGGGCTGAGTCCTCTGTGCAGGCTGCGACTGACCGCATTCGTCATGCTCGCCGCCGGCCTGAATTCGCCGTCCTTCGTCAGGGCGGGCGATGTGCCGAAGATCCCTTACACCGTAACGTGTACGACCGGCATGGTGGGGGACATTGTTCGGCAAGTGGCGGGCGATCGGGCTACGGTGGACAACATCATCGGCGAAGGCGTCGATCCGCACCTGTTTCAGGCCACGCGGGCGGACATGGTCAAGCTGCTCAAGGCCGACGTGGTGTTCTACAGCGGCCTGATGCTCGAAGGAAAACTGAGCGACACGCTGGTGAAGATCGCGCGCAACCGGCCGGTGTTCGCGGTCACTGAGGAACTGGACCCGTCGATGCTGCTCGAGCCGCCCGCGTTCGCCGGCCACTACGATCCGCACCTGTGGATGGACGTTGCGCTGTGGCGAAAGTGCGCCGAGATGGTCGTGCAGCCGCTTGCGGAGTTCGATCCACCGGGCGCGGAAACCTATCGCGCCAACTTTGAACGCTATGCGCAGGAGCTTGACCAGCTCGACGCCTATGTACGCAAGGTGCTCGCGAGCATCCCGGAGAAATCGCGGGTGATGATCACCGCGCATGACGCGTTCAATTACATGGGCCGGGCGTATCATCTCGACGTGCGCGGCATCCAGGGCATTAGCACCGAGTCGGAGGCGGGTCTGGCGGATATCAACGGGTTGGTTGATCTGATCGTGGAGCGCGAAGTGAAAGCCGTGTTCGTTGAAACGTCGGTCTCGGACAAGAACGTCCGGGCGCTCATTGAAGGCGCGCAGTCCCGCGGCCACACCGTCACCATCGGCGGAAAGCTCTTCTCGGATGCGATGGGGCGTCCCGGCACGTACGAAGGTACGTACATCGGCATGATCGATCACAACGCCACGACGATCGCGCGAGCCCTCGGTGGAGAGGCGCCCGCCAAGGGCATGAACGGCAGGTTATCCGGCGAATAACCCGGCGAAGGCGCTATGACCGCGGCGGATGTTCTCAAACAGGTGCTGCCCAAGCACGCCGAACCGGAGCATGATCCGGCGTCGCCGTTGTCCGTCCACGACATGACGGTGGCGTACCAGCACAAGCCGGTGCTGTGGGACGTGGATTTCGCGGTGAGACCGGGCCGGCTGATCGGGATCGTCGGGCCGAACGGCGCGGGCAAGAGCACGCTGCTGAAGGCGTGCCTGGACCTGGTGCCGCGGGCGTCGGGCAGCGTGTGCATCTACGGCAAGGCGTATCGCAAGCAGCGCCGGCTGGTGGGCTACGTGCCGCAGCGCGAAAGTGTGGATTGGGATTTTCCAACTAACGTGCTTGACGTCGTGACTATGGGGCGCTACGGGCGCATGGCCTGGTGTCTGCCGCCGCGGCGGCGCGATCGCGAGGCCGCGCTGCACGCCCTGGAGCAGGTGGGCATGGCCGACTACGCCCATCGCCAGATCTCGCGGCTATCCGGCGGGCAGCAGCAGCGGGTGTTTCTGGCCCGAGCCCTGGTGCAGGACGCGCAGCTTTACCTGATGGATGAGCCCTTCGCCGGAGTGGACGCCGCCACGGAGCAGGCGATCATCACGCTGCTGCGTGCGTTGCAGCAGCGCGGGCGGACCATGCTCATCGTGCATCACGACCTGCAGAGCGTGCCGGAATACTTCGATGACGTGATCCTGCTGAACATGCGCGTGGTCGCCTGCGGCCCGACGCGTGACATCTTCACTCCTGAGAATCTTCAAAAAACCTACGGCGGGCGGCTCACGCTGCTGGATCAGGCCGCGGAAGCGATGGCCCGCCAAGGCCGACAATGAGCGCCACGCGTACCAATTCACCTATCCGAGCCGCGTTCGACAGGAAGCGGGCCGTATGGGCGGCATTGTTCCTGTATGCCATCATGCTGGCATACCCCTCGATTAGTTTTTCCCAGAACGAGACTGCAACCCAACTCAAGCCGGCGACCTGGCCCACGCGCGCGCAGATCGTCCGCGTGGTTACCATGCGCGATCAGAACACGTGGATCGTCGTCGCTGGGACCACCATGCTCGGCCTGGCGGCTGGCATCATCGGCACGTTCGCCTACTTGCGCAAGCGCGCCCTGATGGGCGACGCTCTGAGCCACGCGACACTGCCGGGCATCGCCATCGTGTTTCTGCTGGTCGGCGCGAAGAATGCGCCGCAACTGCTGCTCGGCGGGGCGGCGACCGGCGTGCTGGGCATCCTCTGCGTGCTTGGCATTCGGGCAAGCACGCGCACCAAGGAGGACGCGGCCATCGGCATCGTGCTCAGCGTTTTCTTCGCGGCCGGCATGGCCCTGTTCAGCGTCGTGCAGACACAACCTACCGGCGAACAGGCAGGACTGCACAGTTACATCTACGGCCAGGCCGCCGCGATGAGCAAGGCGGATATGCAGCGCATCGCCTTCGTCGCGGGCCTGGTCGTGCTCTGTGTTGCGGTGCTCTACAAAGAATTTCACGTGGTCTGCTTCGACCGTGCGTTCGCCGCGTCGCAGGGCGTGAGCGTCACCATGGTCGATCTGCTGATGATGATGCTCGTCGTGTTCACCACGGTGATCGGCCTATATGCCGTGGGGCTGATCATGATCGTGGCCCTGCTGATCATTCCGCCGGCTGCCGCGCGCTTCTGGACCGACAGCCTGACGCTCATGACCGTGCTCGCGGGCGTGTTCGGCGCGATCAGCGGCGTGCTTGGCGCGATGGTCAGCGCGCTCTTCAAAGATATGCCCGCAGGCGCGCTGATCGTGATCAGCGCCGGGGCGGTTTTTGTGGTCAGCATGCTGGCGGCGCCTAAACGCGGGGTGATTGCCCAAGCCCTGCGGCACACAAACCTGTCGCGAACCGTGGCCCGGCAGAATCTGCTGCGGGCGTTCGCGGAGATCGAGGAGCGGGAGGGCGAGGGCGCCACGGTCAGCTACCAGGCGCTGCGTGGTGAACGCGGCTGGTCGCAGCATGCGCTCAACAAGGCAATCGCCAAAGCGCGCAGGGCGCTGCTTGTGACCGGTGATGAGCAGGGCGGGTTTCGTCTGAGCACTCCCGGCAGGAAAGCAGCCCGCGAAGTTCTGCGCAATCATCGCTTGTGGGAGTTGTTTCTCATCCGCTACGCCGACATCGCCCCCAGCCACGTGGATCGCGACGCCGACGAAATCGAACACTTTCTCGGCCCGGAGGTTGTGGCTGAACTCGAACGTGCCCTGGAGGAGCGCCGGCGTATTCCCGCGTCTCCCCACACAACCGTGACGGAGGCCGGGGCATGAGCGATTGGAACTGGAGCCTAGACGGCTGGATCGTGCTGGCGGGAATGCTGAGCGCCGTTTCGTGCGCGCTGCCGGGAAACTATCTGGTGCTGCGCCGCCAGAGTCTGATGGGGGATGCCATTTCCCACGCGGTTTTGCCGGGACTGGTCATCGCATTTCTGCTTTCGGCCAGCCGCGCGCCACTGCCGATGTTTATCGGCGCGGTCATCGTCGGCGTACTGACCGCGGTCTTCACCCAGTTCATCACCGCGCGCGGAAAAGTGGAGGAAGGCGCCGCCATGGGTGTCGTGTTCGCGATCCTGTTCGCGATCGGACTCGTGCTCATCCGACAGTTTGCCGAGAACGTCGATCTGGATCCCGGATGCGTTTTGTACGGCAGCCTGGAGAATATCGGCCTGAGTGTCGCCGGTGCGTCTGAACTGCCCGACAGGGTAGTCAACCTGATACTCGCGCTCGCCCTGAACGTCGTTTTTCTTTCGCTTTTTCACAAAGAGTTGAAGCTTTCGACCTTCGACGCCGAGTTGGCCACGACGCTGGGCATCAGCGCACGGTTGATGCACTACCTGCTGATGGTTGTCGTTGCGATCACCACGGTGGCGAATTTCGAAGCAGTTGGGTCCATTCTGGTTATCGCGATGCTGATCGCACCGGCGGCCGCGGCACACCTTCTGACCGACCGGTTGTGGCTGATGATCGTGCTGAGCGCCGTGATCGCCATCGTATCCGCCGCCGGCGGCCACGTGCTGGCCATCGTGCTGCCGCGCTGGTGCGGCCTGGGTGACCGGGTTGCGCTCAATTCCGCCGCGACAATGGCGGTGGTTGCGGGCGGCTGTTACGCGCTGGCTCTGTTGTTTTCCCCTAGCCATGGGCTCGTCGCCAAGCTGGCACATCGGGTTGCCGTCGCCGTGCAGATTGTGGCCGAAGACATTCTCGGATTGCTTTATCGCTGGCAGGAACGCTATCCCAAGGGCGCTCAGCCGATGCGCCGGCGCGACGTGTTGGCGGCGGTGGGGGGGCGAGTACTGGCGCGGGGAGCCTTGTGGTGGCTGCATCGCCGCGGTGACATACACCTGCTGAGCGAGCAAGGCGAGCCGGCGGTCGATCTTGCGCCGGCCGGCCGGCAGCGCGCCGCCCAGATTCTGCGTTCGCACCGCCTGTGGGAAGCGTACCTTGATCGCCATTTCGCGCTGCCCGCCGATCACCTGCACGCCGGCGCTGAACGCGTCGAGCACTTTATCACGCCGGAAATGCGCAGCGCCCTCGCCAATGACGTGTCCGACCGGACCACCGACCCACACGGCAAACCGATTCCCAAGGAAGTCGCGGAGTGAATCGCAATCGCGCTCCGGCTGGCGAATCGCATCATTCCGGCCATTGACATTCTTCAATGTTTGCACACAGTACGCGGCAAATCCCCCCACTGATTCGCCGAAGGGAACCGCATGGACGTGGCCGCAGGCACAGCATTGTCCGACACACGCAAGAAGGTCGTCGTCGTGGCCGCCGCGTGGCTCTTCGGTTTCGCGGCACTTGCGATCGTCCGTTGCCGCGTTCATTGGGATTTCTACATGGCATTCCATCGCTGGATGGCGGCGCGCGGCGTTCCAGAAGCGGTGCGCAATCTTGACAGCATGGTGATCTACATTTGCGCGGCGATGCTCGGCGCATGGGTGGTCACCTGGATCGCCGGAGGCTGTTTTTGCGAAATGCTGCGTCTGCGCCGACCCGGCGAAAGCCCGGTCGGGCCATTGCCCAGGGGCTGGGCGGTGATGGCGGCGTGCGCGTGCGCCCCCATGGTCGTCGGCGGGGTGCTGCTGGGTTTCCATCGCGGAGGCGACTGGACGCTTGCGCCCGTGTTGCCGCAGGTGATCCGAGCGCCGCTGGGTGAGGAGTTCGTTTACCGCGCCCTGCTGGTTGCTGTACCCGCAGCGGTATTCGGCTGGCATGGGCGATCGTATCGAATCAACATGCTTCTGGCCGCATTGCTTTTCGGCGCAACGCACATTTCCTGGACGCTCGCAGGGCTGTCGGCGGGTTGGCCGAACCTGCTGGTCACGTTCATCGGCGGAGTGTGGTATGCCTGGCTGGTCAAACGCTGGCAACTGATCTGGGTGACGGTCGTGCTGCACGCCGGGATGAACCTCGGCTGGCTGCTCAGCCGGGCCGCCGGCGGGGCTGGTGGGGGAGGCGTAACCGAGAACGTCTTACGCGTTGCCACGATTGTCGTTGCGACGGTTTGGACGGTGCGCGCCACGCGCAGGACGCAATAATCCGCCCGCAACCTGGCGCCGACGACAACCCAATCCGCGTTCCAATGGACCGCGACTATTTTCCTGCCACGGTCAGCTTCATGAGTTCGCCGACGTCTGCCATCTTGTCGACGCGCATGATGGCGTCTTTGATCTGACCGCATTGGGATTTACTAAATTTCGGTTCGGCGAGTGCGTCGAACTTCACCTTGATCTCGTCCATGGACATCGGGTCGCGGTAGTCGCCCTTGGGAACGTCCACGCGCGCGGCGAATTCTCTGCCGCCCTTGGTCCTCACCGTGACGCGGGATGGCTGCTTCTCCGGAAAGAGCTTTTCGAACTCGGCGTTGCCCACAGCCCTGATGCTGTCCATGATCGGGATCAGCTTCGGATCGCGGATGCGCGCCTCCTTGAACTGACGCGGAGTGACTTCACCATCTGCGATGGCGACCGCGAGGCAGTAGGGCATGGAGTGATCGGCGGTTTCCTTGGAATTCGGACGGTATTTCGCCGGGTCAGAGAGAATGTCCGCCGCCCGGGCGATGGTCTCGACCACCACTTCCTTGATGTCGTCCGCCTTGATTTTGTGCTCCTTGAGCACCTGCATGAGCGCGGTGAGCGGCGAGTGCGTGAGCGCCTCGATGGGGTAGGCCTTCATTCCGCAATCGACGATCTTGTATTTCTTCCTGTCGCCCAAGCCGTCGGTCAGCATGTTGAGGCGCCAGGCCGGACCCATGCACTTCACCAGACCTTCCTTGCCGTCGATGACGTGCTCGGGACCGGAGTAACCCTTCTCCGCGAGCAGCGCCGCCTGCACGCCGGCTTGGGTGGCCATGGGATCGACGGTGTTCTTCATCTTGGTGAGTTTACCGGCGGTCACGGCGCCCAGCGTACACGAGTGCGAGGCGCTGATGCCGATGGCGTGCTGGATCTGCGCGGGATTGAGTTTAAGCAATCGGCCCGCGACCATCGGGGAGGCGAACGCGGTGAGCGTGGCGTGGTGCCAGCCCTTCTCGCGGATGCCGGGGTCGCCGGCTTCACACAGGCGCATCTCCATTTCGTAGGCGATGATGATACCGACGATCAACTCTTCCCCCGATAGGTGCTTCCACTCAGCGATGCTGGTGGCGGCTGGGATGATGTCGGATGGATGGCAGGGGTCGGCCTTCCAGTAGATGTCGTTGAAATCCATGGCCCGGATGGCGAGGGAGTTGTAGAGCGCGGCGTTCACCGCGTTGTTCTTCTGTCCGCAGCCGAAAAAGGTGCAATCACCCTTGCCGCCCATGTCGGCGAGATGGGCTTCCATCAGGCGGCAATCGTCCTGCTGGTACCCGCCGAGCGCACAGCCGATCGAGTCGTAGAGGAAGCGTTTGGCGGCGTCCACCGCGTCGGGAGTAAGATCATTGAATTTCAGATTCGAAGCCCACTCGGCGAGAGTCAAGGTGATGGTGCCCATGGTTGTCCGCTCCAGAAGAATTGTGGCATTGAGTACACGCGTCGGCTGATCATGGTAGAACGCGGACGGCGGGTTGCAAGCGATGCGCTCAGGGCGAAATTCCAACGGGCAGCGCGCACCGCTGCTGACAAGTGAATGCGGCCAGACGCAGGGTGGCGCCGGCGATCGCGACTCGCAGCAAGCGCCCGGCAGAGGCGCGAACTCAGGTGCCTGATGGCGCACCCGCATTGCCGGCCGGGCGGTTGCGACTGCCGCGATTCAGCAGATCGACCAGCCGGCTGATGGTTTCATGGTCGCTCTCACTGGCGCGGATGCGGAGTTGATTGCCGTCGCGACTTACGATGACGTCGACGATGTCCGCCGGTGCGAAGAGGTTGAACAGATTGTCCACATGCTGCGCCGACAGGCGATAGCGCCGATCGATCAGGTTGGTGGACTCGCTCTTCTTGGGGGCATCCGCCTTTCTGGGCGCATCAATCGCAGCCGAACCGGCGCTTGGTGCAGCCGGCTTGACGCCTGTCGCCGCAATGGACTGCTCCAGGGCTGCGAGGCGCTTTTCCAGTTCTGCGACGCGCGCCTCCAGTGCGGCGATCAATTCATCCGCGATTTCCGGGCGGCGGGAACGCGGTTCACGACCAGGCGTACGCGGCAGCGCAGGAGCGGATGGCGGTGGTGCGGCCTGGTCAGCCGGCGACGCCGGATCGGCGAGCGAATCACCTTGCATGATGCGGACCATGCGGTGAATGACCCGCTGATCCGCGGCGCTGGCTTCGATGGTCAGGCCGTCGGGCACGTTGGAAACGAATACGGGCACATCGTTGAAGGCCAGCGCGGTAAACAGCGCATCCGCGGCGGGCCTGGGCAGGGGGTACGTTTTCTTGGAATCCCAAGTCTTCCGCAGCGCATCCAGGGCGACTGCATCCGCAGTGTAGTCCTTACCGTTGTCGCGCATGAGCAGCCCGGTGAACGCCACGACACTTTCGATTTCGCGGGCAGTGCCGCGTACAGTCAGCCCGCCGGGCGCGCGCGAAACCACCACGCGCACATTAGGCGGCGCGAGCAGTTGAAATACGGCATCAGCCTTGGCCGTGGGCAGCTCGATCGTGCGCTCGACATCCTGGCCGCGACGCCTCACTTCCAGCTCGGCGGCCTCCTGGGCGAACACCGGTGCAGCCAGGGAAAGCAGGCCCGCAAACGCGCAGGCGGCGCGGAGGCGCGAGCCGATGATTCGTGAAGTCTGCATGATCTGCTCCTGTTTGAGAGGGTCTGTTGCGTATATCGCCCATCAGCGGGCGAAGTTTGTCTAAACGTCCTGCATCTCGTACGTCACAAGCGAGGTCAAGGTTGCGGCCGCGCGAGGGCTATCGCGGCGAGTGCCCCACGCGATTGAGCACCATCAGCCGCAGCTCCGTCATGTCTTCGATGGCGAAGCGGATTCCTTCGCGGCCCAGCCCGCTTTCCTTTACGCCGCCATAGGGCATGCTGTCCACCCGGAAGCTGGGCACGTCGTTGATCACCACCCCGCCCACCTCCAGCTCGTTGAACGCGTAGAACGCGGAATTCAAATTTCGGGTGAAAACGCCCGCCTGCAGGCCGAAGACGCTGTGGTTCACGCGATCACAGGCGGCTGCGAAGCCCTCAAACGGCTCGAGCGTGGCGACCGGGCCGAACGCTTCCTTGCAGGAGAGGTCTGCGTCATCGGGTACGCGTTCGACGAATGTGGCGTCGTAAAGTGCCCCTTTGCGCCGCCCGCCGCACACCACTTTCGCCCCGCGCTTCACTGCGTCATTGACCCAGGTCTCGATGCGCTGGGCATCCCGTTCGGTTATCAGCGGCCCCAGAAACGTGTCTTCGCGGAGTGGGTCGCCCGACTTCAGCCGTGATGCGGCGGCTGCGAGCTTTTCCTTAAACCGATCATAGATCGAAGCGTGGACGATCACGCGCTGCACACCGATGCAGGATTGCCCCGACTGGTAGAACGCGCCGATGATCAGCCGCTCGACGGCATAGTCTTCGTCGACGTCACGATCCACGATGCACGCGGCATTGCCGCCGAGTTCGAGCACGACTGGTTTCTTACCCGCGCGGGCTTTCAATGCCCAGCCGACCTCCGGCGAGCCGGTGAACGAGAGCAGTTTGAAACGCTCGTCGGTGGTGAACAGGTCGGCGGCCTCGCGCTTGCACGGCAGAATGCTGAATGCGCCGGGCGGCAGGTCGGTCTCCGCCAGGATTTCTCCGAGGATGAGCGCGCTCACTGGCGTCTGCGAGGCCGGCTTGAGTACGAACGGGCACCCGCAGGCAATGGCCGGCGCGATCTTGTGCGCGGCCAAGTTGATCGGGAAGTTGAACGGTGAGATGAACGAGCATGGCCCAATGGGCACGCGCTTCCAGATCGACTCGTAGCCCTCGGCCCGTTGGGAAATATCCAGTGGAGCGTATTCGCCGTAGATGCGCGTGGATTCCTCAGCCGCGATGCGGAAGGTGTCGATTCCGCGGGTGACTTCGCCGCGGGCATCCTTGATCGGTTTGCCGGCCTCGATGGCGAGCACACAAGCGAGTTCTTCCTGGCGTTCACCGATGCGCGCCGCGACGTGGTTCAGCACCGCCGCGCGGCGATAGGCCGGCAGCTTGCGGCAGGGCGCCGCGGCGTCGACTGCGGCTGCGATCGCGCGGTCGATCAGGGCTTCGTCCGCCAGGGCGACGCGTGTGGCTGTTTCGTCGGTGTACTTGTTGGTCACCGCGAGATCGGTGTTCGGGGCGAGCGGCTTGTTGGCCAGATAGAGCGGGTAGGTGTCGTTGAGCATTGGGGCAGGTCCTCCGCGTTGCGATGTAGTTTGCCGGCAAGTGTGCGCGCGCTTGCAGGATAGTAGGCGGGGCGGCGCGAGCGGCAAATCACGTCCGCCCTCCGGGCGGTGAATGCGTACCAGGCAATTCAGCCATCCTCCGATCGGTCGGAGGGATCGAGGCTGGGGCCGAACCTTGCGGGATCGAAGGGCATGCCGCATTCCGGACAGCGTGGGACAGTCAGGCCTTCGAGTCGGTACGCACAGCCCATGCAGACGTGGATGCCGCGCTCGTTGAGTTGACGGCGGATCTCGTGGCGAATCCTGCGGCGGCCAATAAGGAGGAGTGGAAAACAGGCCAGCAAGAACATCACGGATAACGTGAGAGCAAAGCCAAGCTTGTTCAGGTTGAAGGTACGCACGATCTGATCGGTGACGATTCTGGCCACAATGAACAGCACGAACGCCGCCAAGAAATGCCGCCCGGAGATGCTTTTGAAAGCCGTCTTGTAGACCTGCTTTCTTTCCTTGTTGGTTTCAAGTAGGAGAAGCTCAGGGGCCGTCCACTCACGACCCCATCTCCAATTGACCGCCATCGCAATCGCTCCGTGCGATGATGTTTGCCGTCCAATTCTTCGCTTGTCACACAAAAGAGTCCGCCGTGAGGCAATGCTCACGGCGGACTTGATGATAACACAATCGAAATGCGGCATGCAGCGCATGCCCTGCAAAACCCGGCGCGGGGCGCGAGCTACCTGCCCGCCGTCTGGACTTCCGCGTCCAACGCGAAGATTTCCACGCGGCGGTTCTTCGCCTTGTTCTCGCGTGTGCTGTTCGGCACGCGCGGGCGGAACTCGCCCACGCCGCAGGCAACCAGCCGGCCCGGGTTAACCCCGCGCTCCTTCAACCAGCGGACCACGGCCAGCGACCGCTCCGAGCTGAGCTGGTAGTTGTCCTGCCAGCCGCTCTTCTTGATCGGCTCGTCATCGGTATGGCCGTAGACGAGCACGTCCTTGTCGGCGTATTCGCTGCGCAGCACATTGTAAATCGCATCCAGCGTGCGCTCCGCGTTCGAACGGAGCTTGACTTTCCCCGAATCGAACAGCACCGATCCCTCGATCGCGATCATCGCGCCGCCGGGGACCGCGGTCCAGCCTTCGGGAACGCTGGCAGGCGGCGCGGCACGCAGCCGATCCAGTTCGCCGCGGGCCAGGGCCAGTTCTCCGCCGCACGCCGCGTTGGCATCGCGGCAGCGCGCCAGCTCGGCCCGCGCCGCCTGCAAGTCGTTGAGCAGCGACTGGTTGCTCTCCTCGAGCATGGCGATCTTGCCCTTGGTGTCGTTGCAACCGGCTGCCAGCGGCAGCGCGACCAACGAGAGTACTGCGAGTGACTTGATAGCGCGGGTCATGGTGATACCTCCGTGTCAGGACCAGCCGGCAGTCGACGCGCGAGCGCCGCCGGCTCGTTCGGGAATCCGTTCCCGCAAGCGTTTTCGCGGGATGTCTACTGCGAAGAAGGCACCTCGAGTGCGGGAGCGTCATCAGACCGCTTACGCTCGCCGGATGCCTGCATGCTGTGCGTAAACTTACGGCGATCTTCGCTGAATTGCAAGGTTTATCTATTCAACCGCAGGACCGGGTATGAGCCGCGGCACGCGCAGGTTGTGAATTGTTTGAGCGGGATCGCCAAACACTGCGATCACATTGCGCGTCAATTCGGAATTCATGAGCGTCTCATGGAACACCACGACAATCAGAAAGGCAATCGACAGCCACGGCCCCAGCGGAATCGCCCGGGCACGCTTGAACGGCGCGAGGATCAGCCAGCCGAGCAGCGCCAGGAATGAGCAGAGCACGAAACCGATCACCACCACCGGCCACCCGGCGACGCAGCCGGCTGCCGCCATCATGTGGATGTCGCCCGTGCCGAACGCTTCGCGACCCATGATCAGGGTAGCCAGGATGCGAACTAGCCAGCCGAGCCCGCCTCCGATGATGAAACCCGTTGCGGCTGTCGCCAAGCCGGTCATTGGCTGCCAGTCGCGCACCGGCTGCCAGCCGAGAAGGTCCGCCGCCAGGCCGCTGTTGGACGTGGCGCCCGCCAGACGCCAGATCGCGACGCCGACTACCACCGCCGGAAGCAGGTACAGCAATTCGCGGGCGGCGACGCGCCGGGCAGAGTGTCGTTCGGCCTCGATGGCGGCAAGGATGGCGTGGTCCGACGCCCGCCGCGGCAGTCCGCCTGCGACAATGAGCACGAAAAACAACCCCAGTACGAGTCCCCAGCGGGCCACGGCGGGCACGTGCGGCCCGACGCCGGCTGCTTCGAACCACGCCCCGCCCAGTAGCACAATCAGCACAGCCGCCGCCAACCAGAGGGCTGTGCGGACACCGGCTGTGCCGCTCGGTGCGTGCTCGTCCTCGATTGGATCGTCGGCATCGGCGAGCGCACCGGGTGCACCGGCGAAGATCGGGGCCAGTGCGGGAAGTACGAAGTCCTGCTCGGGCTCTGCCGGGTTGGGGACTTCACGGCGGCGATGAGCCAGCCAGGCGGTTACGGCCAGTACCACCGTCGCGGCCAGCGCGGCACTCCCCCAGGCGGCCGACGGCCGGTGCCAGGTGTCCTGATGCCGTGGACTCCAGATCGCGTGCAGCACGAACCCGGCGACGGTCGCGAACCAGGTGAAGCGGACGTCGACCCAGTAGTGCTCGATGTCGATCGCGGACATCGCCAGCAGGGCGGCAAACAGGAACACGTGGGCCAGGTAAATCGGCCAGTCCTCGCTGAGTTGCCAGGTCAGGACCGGCCCGAGTGATTCCTTGTGAAAGTACTGGCCGATTCCGCCGTGCGTGTGCGCGATGAAGAAGGAGTCAAAGAGGATCAGGGCGGTGAGCGCGCCCAGTATCTCGATCAGCGGGTAACGCGGCGAAATGCGCATCCCGCAAGCGCGGCAATCACCCCCAAGCTGGATGTAGCTGAAAAGCGGCAGGTTGTCGTACCAGGCGATGCGCCGGTGGCAGCCGGGGCAGAAAGACCAGACCGGATCGCGCAGGGAGATGTCACGCGGGATGCGAAAGATGACAACATTTAGAAAACTGCCGACACACAAGCCGAACGCGGAGAAGAAGAGCAGCCACCATAGTGCTTCGATGCTTTGCATGTAAGCGGCGGAAATTGAGCGTCTAAGGAATTGCGTGACGACTTGAGCAGGCCACCATCATCGCGCGATTCCCCTGGCGCTCCTTAGAGGGTCTTGTGCGTTCCGTCGCAAAAGGGCAGCTTTCCGCTGCGATGACACTGGCAGATCGAGACCTTCTTGTCTTCCGTGATCTCGCAGACAATCGGCGCGACGCCGGTCTGCTGGCGACTGTGCGAGCCGTCGCAGTAGGGTAGATTGCCGGAGTGGCCGCACATGCAATAGGCCTTCTTGCCGGCTTTCTCCTCGACCACGATCGGTCGGGCGCCGTGGATGGGTTCAGCCATGTTGCGTCCCCTTGTCTGCGTGACTCAAAACCAGAAACCCGCTGACAACCTTAGGTCAGGTATCGCGTACCGGGTCGACACCTGCCTGCGAGGGTTCCCTGCGAGTGCGCGACGCGGATCCATCGGGACCGCCGCGCCAGGGCAACCCATCCGGGGCAGGATACTCGAAAGGCTTTCGGCCCGCACGCGCGCGAATTTCGTTCTGCAGTGTGCGGATGCGGTCAGTCAGCAGGTTCGCCGCGGCGTGATCGTCGAGCGCGGCGATCGACACCGATTCGATCGGCGGGCCGAATGCCACATACACGCGCGCCCAGCGGGGGAGCCGGCGCGATCGCGGCCATGCCTCGAACACGCCATCGACCGCGACCGGAATGAGGGGCGCTTGGCTGCGACGGGCGATGGCCATCACTCCGGCGTGCATGGGCGCGACGCGGCCGTCGTGGGATCGCGTGCCCTCAGGGAAAAGGAGCAAAGCACAGCCATCGGCCAGAACTCGCAGGGAATGCTTGATCGCCGTCAGGTCCGCGGCGCCGCGCTTGACCGGGAACGCGTTGTAGCTGCGGATGAGCCGCCCGAACAGACGGTTGCGAAACAGTGTGTCGCGGGCCATGTAGTGCAGGCCGCGTGTGGTAAACGCGCCCACCAGCACGGGATCCAGGTAGCTCTGGTGGTTGCAGGCCAGGATGGCTGGTCCGGTGGGGGGGACGTGCTCCGCGCCGTATCCGCGCATGCGGCAGATGCCGCCAAGTGCGACGCGGCACAGCATTCGCGATCCGCGGTAAAACCAGTTCCCTTTCACCGGATTTGCGCACATGTCGCTGAATCATTCGTCTTCGGCATTGTTCCTGGAATGACCGTGTTGCATCACTTCCGGGGTCGCACACCCGCGAGCAGGTTGATGATCCAGGTCGAAACTCCCGCCAACAGCAGGCACAGTGCCAGGAGCACTCCCGCTATCCCGGGCCCCAGAATCCTCCCCGCGTCAGCCGGGGCATCCTGCATCATGCCCAGCGCCATGCCTGATGCAAATATCAGGGCGGTCGAAATGGCATATAGAGTCATGACGGTCCGTGGCCAGCCGTGGGCACATTTGAAGACGCCGGCGACGGGAAGCACAAGCAACCAGCATGCAATCGCGCCGAGGAGCATGACCGGTTTCGCTGTGAGCAGGAAACCGACTACGCACACCGGCACACCCAGCATGCAGAGCCCTACCCAGTTCGACTCGCGCCGCTGCTCGTCGGAAAGGGCGAGTCGGCCGAACCGGCTCAATCGCAGGAGCAGATTGAACATCGGCTGGCCGAGCCAGGTCAACATCAGAAACGCGACATAGAGGCCAATGAACGGCCAGAGCACGATGCCGGTCTGCGGAAACTGTTGAACAACGCTGCGCGCGACCCGCTGAGCGACGTACAGGCCGATGATCACACCCCAGCGGGCCCGCGGCGACAGCGTGGCCATCCAGAACATGTAACGCAACAGCAAGCGGTAAACCCGGTTTCGCGCCTTGAGCGCCTCGACAATGCCCTCGCGAGCCCAGTCGCAGGAGGGATCGAGCCGCAGCGCCTCCTTGAAATGCACCATGGCTTCCTGCGGTTTCTGGTGGCGCAGGAGCATCCAGCCGTGATTCGCGTGCGTGATGGCATTCTCAGGATCGTCGGCGAGCGCGGATTGCGTGGTTTCGATCGCTTCGGTCCGGCGGCCCAGATGCGCCAGGGCGAACGCCCGGGCATTAACGCACATGCCGTGTTCGGGATCGAGACGCAGACCCTGCTCGGCTGCGGTCAGCGCCTCCTGCCAGCGTTCCATGTGGGCGTAGACCAGCGCGAGCATGCCGTGGAACAGAGGTTCCTCGGGCTCCAGGCGGACCGCTTCGCGCGCAGGCAGTTCCGCCTCCTTGGGCCTGTCGCGCTCGTTGAGCACACAGGCCAGCGCGTAATGGGAAAAACCACTGTCGGGTTCGAGATGGATCGCGCGCCGGGCGGCCTCGGTGGCTTCTTTGAAGCGCTTGCGCTCCGAAAGGCACAGGGCGAGCAACGAAAACGCCATCGCGTCGTTGGGATCCTCCGCCAAGCCCAGGCGAAGCTGCTCCTCGGCGAGGTCGTAGCGCGACTGCTCGAGCAGCACGCGAGCGCGTTGGACGTGTGCATTCATCATATCTTGAGGTACTTAAGGATTTCGTCGTAGAAGCCGCCCTGGTTCGCGTACAGCGCGTAGTTGCGCGCGGAGGAAAACCATTCGGTCGTGGTCGGATGCAGCGTCTTGGCTGCAGCCCGAAGGTCCTTCGTGCCCAGCGGGGCGGGTATGCCGCTTTTCAGGGCTTCGGAGAGTTTCAACTCGATGGCCGTTTCAACGACCGCATTCAGGTCCGCGCCGGAGAAATCGGGCGTTTTCTTCGCCAGGTATTCGACGTCCACGTCCGCGACCGGCTTGCCATTGAGCAGGATCGCGAGAATCGCGGCGCGGGCCTCGGTATCCGGCGGGGGGACGAAAATCAACCGGTCGAAGCGGCCCGGACGGCGGAACGCGGAGTCGAGGTGCCACGGGGCATTCGTCGCGGCGAGCACGAGCAGGCCGTCGTTGGCTGACTCGATTCCGTCGAGTTCGGCGAGAAACTGATTGATGAGCTGGCGGCCGGCGCTCTGCCGCATGTCGCTGCGGCTGGCGCCGAGGGCATCGACCTCGTCGAAGAACAGCACGCAGGGCCGGCGGCGGCGGGCCTGCTCGAAGAGTTCGTGCAGGTTGCGCTCGCTCTGGCCGATCCACATGTCCAGCACCTCGTGAATGCCGATCGAGAGAAACGACGCCTTCACCTCGCCGGCGGTGGCGCGGGCAATGTGGGTCTTGCCGCAACCGGGCGGGCCGTACAGCAGAATGCCGCCGCCGATTTTCTTGCCGTACGCGGCATAAATCTCCGGATGGGCCAGCGGGTGAATGATCTTCAGGCGGATTTCTTCCTTGAGCGCCTCCATGCCGCCGACGTCGGCAAACGAGACCGTCGGACGTTCGAACTCGCGATCAAAACCAGGCGGTCCTCCCTCCTGGCGGGCGCGGATGCGGCCTTCGACCACCTCGTCGTCGTCCTCGACCTGCGCGCCAATGCCGAAACGCTCCGCCAGCGCCGGATCGGCTAGGTCCGGCTGAGCCTCGACCGCATCGCGGTAGTGCAGCAGCGCGCGCTGTACGTCGCCGGAGCGGAGCAACAGACGGGCATAGAGCATCGCAGCCGCGGGCGGGGCATCGGGCCGGCGAATCAGGTCCTCAACGACCACCAGCGCGTGCGAATCCTTCTCCAGGCGAAAATAGGCGGTGGCCAGGCCCAGCTTGAGCTCAACGGAATCGGCCTGGAGGGTGAGCGCCTGCTGATATTCCCGTTGGGCGTCCGCGAATAGTCCGCTTTGCATGAGCACCTCGGCCAGGTGCTTGCGCAGAGGAGCGTTGTCCGGAGAGACCCGCAGGGCCTCTCGCAACGCGCGAATGGTCTCTTCGTGCAGGGCCATGGGCGTTCGCTCAATCCGCCAGCGCGCGGCGCACCGCGTCCAGCCGGGCGTGGTCGGTCATGTCGAAGTGCAGCGGCGTAAGCACCACGTTGCCGGCGCGTAGCGCGCCCAGATCGTACTCTTCTGTTCCGTATTCCTCGAACCAGCCACTCAGCGAATAGCTGACCGACCCTTCGTGGTTCTCGTGCAGGTCGTACTTGTCGTTCGTTCGCTGTGCCGCCTGGGGCACGACGCGCACACCCAGAGGACGCCGGCCGGTGAGATCGGGGATGTTGACGTTCAGCAGCGGGCATGGCGGCCGACCGGCGCGAACGGCTTCGGCAAAAAGCGCGATGATACCCTTGGCGATGCGCGCTGCGCCGGCGAAGTCCAGCTCCTCGCCCCATTCCAGCGAAACCGCGATCGAGGGAATGCCCAGGATGGCCCCCTCAGCCGCGGCTGCGACCGTGCCGGAATAGAGCACGTTAACCGCGACGTTGGCCCCGTCGTTGATGCCGGAGACGACCAGGTCGGGCCGCTGGTCGAGCAGCTTTGCGACCGCGAGCTTCACGCAGTCCGCCGGGCGGCCGGCGACCGCCCAGCCGTGAAAGGCGTTGTGCGCGTGGATCCAGCGCGCCGCGATCGGCTGGCGGACGGTGATGCCGTGGCCGGACGCGGACTGCACGGTGTCCGGGGCGACAACGGTGACGTCTCCGAGTTCGGCGAGCACTGTGTGCAGCGCGGCGAGTCCGGGCGCGAGGATTCCGTCGTCGTTGGTCAGGAGAATGCGCATGCGAAGCGGCATTGTGGGGTTCGCAATCGGGACTGTCAACGCGGCGCGATGGGCGTAGAATGGCGCGGCATGGACGCGACTTCGGCGACAACGCTGACCCGCGCGCAGGTGCGCCGGGTGGATGAGTGCGCGGTTCACGAACTGCACTTTCCCTCGATCATCCTGATGGAAAACGCGGGGAGGAACGCGGCGCAGTGGATCAACGCGCATCTGGCCGAGCGTGTGCGGCAGGCGCGAATCTTCTGCGGCGTGGGCAACAACGGGGGCGACGGGCTGGTCATCGCCCGGCACCTGTTCAATGCCGGGTGGCGCGTCGCGGCGTACATCGCGGGCGACGCGCGGCGCATGACGCCGGACGCGGAGACAAATCACATCATCGTCCGGGCGATTGGGATTTCGCTTTCGGTCATCGGCGATGATGCGGCGATCGACCGCGCCGTACAATCGATCGATGAAAGCACCGTCGTGGTGGATGCGCTGCTGGGCACGGGGTTCTCGGGCGCGGTGCGTGCTCCGCTCGACGGGCTGATTACCCGGTTGAACAGCGCTCGAGCGGCGCGTGTCGTGGCGGTGGACGTGCCGTCGGGCCTTGATTGCGACACGGGCGCGGTAACCAACGTGGCGGTGCGGGCGGACGCCACGATCACGTTCGTGGCGGCCAAGCCGGGCTTCACCCGCGGCGAGGGGCCGCGCTGCTGCGGCGAGGTGGTGGTGGCGGACATCGGTACGCCGCCGGCACTCGTCGACCGCGTGCGTGCGGAAGTGGAAGCCTGAGCGCACATGCCGGTGAACAGGACGTAGCTGACTTGTCTGACGGCCTGCGAATCACCCAAGTTGAGCCGAAGAGGGCTACAAAATGCTGGAATTGCTTGCGAAAATCCCCGGGGAGCACGTCATCGAGCATGCGACGGGCGTATACATCGGCCTGCTGCTGATCGCGTGCCTGGTGGGTATCGCCTGCAAGTGGATCGCCCATTTGCCGTATACGATCGCGCTCACCGTGGTCGGGCTGCTCGTGGCGCTGCTGCCCTGGGCGCCGCGCATTGAGGAAACGGGCTTCAGCCGCGAATTGATCTTCTTCGTCATGCTGCCGCCGCTGCTGTTTCAGGGCGCGCTGCACATGGAGTTGAACCGGCTGTTGTCGCACGTCTGGCCGATCATGCTGTTCGCGATCATCGGTGTGGTGCTGTCCACACTGGTGATCGGCGGCGTGTTCTATTGGGTGGCGGGGATTTCCAGCCTGATGATCGCGATGCTGTTCGGCGCAATGATCACGCCGACCGATCCGGTGAGCGTTCTGGCGCTTTTTCGCGAGTGCCGCGTGCCTGATGACCTCAAATACCTGGTGGAAGGCGAATCGCTGTTCAACGACGGCACGGGCATCGTCGTCTTCAGCCTGATTCTGGGCATGATCGTCGAGGGCCGGGCGTTCGATCCAGCCGCGGCGGCCGGCAGTTTTCTGTTGGTGACCATCGGCGGCACGGCGACGGGGCTCGCCCTGGGAGGCGTGGCGTTCCTGCTGCTCAAGCGCGTCGAAGACCACCTGCTGGAAAACGCGCTGTGCTTGGTGCTGGCCTACGGCGCCTTCTGGGTTGCGGAGATCATGCACCTGTCGGGGGTCATCGCCACGGTCGTCGCCGGTCTGCTGATCGGCAACTACGGCCGGCGGTTCACCATGCACAAGAAAGCAGTCGAGACCATCGAGACCTTCTTCGAGTCGTTCGATTTTCTGATCAACTCCCTGCTCTTCATCCTGATCGGCCTGGAATTGCAGGAGATCGTGCGGCAGCCACTGGGCAATGTGGTCGTGCCCATCGCGGGCGCGATCCTCGGGCTGATCCTGGCGCGGGCGCTGGCGGTGTATCCGCTGTACTGGCTGGTCAATCTGCGCGGTACGCGCCGTCCGGCGAAGTGGGCTCATGTGCTGTTCTGGGGCGGGCTGCGCGGTTCGATTCCGATCGCGCTGTTGCTCGGGCTGCCGACGTCGGACGCGCAGGGCGCGCCCATTCCGCTGCTGGCGGAGTACCGCCCGATGCTGCTGGTGGTCGGCTTTGCCACGGTCTTTTTCTCGCTGGTCGTCCAGGGCATGACCATGAAGCCGCTGATTCGCGCGCTGCGCCTGGACGGAAACGGCGGCGCGGCGGAAGCAGTTCAGGGCCCGGCTGCGAATTGATCCCACGGAGTGAAACCAGTCGTCTTTTGCCGCAAGACGTCAATCGGCATAGGCTGTTGCGGATCTGGTTCAAAGACAAACAGGAACAGCAACCATGACACAAGGTGAACTGCTGGCGAGTCAATTGGCGGAGACGCGGAACTGGTTGATGATGCTGCTGGCCGATTTCTCGGGTAGTGACTGGACGTTTCAGCCAGCGCCGGGGGTGCAGCATGCGCTATGGCTCTGCGGACACATGGCCAGTTCGCAGAACACACTGCTGTTTCAGCGGTGCTTGGGGCGTAGCGAGATCGACCCGGAAATCGGCCGTCACTTCCGCCCGGGGGAACTGGTAAAATCAGCGAAAGAGTACGCTTGGCCGAGTTCCGGCGCGGTGCTTACTGCGATGCACGCGCTGCACGAGAAGTCGCTGGCGGCTGTGCGGGGAATGTCGGACGCGATGCTGGCCGAACCGGCCTACGGCAAGGACGGGGGCAAGCATCCGCACTACGACACCAAGTTCGGCGCGATCAGCCACATGGATCGTCATGAGGCGTTTCACGCGGGGCAGATCGCGATGCTGCGGCGATTGCTCGGAAAAAGCTTCCTTCGGTAGCGGCAGGGCCGCGCCGCCAGGCGCGACCTGCCCGGTTTTCGGCGTACACCGTGCGTGTTGTAGTCAGTTGCAGTGGCAAGGTGCTGACGATGGACGATAGAGTCAGGCAGGAAATCGAGACTTGCGCGGCGTTCATTGCCGGCCGCGATGACGCGCTGGCGCTGCCGCCGGAAGCCGCGGAGTTCTGTTACACGCTCATCCGCGCGACGGGCGCGACGCGCGCGCTGGAAATCGGCACGAGCTACGGTTTCAGCGGGCTGTTCATCGGATCTGCAGTCGCGGAGAACGGCGGGACGCTGGTGACGATCGATGTCGATCCGCGCAAGACGGAAGCGGCGCGGGCCAGCTTCGCGCGGGCGGGACTGAGCGAGTCCATTCGCTGCGAAACCGGTCGAGCCACGGACGCCATCGCAAGACTCGCCGGGCCCTTCGATTTCGTGCTGAACGATGCGGACAAGCCGAATTGCCAGGCGTACGTCGAAGCGCTGCTGCCCAAGCTGAAAACGGGCGCCGTGGTGCTGACCGACAACACGCTCACGCACGCCGCCGAATTGACGGGTTTTGTTGCGTGGGCGCGGCGCTGCCCGCAGATGCAGTCGGTGCATCTGCCGATGGGCAACGGCTTTGAAATGTCCGTGCGGCGGTAGGGTGCGGTATGCGCGTCACATTGCTGCTATTCGGCCCGGTTCGCGAAATGGTCGGCCAGGAGCGCATCGCGCTGGAGCTGTCTGCTGCGGCGGATGTTTCCCAACTTGCGGCGGCTTTGACGACGAAGCACCCGACACTGCGCGCGGGCGCGTCAACTCTGCGTTTTGCGATCGATTCAGCCTTTGTCGACGGGCGGCACGTCCTCGCGGATGGCGATGAAATCGCGGTGATTCCGCCGGTTTCAGGGGGGTGATGGTGGCGGATCGCGATTTCATTGTACTCACCGATCAGCCGATCGACGCGGCCCGGGTCAACGCCCACGTGCGGCAGGGCTGTGCGCCGGCTTGCGGAGGCATCTGCGTGTTTGAAGGCGTCACGCGCGGCGAGACGAGCGTCAAACACGGGGCGCTTTGCCACCTGGAGTACGAAGCCTACGCGGACATGGCCATGAGCCAGATGCAGCGCCTCGCGGAGCAGGCGCGCGCACAATGGCCGATCGGTGCGCTGGCCATGGTGCATCGCACGGGCGTGGTTCCCGTGGGAGAGACGTCAGTCATGATCGCGGTGGCGAGCGGCCATCGCGATACGGCCTTCACCGCATGCCGCTGGTTGATCGACGAACTTAAGCGTGACGTGCCGATCTGGAAGCGTGAAGTGTGGGCGAACGGCGCGCGCAGTTGGTCCAAACCCCAGAGGCGGGATTTGACAGACCAGTCCGCGGCGGTTGCGGACGCTGACTAACGCGAACCAGGGTGGAGCATGGCCAACCGGGAATCGGCTATAAAGCGCGCGGCGCGGGCGGAGCGCATTGTTCGGTCCCTACGCGAGCTCTATTCCGATGCGCATTGCGCACTACGTCATCGCAACGCATTCGAACTGCTGGTTGCGACCATCCTCTCCGCGCAATCGACGGACGAGACGGTAAACAAGGTGACGCCAAACTTGTTCAAGGCGCATCCGTCGGCGCGCGACCTGGCCGCGGCAAGCGTTGGAGACATCGAGGCGATCATCCGCCCGACCGGGTTCTTCCGGCAGAAGGCCAAGAACATCGTCGCAGCCGCCGGGAAGATCATGGCGGATTTCGGGGGCGAGGTGCCCGCCGACATGGAAAGCCTGCTCACGCTGCCCGGCGTTGCGCGGAAGACCGCCAATGTCGTGCTGGGGACCTGGTTTGGCCGCAACGACGGGGTGGTCGTGGACACGCATGTCGGGCGGATCGCGGAACGACTCAAGCTGACCTGGACCAGCCGGGACAGCAAAGACGCCCAGCGCATTGAGTCCGACCTGATGCAGGTGATCCCCCGCGATGACTGGACCTATTGGTCGCATGCGCTCATCTGGCACGGGCGCGCCGTCTGCACCGCCCGGAAGCCGGCCTGTGACGAATGCGGCCTGGCTGTTGATTGCCCGTCGGCGGGCCGGGTGGGAAGCTCGGTTAAGGGCGGACGGCCGGCACGTCGGCCGGCTGTTCGCTAAGTGTCGCTTGAGCAGGCTTTTCTTGACAGATCAGGCGACCCCACGTAGGCTTCCGGGCTTGCAACTTTGCCGCCAGGGCCGCCGCTACGGCGATACCCCATCGGCGTTCGGGCCGGCCGCATTGCCTCCTGGGTTGCGGCGGTGACGGCGGGCAACCGGAATAGAGGATTGTGATTCATGCTTCCAGTTTCCAAGACCTACAAGTGCCGCAAGCGGACCCGGCGGGCGCACCACGCGCTGCGCCCGGTGAACCTGGTTGCGTGCCCACGGTGCACCAAGTCCAAGCTGCCGCATAGCGCCTGCATCAATTGCGGTTATGCCAGCCCCAAAGTCCTGCTGCCCACCCACACTGAGGAGGAATAAATGGCCGCGCGGATTGCCCTGGACGCGATGGGGGGAGACCACGCCCCGGGGGCGATTGTTCGCGGAGCCTTGGAGGCGGTAGCCGCTTTTGACAACGTCGTGGTCGTGCTCGTGGGGCGTGAAGACGCGATCCACGACGAGATCCGGCGGTGTGGCGGCATGCGCGAGCGCATAGAAGTGGTGCATGCGTCGCAGGTCGTCGAAATGGACGAGACGCCTACCGAAGCTCTGCGCCAGAAAAAAGATTCATCGTTGATGGTGATGGCCAAGCTGGCGGCCGAGGGGCAGGTGGACGCCATCATCAGCGCCGGCAACACGGGGGCGTGCGCGGCTGCGGCGCAGTTGCGCATGCGACCGTTGAAGTGCATCTCGCGACCCGGGATCGCGGTGGCGCTGCCGACGTTTCACGGGCCCGTGGTGCTGTGTGACGTCGGCGCCAATATCCAGGCCAAGCCGCACCATCTTTACGAATACGCCATCATGGCCACGCTTTACGCGGAAGAAGTCGTGGGAATTCAGAGCCCGCGGGTCGGCCTGGTTTCGATCGGCGAAGAGAGCCGAAAGGGCACCGAGGTCGTCAAGCAAACGCACGACCTGCTCAGTGGGGACCCACGGATCAACTACGTCGGAAACGTCGAAGGGCGCGAGCTTTTTCAAAACCGTTGCGAAGTGGCAGTCAGCGACGGCTTCGTGGGCAACATCCTGCTGAAATTCATCGAGGGGCTGTCCGAGGCGCTGTTCGCCACGATCTCAGCCGAGTTTCGCGACGAAGAACCCGCGGCGAAGGAACGCTTCGACAGTGCGCTGAAGCGCGTGTGGGCGCGGCACGATTACAGCGAATACGGCGGAGCGCCGCTGCTCGGCGTCGACGGCGTTTGCATCATCTGCCACGGACGCAGCGGCGAGCGCGCGATCCGCAACGCGATCAAGGCCGCAGCCGCCTTCCTTAAACATCGGATCAACGAGTCGATCGTCGCTCGGCTGGGCGACGCCAAAGTCGCAGGGTGAGCTGCTTTCGCAGGATGCGCTATGGCTCCAGCAGTGCGCGCCATCATTACCGGTACAGGTAGGGCCGTACCTGACCAGGTTGTGGACAACAGCTTCTTCGCCAGCTACCTGGATACGACCGACGAGTGGATTACGTCGCGGTCCGGCATCCGGGAGCGGCGGCGCGTGCGCGAGGGTGAGACGACCGTGACGCTGGCACTGACGGCGTCGCGAATCGCCCTGGACGAAGCGGGTATCGCACCCACCGACCTGGACATGATCATCTTCGCGACGGTGACGCCGGATACCCCGGTGCCCGCCGCGGCGTGCTGGCTGCAGGCGGAACTGGGCGCGGACGGCGTGCCGGCGTTTGACGTGAACGCGGCGTGCGCTGGACTGGCGTATGCGATGGTCCAGGCGGCTGCGTTCATCGAATCCGGGCGATATCGGCATATCCTGGTCGTAGGGGCCGAGACGCTCTCGCGCATCACAGACTACGAAGACCGCTCGACGTGTGTGCTGTTCGGGGATGGGGCGGCAGCGGTGGTGATGTCGGCGACCTATGAACAGGGCCGGGGCATCCTGCATTACGTGATCGGCGCGGACGGACGCGGCGCGGCGCACATCCACGTGCCCGCGGGCGGATCGCGCATGCCGGCATCCGCCATGACTGTCGCCGAACGCCTGCACGCGATCCGCATGAACGGCCGCGAGGTATACAAGTTCGCGGTGCTGAAGTTCCATGCCCTTGTCGAGGAAGTCCTGGCGGCGGCGGGCGTGACCGCCGACCAGCTTGATTTAATTATTCCGCATCAGTCGAACCTGCGCATCATCCAGAGCGTGCAGGAACGGTTGGGCCTGCCGGACGAGAAGTTCGTGGTGAACATCGACCGATATGGCAACACCTCGTCGGCGTCGATCGGACTGGCGTTTGACGAAGCGCGTCGTGCGGGCCGGATCAAACAGGGCGACCTGGTGCTGATGATCGGTTTTGGCGCCGGCCTGACCTGGGGCGCGCTGCTGTGCCGGATGTAACGGCAGCGCCGGATGTGACCGACGGATGCGGCTGCGATCCACGTCGTTGCGTCGGCACGAATCGGAGTGTGTGGTGCATGGGCAAGACCGCTTTCATTTTTCCGGGACAGGGCGCCCAGCTCGCGGGCATGGGCGCGGACGCGGCAGCCGCTTCGCGCCGCGCGGCTTCCGTTTATGAAAAAGCGAACGATGTGCTCGGTTTCGACCTTCGCGCGGCCTGTTTTTCGGGCCCGGCAGAAGGCCTGGAAGCGACCGACGTGCAGCAGCCGGCGATCCTGGTGACCAGCATTGCCTTGCTCGAATCGCTGGCGGAACGCGGAGATGCTGCCCAGCTCGCGGCTGCGACGGCCGGTCTGAGTCTTGGAGAGTATACGGCACTTTATTTCGCGGGCAGCCTCAGCTTTGAGGACGCGGTCACCCTGGTCCGCCGGCGGGGGGCGCTCATGCAGCAGGCCGCGGAGGCGTCCGCGGGGGGCATGGTTTCGCTGGTCGGCGCGGACGAGATCAAGGCACAGCAGTTGTGCGACCGGGCCGCTGACGGCGATGTGCTGGTCCTGGCGAACCTGAACTGTCCGGGCCAGATCGTGCTTTCGGGATCTGCGGCGGCGTGCGCCCGGGCCGCGGAGCTGGCGGACGAGTTCGGGGTGCGCGCCGTTCCGCTGAAGGTGGCGGGGGCGTTTCATTCTCCGCTGATGCAGCCGGCCGCCGAGCGCCTGGGCGAGGTGCTTGCGAAAACCAATATCAAGGCGCCGCGTATCCCTGTGGTGTCCAACGTAACCGGTCAGCCACACAGCGATCCGGCAAGCATCCGCCGTCTGCTGCAGCAGCAGGTGACCAGCGCGGTCCGTTGGCAGGCGTGCATGGAGTACCTTATCGCCGGCGGATTCGACCGCTTTGTCGAGGTTGGGCCGAACCGCGTGCTGACCGGGCTCATGCGCAAGATCGACCGCAAGGCGAAGGCCGTGGGCATCAACACGCAGGAAGCGATCGAGCAGGAGCAGTTGACCGCGGCGGAAACGACGTAGCCCGATTGTCGCCGCCCACGCGACTGCGATCAGTACAGGAATCAGCCATGACCAACCTTACCAACCAGGTCTGCATCGTCACCGGCGGAAGCCGCGGTATCGGCCGGGCGATCTGCATGGAACTGGCCGGCCAGGGCGCGACGGTGGTCGCGTGTGCGCGGGACCAGGGCAAGCTCTCCGCCGTCGCCCAGGAAGCGCGGGAGCGGGAACTGGCCGGCTGCGTGGAACCCTGGCCGCTGGATGTGACCGATCGTGCGGCGATCGACCAGATGGTGGAAGGCGTGGCGGAAAAGCACAACCGCATCGACGTGCTGGTGAACAACGCTGGCATCACCAAAGATGGCCTGATCGCCTCCATGGAGGACGACGATTTTGACATGGTGATCAACGCGAACCTGCGGGCGGCGTTTCAGCTCACGCGGGCGGTCACCCGGCACATGATGCGCGCCCGGCGGGGCCGGATCATCAACATCGCCAGCGTCGCCGGCGTCATGGGGAATCCGGGCCAAAGCAACTACTCGGCGAGCAAGGCGGGCCTGATCGGCATGACCAAGTCGGTGGCCAAGGAACTGGCGCGGCGGAATATCACCTGCAACGCGGTGGCGCCGGGATTCATCGAAACGGACATGACCGACGTATTGCCGGAGAAGCTCAAAGAAGGCGTGCTTCCGCTGATACCCATGCGGCGTTTCGGGCGCAGCGAAGAGGTGGCGTCCGCGGTGGCGTTTCTGGCGGGGGAGGGGGCGTCGTACATCAACGGCCAGGTGCTGGTGGTTGACGGCGGGTTGTACATGTAGCGGGTTCGGGCGGCGGTTGCGAATACGGGCGTGCCGTACTACTATCTTCGCCAAGATCGGCCCGCGGCGACGGCGCGAAGCGAGCGGAAGACCGAATCAGAAAATGAAAAGGGAGGATTTGCCGGTGCCTACACGCGAGGAAATCCTGGAAAAGGTCAGGGAAATTGTCAGCGAGCAGATGGGCGTGGACAAGGGCGAGATCAACATGGAGACCTCGTTCGTCAACGACCTGAACGCGGATTCGCTGGATACCGTCGAGCTGGTCATGGAGCTCGAGGATGAGTTCGACATGAGCATCCCCGACGAGGAGGCAGAGAAGCTGCAGACCGTCGGCGCCGCCGTCGCGTTCATCGAAAAGCACATCGCGGCGAAAGCGTAGTCGCGCCCCATGGTGCCTGCGCGGCGCAGGTCGGGGTAGTCAGCGGAGGTTGCATGTCTGGTCGTCGAGTCGTCATCACGGGAATGGGGGTCATCACCAGTCTGGGTGAGACCGTCGACGAATTCTGGAATAATCTCGTCGCGTGCAAGAGCGGTGTGTGCAAGATCACCATCTTTGACGCGTCGCGTTTCGACTCGCAGATCGGCGGGGAATGCGCCACGTTCGATCCGGACCGCTACATCGACCGCAAGCAGTCCAAACGACTGGACCGATTCGCGCAGTTCGCCATCGCCGCCTCGCAAGAGGCAATGAAAATGGCTGGGTTCACCGATAAGTCGTCTCCGGCGGACCGTCGCCGGTTCGGCTGCATCGTCGGGTCCGGCATTGGCGGCATTCTCGAGTTTGAGCAACAGCACATCCGCCTGCTGGAAAAAGGGCCCGACAAAGTTTCGGCGTTCACCATTCCGAAGCTGATGATCAACGCCGCCGCGGGCAATATCGCGATCGAGTTCAACCTGCAGGGTATCACCACCACGGTCGGCACCGCGTGCGCGTCGGCGGGCCACGCCATGCGCGACGCATACGAAGCCGTACGCACGAACCGTGCCGATGTGATCATCACCGGCGGTTCCGAAGCGGCACTGACGCCGGTCGGCTTGGGCGCGTTCGCAGCGATGAAAGCGCTCAGCACGCGCAACGATGATCCCCAGCATGCCAGCCGTCCGTGGGACAAAGATCGTGACGGCTTTATTCTCGGCGAAGGCGCCGGAATGCTCGTCTTTGAAGAACTGGATCACGCCCGGCGGCGCGGCGCGCGGATCTACGCCGAAGTTTTGGGCTTCGGAGCGACCACCGACGCCGGCCACATCGCCCAGCCGGACGAGACCGGCGCGGGTGCGGCGGAGTCGATGCGGCTATCGGTCCAGGAGGCGGGTATCAACCTGGACGATGTCGCGTATATCAACGCCCACGGCACAAGCACGGGCCTCGGCGATGTCGCCGAGACCGTCGCCATCAAGCGCTGCTTCGGCGCCCACGCCAAGAAGCTCGCGATCAGCAGCACGAAGAGTTCGATCGGTCATCTGCTGGGCGCCAGCGGCGGGGTGGAGACGGTTGCCACAGTTATGGCGATTGTGAACTCGACCGCGCCGGCTACGCTCAATCTCGACAACCCGGACGAGGGCTGTGACCTCGACTACGTACCGCACGCCCCGCGCGACCTGAACATCAAGTACGCGCTCAGCAATTCGTTTGGCTTCGGCGGGCACAATGCCAGTATCCTACTGGGCCGGTTTGAAAAGTAGGGGTCGCCCAGGCGCCTGCCCGCCCGAATCTCAAGTTGTATCCGGACCTCGCCGATACCCCCAGTGGATCGCTGCGCTCAGGCCGCGCCGCCTCGAGTTGCGATCGCCCGGACCTACGACCGCCAGGACTTACGACTGAGAAACGAATGTCGATTCTCGATCAGAAAGACCTCGACACGCTGCTGGCGTCCGCGTCAGCCGGGGAAGTAAGTCCCGGGCAGGCACACACGGAGCGGTCGAGCGCGGCCCAGTCCGGCTCGTCGCCGACAACTGCCTCGCATGCCGCGCGAAAGGCGGCGCGCATCGATTCCGCCGAGCTCCGCCGCATACTGCATCTGCGATTTCCCGTCATCGTCACGCTGGCGGAACGCAAGCTGCCGTTTGAAGACCTGCTCAAGCTGACGCCCGGGTCAATCATCGAATTCGATCGCGCCAGCGACTCTGAGCCGGATCTGTCCATCGGCAATCGCAAAATCGGCCGCGGCCAGGCGGTCAAAGTCGGCGAATACTTCGGCCTGCGCATCACCACGGTACATCCCGTGCAGGATCGCATCCGCGCCATGGGCGTCTGATCCGCTCGCTCCGCGCCGACGACAAGGCAACCCACCTGGAATCTCCTGGTTATTCGTTCGCGTCGGCCAATTGCCGCGCGCGGGCCAGCGCCTCATCGCGCGATGTGAGCGCGCCGTTGAGCTGTGCGCGATAGAGTTGATCGAGAATCCGCCGGTAGCGCGGACCGGGCGTCAAACGCATGGCGATCAGATCGTCGCCCGTCACCAGCGGCGGGGGAGCGTAGTCCGCCGGTGACAACGCCGCGCCGCGATCGTCGAGCTGCGCAACACACGTCGCGTCAGTCCCATCCGCAAGCGCCATGGCCCGCGCCAGGGCGACTACCTCGGTCGCGTGTCCGCTGGCCCACATCAGTTTCACATCAGCGAGTTCGCGAATCTCGCCGCGTTGCGCTCGGCGCGCACCGACCGCCAGGTACTCTGTCGCCCGCGTCACAGCCGTGCTGCAGCGCAGGGCGCGGCAGGCGCGGCGCACCGCCGTCGCGGGGAAGCGGCACAGGATCGCGGCGAAACCGAAAGCCTCGGAAACCTGCATCGGCAACTCCGCTAGGACCCGCCGGCACATTTCCGCGTCGTTCTCGGTCCAGTTCGCGCCGCGGATCAGGTGGTTCGCCAGAGCAGTTTCGACAATCAACCGCCAGCCCTGCGCTCGTGCGGGATGCGTCAGGATCAACTCGAGTTCCATGCGAATCCGTTCCGCGCTGATGCCAATGATGCGCGGCGCTTGCCGTACGATCGCGGCGAGCGTCGCCGGCTCGATCGCGAACCCGAGCCGCGCGGCGAAGCGCACGGCGCGGAGCATGCGCAGATGATCTTCCGCAAAGCGCGCGTCCGGCGCGCCGATGCAGCGAATCAGCCGGTCAGCCAGGTCCTGTCGCCCGCCGACGTAGTCGACGACGGTTTCGTCGAAAGGATCCAGAAACATGCCGTTGACCGTGAAATCCCGCCGCCGGGCATCTTCCTCCGCGGTGCTGAACTCCACCGTTTCCGGTCGACGGCCGTCGCGATAGCTTCCGTCGGTGCGAAAGGTGGCCACCTCGATCTCGAAGCCGTCCTGGCGCACCAGCACCACGCCGAACTGCGCGCCCACCTGCTTGGTGCGGCGAAAGAGCTTACAGACCTGCGGCGGCGGCGCGTCCGTGGCGACGTCAAAATCGGTGGGCGTCAGCCCCAGCAGGCGATCACGCACACAGCCGCCGGCGAGCAGGGCGGTATGACCATGCGCGCGCAGGAGCGCGATGATCGACTTTGCGGCCTCCAGTGCGCTCATGGCGCAGACTCCGGGCGAACATGGCACATCAGGTCAAGATGGTTTCGCCCGTATTCGCGATGATCCACGGATTGCCAGTAGCGTCCGAGCACCGCGGGCAGTGGTGTGCGCCCTTCGTGGCGGAAGACGACGAGCGTGCGATCATTCACCGCATCCGAAGCGCCGAGCCGGCGCAACAGTCCCGCCACCTTCGACCCGTCCGCGAGGCTGCGACAATCCTCGAACGGAGGATCAAGAAACACCAGGTCCAGCGGCTGGTGTGTCGGCGGCGGCCGCACCCCGTGGCGATACAGGTCGAGCGACATAATCACCGCCTCCGGCCCGGCGCCCAACTTGTCGAGGTTTCGCTTCAGCACCGCCAGCGCGGCCTGATCGCGTTCGCAGAAGCACACACGCGCCGCCCCGCGCGAGAGCGCCTCGATACCCAGGGAACCGCCTCCGGCGAAAACGTCGGCGACGCTGAGCGGCGGAAGTTCGCCGGGTGTTCCGCAACGCGCGCCGAGCACGTCGAACAGCGCCTCGCGCACGCGGTCGGTGATCGGCCGCGTGTTGCCGGTCGTAGGCCAGTCAATCTTGCGAGAACGCCATCGACCACAGATGATGCGCATCGCGTACCCCGCGGAGAAATGTGCCGATTTCATTGACCGTGGCGCAGAACAGGATTTATAATCCGCCAAAACGGTCGGAATCGCAAGAGAAGGTGAGGCGATCATGGGTTCGATACTCTGTGAACATTGCACGGGCACGTGCTGCCGGTACGTGGCGCTGCCCATCGACAAGCCCGTGGATCGCCGGGACTTTGACGATCTGCGCTGGTACGTCATGCACCAGGGCATCTCTGTTTTTGTCGAGGAGGGGGACTGGTATCTCCAGATCGCCGCGCGTTGCGACAACCTGCTGCCCGACAACCGCTGCGGCGTATACGAACACCGGCCCGCGATCTGCCGCGAGTACGAAGCCGGAGAATGTGACTACGCCGGTGGCGAATACCATTACGAACTGCAACTGAACACGCCCGCGGACGTCGAGGCGTACGCTGTCAAAAAGCTCGGAAAAAAGGGCGTGTTCACCATGCCGCCGCAGGCGTCCAAATCGGGCTCGAACGGTTCGTTGCGTTCGCTCAGGGTACTGGCCCGTCATGGCTGATCCGCGTCGCACGGCGATTGGGGTGGCGCTGGCAGGAGCGCTGGCGATCGCGGCGGGGGGGTGCATCAGCGGATCGCTCGCCGCGAATACGGGCGCGGGGCCGGGAGAGTCCTGGTCCACCGCATCGCGCCAGGCGGCCCACGTGGGCGAGACCGTCGAACTCAGCTTTGTGCTCAAAAAGCCCCTGGAGAACAAGTCGATTGACGCAATCGGGCTTGCGGATTACTGCGTCTTTTCGATCGCCGGCGAGCACCACGACGTCGACGTCAACGGCGACGGCGCGTTTCTGCTGTCATGCCCATTGACCGACATGGTTGAGGGTGACGCTGTGCGCATTCAGGCTGCCGCTTATCGCGAGGTTGGTGCGCGCGACTATCGCCGCATTGCCGACCAATGGGTGGCCGCGGAACACGAAGGCAACGAACCCGATCAATGGATTGCGTCCGCGGGGCTGACGTTAGAGATGTATCAAAGCAGGCTTAGGCTGCCCGTGCAACCGCACTCCCATCCGTTGGACTGGACCACCGGCAGGCTGGTCCTGCAGCGCCGGGACGGGCGCGAAACTATCGTTTATGCTGAAAAGCCGCCGCGGCGGGGCTTTCAGGTCGCGCCCCTGCCGAACGGCGGCTGGGAGGTTACGTACACGCCCGGCGGCAACGATGTCAATCCCACGGGGACGACGCTCGCGGTGTTCAGCGTTTTCGACGAATCGGGTGAGCGTCAAGAGTACCACCAGGAGTTTGCAACGCCGTAGGGCGAAGGTGCCCGTGCCGTTCTTCTAACCGGGCTGATCTGCTATCCTGCATCGCCAATGAACCTGCAAGGCCCCAAAGGGACGCGTGACTTCTATCCGCAGGACATGGCGCTGCGCAACTGGATCGTACAGCGCTGCGCGGAGGTTTCGCGCCGCCACGGGTTCGTCGAATACGACGGGCCGATTTTCGAGCCGCTCGAACTTTACCGCATCAAGAGCGGAGACGAAATCGTCTCACAGCTCTTTCATTTTGAAGATCGCGGCGGTCGCGCGTTCGCCATTCGCCCGGAAATGACCCCGACCCTGGCACGGATGGTCGCCGCCCGGGCGAACGCGCTGGCCCGGCCGATCAAGTGGTTTTCCATTCCGCGGCTGTGCCGCGCCGAACGCCCCCAGCGCGGACGTCTTCGCGAGTTTTTCCAGTGGAATATCGACATCGTCGGAATTGATGATGTGATCGCCGATGCCGAGTGCATCTTTGTCGCCGTCGATTTCTTTCGCAGCCTGGGTTTGACGCCGGCGCACGTCGCCTTGCGGATCAACTCGCGGGCGGTGGTGGGGGCGTTGCTCGGCAGTTTAGGAATTTCCCAGGAATGTGCGCCGCCGGTGCTGGCCGCGCTGGACAAAAGGGATAAGGTCAGCTCCGAAGCGTTCGCCGAGATGCTCGGCAAGCTCGCATTGAATCCCAGCCAGCAGGCGGCGCTGATTGAGGTCGGCGGCGCCAAGGGCCCGGCTGCCTTCGAGCGCATCGAGTCGATGCTCCAGTCCAGCACCGCGGGAATGAACGCCTGCAAGGGGCTGCGCGAGGTTTTTGCGCGACTGGCCGACTTCGGCGTGGCGGAATACTGCACGTATGACATGGGCGTGGTCCGCGGGCTGGCGTACTACACCGGGACCGTGTTTGAAGCATTCGGCATGGGCGGGCTGCAGCGCGCGATCTGCGGCGGGGGGCGGTATGACGAACTCGTCGGCAACCTCGGCGGGCCGCCGATGGGGGGGGTCGGCTTCGCCACCAGCGACGTGGTCATCGGCGATCTTCTCGCCGAGTTCAGCCTGTTGCCCGAACTGCAGGAAAGCGCCGGGTATTTCGTGATCGACGCGGACGAGGAGCAATTCGCCACGGTCTTGCAGGTCGTCGGACGCCTGCGCGCGGCGGGTGTGGACGCGGGATTCAGCTACAACCGGCAGGGCGTAGGCAAGCAGTTCAAGCAGGCGGCGGCGCGAAACGTCCGCCGCGTGGCGGTCATCGAGCCGGATTTCGCCCAGCACCAGAAACTGAATGTCAAGGACATGGCCAGCGGCCGACAGGCGCTGGTGGCGCTGGAAGACCTGCTGCGCGCTCCGTTTGCGGAGCTTCCGGCCGAAAGCTGATGGGAATGCGCGATGACGCGCCGGCACATCCATTATGAAGCCGCGTTCGAGGACTATCTGCGTTCGCGCGGTATTCCCTATGTCGCGGTGGATGAGCATCGCCGGGCCATATTCGCGGGCGACCGTGTGAAATCCTTCGATTTTCTCGTATACCACCCGTCCGGGCGGAAATGGATCGTGGACGTCAAGGGTAGGAAATTCCCTTACGATACGGACGGTCAGAAGCGTTATTGGGAGAACTGGATCGGTCGAGACGACCTCGCCGGCCTCACGCATTGGGAGGAAGCATTCGGCGAAGGCTTCGCCGCCATGCTGGTTTTTGCATACCACCTGCAGGGTCCGCTCGATCGCCCGCCAACGGACTACCTGCACAGTTTTCGCGACGAGTGGTACGCGTTCATGTGTATCTCGCTCGCGGAATACCGCCGAGCGTGCCGTCCGCGATCCCCGAGTTGGGACACGATCAGCATGCCTACCGCCCGGTTTCGGGCCCTGGCCAGGCCCATTCAGTGCGCCTGAGTCCGGAAAACAGCGGTTTACCCGCGAAAGGGCGGGCGTATAATCCACAGTTGGCGCCGGCTGTACCGGCGCCGGGCGCCGCCAACCGAAGTGCCTCGCACCGGGCGGAACGACCGCAGGTACCTGCGGCCGAAGGAACGCATGAATATGACAAGACTGTACGCACGCGTAACCGCCGCACTCGTTGGGATTTGCCTGGCAGTCCCCGGGCTACCGGCAGCATTCGCGCTAAAGCCCGCGACGGAACCGTTGGAGAACTCGACTCCCTGGCGACAGTGGATCGCCACTGTGGTGATCGTGCTGATCTGCGCGGGCATCGTGTTCAAGAACGCCAAGCGTACGGATCAGAATTAGCCGTCCGGTCGCCTGGTAAGACCTGGTGTCCTAAGATGTCCTCGCCGGGCGGAATCGTGACTTCCCGCTGATCAGTCCAACCGAACCGACCCCAAACCCCGGAATTCTGGAGAGATGACATGAACAGGAAACGAACCCTGATTGTCGGGCTGTGCGGCCTGAACCTGCTGCTGCTGGCCGGCCTGATCCTCTCGTCTTACGAGTTGCCGGCGGCACAAGCGCAGGGGCGCGGCCGCCCAGGCGACTACATCATGGCCACGTGCCAGATTCACGACAATTATGAGGCGCTGGTGGTCATCAACAACCAGATTTCCGGGCTGTTTGTTTGGGTTCCGCGCCAGTCGGGCAAGGTCATCAAGGTGATTCCCACCGGCTCGCGCAATCTGCAAATGGATTTTCGTCGCTGATTCATGAACCTAACCCGGTCCGTCGACTTCGACGGCAACCGATTGTCTGGAGCTTCGCCACCATGGAATCCAAGAATCTCGCGATTGGCGTACTTTCCGTCACCGCCGTGATCCTGTTTGTCGGCTTGTTGATCGTCAACACCCGGCCTCAGCCGGCGTACGCATCCAACGTCAGTGCATCCGGCGGCGACTACACATTGACCGTCGGGCGGGCCGCACCGGACACCGAGCTGCTCTACGTGATCGACAACGTCACGCAGCGCATGGTCGTCTACGTCATCAACCGCGCCACGGGGGGCATTGAGATCCTCGACGGCATGGAACTGGGCGGCCTTGGCGCACCGCCAGCCGCCGCTGGCGGAACCCGCAGCGGATACTGATCCCCCGGCCCCGATCGTCATAAAGGCCGGCGGCAATCTGCTGCGGTTGTGGGCACTCCTGCGTTCCAACGGACGCAGCAGGGCCAATCTCCGCCTATCCCTGCTCCTCTGGCCCCAGATTCGAGCCGAAACAGACCATGCATCCGCCCCGCCAGGAATTCAACATAACATACATTATCGGACTATATAGATCTCGCGTGGGGGGCTGCCATTCAGATGCATGCCCTGGTTCCTCGAACCGCGTCTTCAAGGGCCGCGTCCAGGCGAATTACCTGGCGGGCTGCTCCAAAGCGATCCGCGAAGTGTGCTGTGAGCCTGCGGATATGCTCCAACCGGTCTGATTCGCGACTAGACTTGCAGCACATTGCGTGCAATCGCTCAAAGAGTTCGTCCTCGGACGAGTAAAGGCAAAGCGGGCGCGCCCAGTCCGGCAGCAGTTCCGGATAGCTCAGCCGATTCGGCAAGAGCGGCCAGCAGCCCGCCAAGACCGATTCTACGACGGCAATCCCGAAGTTCTCCTGAATCGCCGTACTCAC